>Ga0134126_10010324_pt1 | contig 11769 bp, 13 predicted proteins | sample KB31752_FD_96881 | JGI IMG/M metagenome (GOLD analysis project Ga0134126, IMG submission 96881) | Terrestrial soil microbial communities with excess Nitrogen fertilizer from Kellogg Biological Station, Michigan, USA - KB3-175-2 | ecosystem: Environmental > Terrestrial > Soil > Unclassified ...
GAAGACACCCGGATTATGCCGATTTTCACTGGTCAGCCAGGCGCGGAACGCCGCGCCAAACGGCAGGCCGGCGAGTCCTCTCTGGAAACATTCGGCATGACCGGGGCGTCGGCACGATGGCGGAGATCGTGGAAGCGGACGTGGCGGATGCCGGCATTCTTCAATGCGGTCTTCCACGTGCGCTTGACGATGCGGATTTGGCGACCCTGGAAGTTGATGACCAACCCTGATTTCTGCTGGTTTGCGATTAGGTAATCGCAGAGCCGGGCCGTCAAGGGAATCTCGCGGGATTCGCCTTCCGGGGTTTTCGAGTGGGTCACGAACAGGACCTTCTGAGCGAAGTCGATGTCCTCCCACAACTGGTTGGTAATCTCGCCACGGCGCATCCCGGTATCGAGCGCCATGACGACCATGCCGTAAAGGTGATCCTTGGCAGAACCGAGCAGCAGTTGCTCCTCGGCTACGCTGAGAATCTGCCGCCGGGTTCGCCGTTCGCGCGCCATCTTCATGCGGGCCAACGGATTGGCGACGAGAAGTTGCTGATCCACGCCCCAGTAAAGAACGTGCCTCAGCACGCTCAAATCCCGGTTGACTGTGGCGTCTTTGATGTTCCGATTACCCGCTCGGCGATACCTTCGGAAATCGTCGGCGAGTCCTTTGGTCACTCGCAGCACCGGCATTTCCGCGAAGAACGGCAGCAGGAACTTGAGGTGGTAGAGGTGATGCGGGCGGACGCTGCCGCTGGCGATGAACCGGGCTGCGAGTTCCTTGAACCTCATGTCCGGATCGGCTTGGACAATCTGGAAGCGGCGATCATTCTCTTCTTTCTTGAGCTTGGCTTCGATGGCTTCGGCCTGCCGGCGATTGGATGTGCCGGTGGAATGCTGGCGGCGGATACCATTCAGGTAGAAATACGACCACCAGATGTTGCCGCGCTTAAACAGGCTCACTTTCTTCCTCCTTGCATTTTTTCGATCCAGCGCACAACCTGAACTTCGTAGAAGATCAACTTGCTGCTGGCCGCGGACCGGAAGAACGGAAGCCCTAAGGGGACAAGCTTCTGTCTTACGGTCCATGGCGAGCAGCCGATCAATCCGGCGACTTGGCGAAGATCGAGCGGCCGGCCCAATTTGTCCCGAGCAGGCCGGGCGGCCAACCCACCGGCCAACGGCTGGGCCAACCCCGGTACCAAACTGGCCGGGGAGTTGGCTGAGGGACGAGCGGCTAAAGCTTCTGAAATGAAGCTTTCCGCCGCGCGCCGCTCCCTGGCGAGTGTCAGTGGGAGTGCCGATCTTTTTCTTTTTTCGGTTTTCGCCATAAGGAACGGAACATGTTCTGAATGAAATGGGGAAGCTGCAGCCAAAGCCACCACAGGAGAGCCAGGACAAGAATGGTTGCCAGCAACTGAGCCTGCACGGCTTGGTTCGTCAGGACTTCCCGGAATAGGGCCACGGCCGCCGAGACGAGCAGTAGGAGCAAGAGGACGCCGGGCAGCAAGGAAGCAGCCAGCAGCAGCGGCTTGAGCCACCAGGGCAGGCGCGGCGCCGGTGTGCTCAAATCGCGCGAGCCGCACTGCGAGCACACAGTCGCCCAGCGCGGATTGATATGGCGAGCCGGGCAGAGTTTGGCGTCATACGTCGAGCCGCAGGAATGGCAGAACAGCGGCTCGCCCGTGGTCGTCTTGTGGCAGTTGTGGCAATAGCGCATAAAGGTTTTACAAAAGCGATTGCAATTGGTCGCCGGTCGGGCGGAGCCATGAGGCGGTCCAGAATTTCTCCGGCGAAATAACATCGAGCGTCGCTAGCCAGAAAATCTTGTCGGTGAGTTTGGCGATTGCTTGACGGATGTTGTGGAGTCGTCGCTCGGAAGTCGTGACCAGTAGCACCCGAAATTGGCTGCGGCCGAAAATCTGGGCAAATTCTCCGGATGCTGCCAGTTGTAAATAAAGCGCCGCTTTCTTCGCCAACACGGGAACTGCTTCCGTGCCGAGGTCCACTTCAACGAATGCCGAGCGGAATCCCTCGGGCGAGCCGAGTTCGAAGTATCCATCAGGAATCAGCGGAACAGCCGCCGAGAGGGGCTTTTGAAAACTGTCCCACCGGACAAACCACCAGGCGCGGACGGGAACACTGCTGTACTTCAACAGGAGATGTAGTCGATTGATTTCCAACTGGTGCTTCAAGAAAAGCGCGGCGGGTTCTACGGCTTGACGATCATCTTTGCGTCTGCGCTCCTGAAGCAAGTTTCCGGGCAGCCAGTACACGGCCTCCCGGCTACCGATGAACGCCCTTTTCAGGAATCCTGCGCGGACGAGCGTCAGGAGTCGGTCGTTGGCGCGCCTGGTGGAGCGAAACCCCGCAACCACTTTGGCCTGCTCGCGGTTAATCACACGCATGGCTTGCAAGGCTTCGAGTAGCCGCAGATCTCGCTCTTGCAGTACGACGCCGCTACGATTATTCCCAGCCATGGAGTGCCTCCCGAGTTTCATGGCCGTCAGTTCGAATACGGCTGCGAATTTTCCGCTCTACATCGGTCCGGCGTCTGGCCCACCGGGTTCGGCAACGGTTATAGAGGTCCTGGTAGTCTATGCGGGCGGGTTCGAATGCCGGCACGACAACATGGGCGGGGTGGTGATGGCCGGTTTTGACTACGAGGTTTCTCTGCGGCAAATTCTTTAAAATTTCCGCTAGATGTTTGCCGCCGTCGAGCGCTGCGGCCATCTTGTCGGCATCACCGCTGGAAAGCTGAAACAGAATGTGCGTGCCGATAGCCATGATGGCCGAGCGCATCTGCGGCGGATATTGGTCTAGAAACTGGTTTGCGCTGACAACGCCGATAGCGAACTTGCGGGCTTCAGAAAGCAATGTGTCGAGACCACTGTCAAATGCAACCAGGTTTTGAATTTCATCGCAGTACAACGTGAATAATTGCCGGTGCCGGCGCGCGAACAATGCATTCTTCACTTTGGTCAGGAGCAAACTGCCCAACGTGGCGGCGTGTTCGCCAAGCCTGCCCTTGTCCAAGTTCACAATAATCCAGTAGCCGCTATCGATCGCGTCAATTAAAGAGAAGGTAGAGTGGCTCTGGCCCAAAATGTGCCGGAAGTGCGGATCGGCCGTAAACGCCGACACCTTGTTAAGAACGGCATCCCGAAATTGAGTCTGCTGGCCTTCGCTGGCTTGGTTGTAGCGCGCGGCAAAATAGTCGCGGGCGTCGCTGTTGCTCACGTTGCGCAAGCAGCGCGCCCGGAAGGCATCGTCGGTAAGCAGCGCCGCAAGTTCCAGCAACGTAAAACGATTTTCGGAAATCAGTAGCAAACTGTTACGCAATAACTCCTCGGTTCGTGCGCCGAACGAATCGAGGTGCCACCGCTGTTTGAGAAGACCCGCGAATTCGGCGATCTGAACAAAGCTGTGCTGCGCGGCAGCGGGTTCGAGGACATTTAGTCCAACCGAAAATTCGGGATCGCCAGGCTCGATGACAATAACCTTGTTGCTTAGGTCTCCCCCCGTGACCTGCTCGTGCTGCGCGAGTAATTGAAGCAACGTGGATGTGGCGTCGCCATGCAAATCGAAGAACAAAAAGCCCCGATTACACGAAATATCCTGCGAGGCTAGAAAGCGCAGCAAAGAACTCTTACCCGTACCAGTTCGGCCCAAGATGGCCATGTGCTCGGCCCGCTTGATCTGCGGGACGACGAATTTCGCCGCCGTAACCTGGCCGTCACGGATTACTAACCCCAACGTCAATGAATTTGGGTTTGTTGGATGCGCGGGCTTGGAGACAATGCGATTCCAAGCCCACGAAAAGAATTGTTCAAAAAATGGGTTCATAAGATTATTTGAGGTTTTGGCGTCGCTCCCACCAGATGCGGACATAGTCGTTCTTCTTGACCATTCCGCCTTGCTGCTTGGAGTTGCCGCGAATGCGTTCGTAGATCGCCGATCTTGTGATACCTTCTTCGGTTGCTATGGCGTCCACTGAAATGCCGTCGACGAGTTTCAGCCAAGTGCGGACTTCGGCCGCCGTCAATCCGTTCGTGATCTCCGCAATCAGTTCGTCGAATTCGGAGGCGGATTCATTGAGTTCAGCCGGTGGTGTCGTCCAGGACGGATCAAATTGCGGCACCAAGCGTCCGTTTCGACGGGCTACATCTATTGGTTCAAGAGAACCGTCAAGGCGCCGGGCGTATCGGAAATACGTGACATCAAAATCTCTGTTCATCGGGAGATGGCCTCCTGCTTTGAATGTCGCGGGGATTACCGGCTGCACACAATGAGTAGAATTCACAGCCATTCACAATGCGTACTAACTTAAAGAAAAAAACGAAATGGGAGTGCTGTCGATATCAACGAAGAACGAAACCGTGACTTGGAAGGGTAAGCGCCTGCCGTGTGGCCGCCACTTTTTCGTGCTCTACTGCTTCCTGGCCGCACGGCGACTACTAGACCGAACGGGCGCTGGCGCGGCGGAAGCCGTAGAGATCCTCAAGCTTCCCGACTGGCATCAGAACGATGTCCTCAGTGTCGGCAAGCAGATTCAAAACGAGCGCAAGAGGCTCGCTAAAGAGGGTCTAGAGTGTCCGATCGAAGGCCGCCAGAAGATTAAAGGCCCGTTTTGGCTCGCTGTATCACCCGAGCAGATCAAGCTGGATGGTGAACCCGAGCGAATTCTGGCCGAACTGATGGCCCGAACCGCCGCCGATCTCGTGAGCGAAAATGAGGCCGAAGAGTTGTACCGGTTTGTCGGCCGCTTTTGGCGCGCCAATTCAGCTTTTGAAGAGGGCTCGCTAACGGTTGCGATCCAGGAATTTCGAAGCGTGATCCGGACGACCCTGCCGCCCATTTTTTCTCTTGCTGCGCAGTATCATTTGGCGACGGCGCTTGAGCGACGCGGCAAGTACGACATGGCCCTCCGAGAGGTTCGCATGGCGCTGGCGCGCGTGCGCCGGGTATACGCGTACCGCAGTTGGATCGAGAGCCGGTTGCTTACGTTGCGGGGGTGGTTGTTATACCGGATGCGCCGACTACCCGAGGCCGGCCGCACGTACGATCGCGCGCTGGCGCTCGTTCTTGCGAACGAGGACTTCTTGACGATAGGGCACGTGTGGAATGGTTTCGGAGAGATCGCCAAAGAGCGACACGAGTACGCCGAAGCGCTCGCCGATTACCGAAGGGCGCTGGCCTGCTGGGCCCTGGCGGAATTCACGTACGGCATTCAGGCCGTGTATTTCAATATCGGTCGCCTCCACGCCCGCTGGGCAGATCAATTGAGCGCTGGAGGCTTTGATGATGAAGCGAAGGCGAGGTATCGTGTAGCGCTTTCCTGGGTGGAAGAGTGCATGGCGGTTTGCCAAAAGCTCGGAATTGGTTATGACGTGACCGACGACGAGATCATGCGCGCAAGCCTCTACAGGAAACTCGGCGAACTGCCTAGCTCCATTCGGAGCGCTGAAGTAGCGATAAGAAACGCGGAGTTCTCCGGAAACATGCGCAACCTTGCCCAAGCGTACAGGCAGAAGGCAAAAACGCTGCTGGCGCAAGGGAAACGGAAGGATGCGCTGGAGACCTTCAGTGATTTTGAGCGCGTCGTTGACTCGCAGTTTCGTGCGATTTTTGAAAAGAGCTTACGCGATGCCATTGACGGGCATGCCTGATACTTCGGAGCGCGTCTTCTCCGGAATAAAGTTCGTGATGATCACTTCGCCATAGCGCTTGCCGATTTTAGTCTGGGCGGTGTAGGCCAGTTCCACACGTCGCATGTGCCATGCCGAAAAGAGCCGTCGAACTTCGGGATGGTCATCGAGCGAAAGGATGAACCGTCCCTTTACACTGTGCAAGCGCTGCTGCAGCTTCCTAAAATCATCGTCGCTGAAGTTGAACTTGTAGAGCTTGCGCTGCCAGTACGGCGGGTCTAGGTAAAACACTGTGTTCGGCCGGTCATACCGTTCAAGGATTTGTTCATAAGGTAGGGATTCAATCTGCACCCGCTGGAGCCGCTCGTGGGCGGCTTTGATGATTTCAGGAATTCGCTCCGGGTTGTAGTTCGGTCTCTGGACAACGCCGAAATGGTAGTGCTGCTTGAGTATGAGGCCGCCAAAGGAATTCTTCTGGAGGAAAAAGAATCGACCCGCACGCTGAATGTCGGTGAGGGATGCGGGATTCTCGGCGGCGAAGAGGGCGAACCAGCGGCGGCTAATCAAACAGTAGTGCAGGTAGCGGAGCAGTTCCTCATAGTGGTGCTGGCAAATCCGAAAGAAATTCACGATCTCAAAATCCAGGTCGTTCAGCACTTCTACGTTTGAGGGTTGCTTGTGAAAGAATACTTGCGCCCCGCCCGCGAACGGCTCGACGTAAGTCTGATGCTCCGGAAGCAGAGCGATAATTTGTTTGGCGAGGCGGTTCTTCCCGCCGATATACGCGAGGGGTCCGATCATAGGCTAGAGTGTTAAACATTGAATATGTATTCCGTCTGGCAATAGAGCCCGAGGGCAAGCGCGTCTCGGATCAGATGAGCCCCGAAGCTGCCGTTCATGTCTGGCCAGATAGTTTCGACGATCCTTTGAACTTCTGCGCGGGACCTCAACGGTGGATGGCCGTATGCCGCCAGTATGTCCCGCTTATCCACTTGCCAGACGCCGACCGCTTCGTGAGAGAGTACATTTTTCACGATTTCCAACAGCCCGCGACGTTGGACTTCGGCGGTTCCAGGAAGTGTCTCTAACGCTGCGGTGGTAAATGGACATCGCAGCATGACGCTGCTGATGAACCCGGCGGCGCTGCTTTGCGCCTTGTTGACATTAGACGGCAACTGTCGAACCAGCGGCGGGTACTCCAGGTGATAGCCGGAGAAAATGGCCACCGCCAACCCGCGCCGTTCCAGCCGGATTGCTGCCAGTCGTCGGTCCGAGATTCCTTCGATGTCCCGATTTCCGAGACGCCGAAGCTCATCATGAAAGCTGCGAGCCGGATCGGAGTGGGAGCCGCGGGCGACGGCGCGGTGATACGCGGTGAGGAGATGTTCAACCGTGTAGTGCCGGAGCAGATCGACGTAATGCTGTGCTACGCTCGGCTCCTGAAGCTTATACGCGAGTTGCAGCGCAAAAAAATCCTGAGGGCTGGCGGGCTGGAATTGAGTTTTGTTTGTACGGGTAGCACTGCGGGCCACCTGATCAAGAATGCCGGGCATAGACTAAAAGGAGTTAATGGTTTTCAAAACAGCACAGCCTGTTTTGGCGTAGCCATTCGCTCTTCTTCCGCGCGAATCGCATTGCGCAGGGTGTCATAGAGGGAAGGGAACAAGAATTCCACTGGCGTCCTGAGAATTGCACTTAGCCGGAACGCATTTACCAAACTCGGCACTCGGTCGCCTCGTTCGTAATCGCAGTAGGTGGAACTGTCCTTATGCCCGAGCAAGTGCCCGATGTGCGAGGTTGAAAACCTCATCCTCCTTCTGAAGTAGTCGAGTCGGTTTTGATGTTTGTTTTTAATTTGTTCTATCATGTGACCTCCGAAATTATTTTATTTCTCTCTTGTGGTTACTGTAGCAATTTGGTGGATTTCAACAAGTAGGGAAAATCGGGCGCGCCCGCCCGTTTCCGCCGCTGTCATGGGGATAAGTGCTTGCGCAGTCTCTGGCGGCACTGCCGATGTATATGCTGGCGGACGCCAGACATCCCACGCGGCCCGCGCCGAAAACGCGCGCAGACGGTGGCGATGTGCTCTGAAAGCATATCAACCAGATATGTGCGGCCAACTTCCACGATGATTGCCATGAGAGTTTCGAGCTTAAACATCCATCGATGATGGCGCTGTCTCGCAGGCGCGTATAGGCAGGAAAACGTGACTATCCAGCCTTTCGGGGCGATGTAGCCACGTTTTCCTGTCTTTTCAAAATTAGACTTTCGGGGTAAAGTGCCGGGGCAATGGAACAACATCGCACCATCACCATCCGAGATTTGTACCCGCACATGAGCGAGGCGGAGTTGGGCGTGGCAGAGGCAAACCTGAAGCGCTATGTCGCCCTAATCATCCGCATTCATGACCGATTGAAGTCCGAGGGAAAATCTTGGCCTGAACCGCCGAGCGAATTTGACCGTTTTCGAAATGCACCGTAAGATTCCAAATGAAAGGTCGAATTCCCCAAAAATAGCGCTATTAACAACAAATCTAATGAACGAATACTTCGCCTATATCCGCGTCTCAACGGCTCGGCAGGGTGAACAAGGAGTTTCTCTGGAGCAGCAACGCGACGCCATTGCTCATTACGCCCAGCGCAACCACATGCAAGTGACGCGATGGTATGAAGAGCGGGAGACGGCGGCGCGCGCCGGCCGCCCGGTGTTCACTCAAATGGTCCGCGAACTCAAATCGGGCAAGGTGCGCGGCGTGGTGATCCACAAGATTGATCGTAGCGCCCGCAATCTCCGCGATTGGGCTGATCTGGGCGAAATGATCGATCGAGGAATTGACGTACACTTCGCGAACGAAGGCCTGGACCTTAATTCCCGCGGCGGTCGTCTGTCCGCCGACATCCAAGCCGTGGTCGCCGCCGACTTTATCCGCAACCTCAAGGAAGAAACGAAGAAGGGCTTCTATGGGAGGCTGAAGCAAGGCATCCTGCCCATGCCCGCACCATTGGGCTACCGCAACATCGGCAGTGGCAAACCGAAAGAGCCGGACCCGAAGACCGCGCCGCTGGTTCGGCACCTGTTCCAGGTGTATGCCACCGGAACCGCCAACTTCCACAGCCTTCTTGAAGAGGCCGAACGGATTGGCCTGCGCGGACGGAGCGGAAAACCTGTCACCAAGAACGGACTCACGAAGCTGTTGAACAACGCGTTCTACACCGGCTTGATCCAAATCAAAGTTTCTGGCCAGTCGTTCACCGGCGTACATGAGCCGATTATCCCGGCGTTATTCCATCGCGTCCAAGACATACTTCACGGAAAAACCAACAGCAGGACCAACCGCCACGATTTCCTGTTCAGACGCCGTCTGTCCTGCAAAGCCTGCGGCAATACACTCGTCGGTGAGACCCACAAGGGTTTCGTGTATTATCGCTGTCAGATCCGAAGCTGCGCAACAACCGCGGTTCGTGAAGAAGTGGTTGAGCAATCTTTGCTCGAACGCTTTCTGGCCCTGAGGTTGTCGCCGGATGAGCAGCAGTATTGCATTCAGCAAGTCCAGAAACTCAATCGTGACAGCGCTCGCCACCAAGCAGACACAGTCAACAGCCTCAAACTCCAACTTGGCCAGGCTGCCGAACGGCTGAACCGGCTGACCGATGCCTACATTGACCGCCTAATCGAAAAGGATCTCTTTGAGCAACGCAAAGAGGCGCTCCTTGTGGAGCGCCTGAAGACGGCGGAAGCTCTCACCAGTTGGGAGAGCGGAAACCGCAGTCCCGCCGATGAACTGATGGAAATCCTCGAACGCGCAGATACCGCGTATTCAGCGTACAAAATCGGAATCGTACCGGAAAAGCGTGAGATGGTCGATTCAATCACCTCGAACCGAATGCTAGCCGGAAAATCTGTGGAGATCTCGCTAAGTTCTCCCTTCGACCTGATTGGAAACCGTTACAAAAGTACTGATGGTAGGCCGCGTCGGGACATACATCGAACTTGGAGCCGGTTAATTCCACTGATGATGAGCCTGCTGGAAGAGAAAAGGAAGAAGGAAGAACTAATGGCGGCTTAAGCCTCACCATTCGACCAAGTCTGTCTTGCCACAAACCGCGTGCAAGGCGGCTTTGGTCATGGCCCACACTTGAAAATCGTACGGCCGCGAGGATTGGGTTGGAGCGGTGCGTTTTCGTATCACTTTTGGAGGGCCTCCACGCGCTTGCCCACACCGCAATTCCCAGCTATGGTTTTCGCATGGTCGAAGAAGTTAATAACAGAACAGCTATCACCATTCGGGATCTCTATCCAGACATGAACGACGCCGAGCTGGCTGAGGCTGAGGCCAACCTCAAGGCTTATGCAGCTGTGATCGTCCGGATCTATGACAGGTTAAAGGCAGAGGGCAAGAACTGGCCAACTCCAAACGGTCAGTCAGGGGACGGGACATAGAAACTTGGACGCATCCCGCGTCGACGATCCGGTGCACGGGTACTTAGCGACCTACGTTTCGAAACGGGCGGGCTTTTGAGAATGGTTGGATTAGGCTATCGGCTTCGCCGCCTCTTTTCGCGAATGCGTCAATGATCGCATCCGCGAAGACGTGGGCCATTGGTGTGTCGGCGTGATTGCCAGGATTGTGCTTGGTTCACGACTGAGGGGAAGAAATGGTCCCCAAACAGGAGTTGATTCCTTCCCAGAGGTGTGGCGGATTAGCCGCACGCTGTGCGACAAACGCCACACTCACGCAGTCCAGCAATTCACCCGAACACCTCGGTTTGGATGCATAATCTGTTAGGCGTTCGGCGTAGTACGAGCTAATGGCCGCTCTCGGTATTTACATCACTTTACTTGCCTAGCCGCAACCAAGTGGCACGTTGGCATTATCTATCATGGTGATGGTTGAGGGTTCCTGAATGGATCTGAAAGTGCTGCAATGAGATCGGGGCGTTTGACAATTTGCTCTCGTTGCCCTATAGTTCCGATGTTCTTGAAAACAAACGAACAGGAAGGAGGACGGCAGCAGTTCGTCTGGTATTGAGTGACAACTCGTAGAATTTTGGTGGGTTTCAAAACACTATTATGCTAAAGTTGACCCATGTCCAACGGACAAGCTGCCATACCAGCTATGGCAACACAGCGTGAAAACGATGCGAACCATTCACACGAGTCTAGGCCGGGTGAGGTCGCGGAGCTAGAGAAACTGGCCGAGCACGTTTTTGGTGACAGAGAAGTCGGCCTCAGATGGCTCCGAGAACCAAATTTGGCGACATATAACATGTCCCCGATCAATCTTCTAGACAGGCCATCCGGTTTTGAGCAAGTCAAGAATTTGCTCCTACGAATCGAATACGGCGTTCTCGCATAGATGCAAGTTGTCCGGTTGTGCCCTTATCGACCAGACCCGGCGTGGAGTCCTCTTGATGGCGTTGGTGCGTCGATTACAGGAGGACGATGGAATTCTCCGGGTAAACGCATCGCATACACAGCGTCATGCGGTGCGTTAGCAATGCTTGAGTATCTTGTCCACAGCTCGACAACTCCTAAGAACCTGATTCTCAGCATAGTTCAAATTCCGGAGACTCTCGAGATTGAAAGAACTCAGTGGACTCCGAATGATCTCGCGGCGTCGCGTCAAATAGGGGATGAGTGGATTGTTCGTGCAAAGTCTCCTGTCCTCGAAGTACCTTCGGTGCTCGCCCCTCGACAGAAGAATTATCTTATTAACCCACTGCACCCCCTATTCGCTGCCATTCAAATTACCGGACAGAATCCCTTCGCTTTTGATAGCCGACTGATTTCCTCTTCTTCAGCTTCAACTCCCTGAGCTTTAGATTAGCTTGTCGACGATTGCATGCCTACGGCTTCTGTGTGACATGGACTCTACATCTCTTGTAGGGTCCTTTTTTGTTCGAGTCCCCGATGGGTTGTGGACAGTCGCCAATCTACCGCCTACAAAAAACCCGCATTTCTGCGGGTTGAATTCTGGTCAAGTAGGGAAATTGGAGCGGAGTCGCCTTGGTAGCCCGCGTCGGGACGTACATCGAACGTGGGGCGAGTTAATCCGTAAGCGTCCGGCGGATACCGTCTTGACGTAAGCCCGGCAGAGCTAGCGGCGTGGGAGATGTTCGTAGGGGAATTGATTC
>Ga0134126_10010325_pt1 | contig 11766 bp, 10 predicted proteins | sample KB31752_FD_96881 | JGI IMG/M metagenome (GOLD analysis project Ga0134126, IMG submission 96881) | Terrestrial soil microbial communities with excess Nitrogen fertilizer from Kellogg Biological Station, Michigan, USA - KB3-175-2 | ecosystem: Environmental > Terrestrial > Soil > Unclassified ...
ACTGGTACTTCCGGCTCTACGGGCACCAGAACGTCAAGCTGCTCGACGGCGGCCGCAAGAAGTGGGAGCTGGAGTCCCGCGAGCTGGTGACCGAGGTCCCGCAGCGGCCCGCGACCCAGTACCGGGCCCAGGAGCAGGACACCTCGCTCCGCGCGTTCCGTGACGAGGTCGTGGCCGCGATCGGCAGCAAGAATCTGGTCGACGTGCGCTCGCCTGACGAGTTCGCGGGCCGGCTGCTGGCGCCCGCTCACCTGCCCCAGGAGCAGGCGCAGCGCGGCGGCCACATCCCCACGGCCAGGAACGTGCCGTGGTCCAAGGCGGCCGACGAGGACGGCACCTTCAAGTCCGACGACGCGCTGCGCACCCTGTACGGGGAGGCGGGCGTGGACTTCAACACCGACACCATTGCCTACTGCCGTATCGGCGAGCGCTCGGCGCACACCTGGTTCGTGCTGCACGAGCTGCTCGGCCAGCCGAACGTGAAGAACTACGACGGATCCTGGACCGAGTACGGATCGCTGGTCGGCGTGCCGATCAAGACGGGAGACGAGTCGTGACCGAAGCACAAGCGACCGCGGCTGGCTGCGGCGCCCCGGCGGGCGGCGCGCCGATCACCGACGCGGGCAACCAGGCGGTCGTCCAGGGCCGGGTCACCCAGGCGGGCTCGCCGGTGGCGACCGGGTACGCCCGGCTGCTCAACCACGACGGCGAGTTCGTGGCCGAGGTGCCGCTGGGCGAGGACGGCGGGTTCCGCTTCTTCGCCGCGCCCGGCAGCTGGACGCTGCGCGTGCTGGCGCCCGGCGGAGTCCGGGCCGAGCAGGCCGTGTCGGCCGCGATTGGCCAGGTCAGCAACCTGGAGGTCGCGGTCTGACCAGCCCGCTCGCGTAACGGCGCCCCCCGCCTCCGGCGGGGGGCGCCGTCGTGTTTCCGCACTGCGCTGCCCCCCGCCTCCGGCGGGGGGCGCCGTCGTGTTTCCAGGCGGAGTTCCCCTTCTTGCCATCCTCCCGTCGCCTTCCTAGTTACCTTCTGTTCAACATCTCGTAACCCATGCCTCCTAGAAAGGTCTGGTCGGCCGGAATCCGGTCGACCAGAGATCACGAGGCAACAGGGGCGAGACACCGAGATGTCGATAGATGCTGGTGGCCCGGCGCCGGAGTCTGATCTCCCGGCGACCGGCTCAGCGGTCAAGGACGCGGCCGTCAGTGCCACCCCCGCCGCCAACGGGGCCCCGGTGCTCAGCGCGGTCAACCTGACCCTGGGCTTCGGCCAGCGGACGATCTTGTCCGAGGTCAACGTGGACGTGCGCCGAGGCGCCGTGACCGCCCTGATCGGCCCGACCGGGTCGGGCAAATCCACGCTGCTGCGCACCTTCAACCGGATGAACGACAAGGTCAGCGGCTACCGGCACGCGGGCGACGTGGTGCTGGACGGGCGCAGTATCTGGCACCCGACGGTCCAGCTGATGGCGCTGCGGCAGAAGGTCGGCATGCTGTTCCAGCGCCCGAACCCGTTCCCCATGTCGATCGGGGAGAACGTGGTGGCGGGGGCCAGGGCGCACAAGGTGGCCGACAAGGCCGGACTGCGGTCCATTCTCGAGGACCGGCTGACCGAGGTCGGGCTCTGGGATGCGGTCAAGGACCGGCTCAAGGACTCCCCGTTCCGCCTGTCTGGTGGCCAGCAGCAGCTGCTGTGCCTGGCCCGCGCGCTGGCCATCAGCCCGGACGTGCTGCTGCTTGACGAGCCCACCTCGGCACTGGACCCGATGGCCACGGAGTCAATCGAGGCGCTGATCCGCAAGCTGGTGCCCGACCTGACGGTGGTCATCGTCACGCACAACCTGCAGCAGGCGAACCGGATCGCCGACGAGACCATGTTCCTGAATCGGGGGCGGATGGTCGAGCACGGGCCGACCAGGCAGCTATTCGAGCACCCGGCAGAGGAAGAGACCGCGAACTACGTCAGCGGTCGTTTCGGCTAGCTGGGACCCACCTGTGCGGGAGGACGGCACTCCCCCCGCACAGGGGCAAGGACCGCGCGAATGCGCGAGCCTCATCGCACGCGCCGCGTGCGAGTCGTCAGGCGCACGTAAAACGTGCATAACTGAAGGAGTATTCCCCGGTGGCCAGGCGTATTCGTTTGGTGTACACGGCGGCTGCTGTCGTCCCGATCGCGCTGCTGGCCAGCGCGTGCGGTAGCAGCGGCACTAGCAACAACAGCTCAGGCTCTTCGTCCTCGTCGGCGCCGGCCGCGGCCATGGTGGGGCCCGCCCTGCCCAGCAAGCCGTCGACCACGCCCAAGACCGTCCTCGAGACCGGCAGCACGCTGCTGTACCCGCTGATGGGCGCGTGGACGCAGGCCTACCAGAAGGAGTTCCAGAACGCGTCGACCAAGTCGCCGTACGCGACGATCGACACCGGCGCCACCGGCTCCGGCACCGGGATCGCTGACGCGGCCTCGGGCACGGTGGACATCGGCGCCTCGGACGCCTACCTGTCCAGCTCGGTCAAGACGACCACGCCGACGCTGGTCAACATCGCCCTGGCGATCTCCGCCCAGCAGATCAACTACAACGTGCCAGGGGTGAAGAACCTCAAGCTGGACGGCACGGTGCTGGCAGGTATCTACAACGGCAAGATCAACAGCTGGAACGACCCGGCGATCAAGTCGCTCAACCCGAGCGCGCACCTGCCGAACCTCAAGATCGTGCCGCTGCACCGCGAGGACAGCTCCGGTGACACGTTCCTGTTCACCAGCTACCTGAACGCCACCGCGCCGAGCGACTGGCCTTCATCGCTGGTCAACACCACCATCACCTGGCCCAAGGGCAGCACCACGGCCGAGACCGGCAACGGCGGCATGGTGTCCGGGTGCGCCGCGACCAAGGGCTGCGTGGCCTACATCGGGATCAGCTACCTGCAGAAGACCCAGGCGGCCGGGCTCGGCACGGCCATGCTCAAGAACTCCGCGGGCAACTTCGTCGCGCCGACGCCGGCCACCATCGCGGCCGCCGCCAGCGCGCAGACGGCCAAGACGCCGCCCAGCGAGACGCAGTCGATGATCAACGGGCCGGGCGCCAACTCCTACCCGATCATCAACTACGAGTACGCCATCGTGAACACCAAGCAGTCTGATGGCGTCAAGGCCGAGGACATCCGGGCCTTCCTGCACTGGACCGTGCACGCGGGCCAGGACGGGACCACCTACCTGGACCCGGTGGACTTCCAGCCGCTGCCCGCCAGCGTGGTCAAGCTGTCCGACGCACAGATCGCCAAGATCGGCGCCTGACAACGTGGCTGCATCAGCACCGGCCGCCGGGCCGGCCGAGGGAGCGGGCGACAGCCCGCTCTCCGGCCTGCCCGGCGCGGGCACCCCCGCCGCGCGCCGCGGCCTTGACGTGATCCGGTGGCTGGGCCGGATCGGGGCGATCATCCCGCTCGGCGCGCTGATCTGCATCGTCATCGTGCTGCTGGTGGAGGCCATCCCGGCCTTCCGGTACAACGGCACGACCTTCTTCACCCACAGCGTCTACACGCCGGGCGGCGGCGGCTACGACTCGGCGATCGTGCATACCGACGGGGTCGCGCACCAGACCGGTGCCACCTTCGGCTTCTTCTCCTCGATCATCGGCACCCTGGTCACCACGCTCATCGCGGTGATCGTCGGAGTTCCGCTGTCGATCGGGGCGGCGCTGGCCATCGTGGAGCGGCTGCCCAAGCGCATAGCCGGCGGGGTCGGCGTCTTCCTGGAACTGCTGGCCGGCATCCCCAGCGTGGTCATCGGGCTGTGGGGCGTGGTCACCTTCGGCCCGTTCCTGTCACGGGACATCGTGCCGTTCGTCTCGCGCAACCTGCCGGACGTCCCGGTGCTGAACTACTTCAAGGGCTCCATGAACGGCCTGGGCCAGAGCATGCTGACCTCGGGCCTGATCCTGGCCATCATGATCATCCCGATCGTGGCCTCCACCGCCCGCGACCTGATCCGGCAGGTGCCGATCCTGCCCCGCGAGGGCGCGGTCGCGCTGGGCATGTCCGACGCTCAGTGCGCGATGCGGGTCACGCTGCCGTGGATCAGGACCGGCCTGATCGGCGCCATCGTGCTCGGCATCGGCCGGGCGCTGGGCGAGACCATCGCGGTGGCCATGGTCAGCGGCAACAACACCGCCGCGCTGCCCAGCGACATCTACGGGACCATGACCACCATCGCGGCCACCCTGGTGAACGGCCTGGACAGCGCGTTCGGGGACGGCTCCGGCTTCTCGGTGCGGGCGCTGGCCGAGCTGGCCCTGGTGCTGATGATCATCACGCTGGCCGTCAACGTCGCGGCCCGGATGCTGGTCCGGCGGACCAGTGGCGCGGCCCTGCCCATCGGCCCGGGCCTGTAGGAGGAGATCCGATGAGCAGCGCATCATCCGCCCGTCCGGGGACGACCGCGCCCGGCTCCGGGCCTGGCGTCGGGGCGTGGCCGGCCATTCCCATGCGCCGCCGGGTCGGCAACCGCATCTTCTGGGCCCTGTGCGTCATCGCGCTGCTGCTGGTCATCACGCCGACGGTATGGCTGGCCGTGGGCGTGATCGCCCGCGCGGCGCCGCACTGGCAGTGGAGCGTGCTGACGACCAAGACCATCGGGGCCACCGGCAAGGACGTGGGCGGCCTGTCACAGGGCATCCTCGGCACCATCGTGATCACGCTGGTCGCCGTGGTCGTCGGCGGCATCATCAGCGTGCTGACCGGCGTCTACCTCAGCGAGTACGCCCACCGCGGCCGCTACAGGGAGATCCTGCGCGGCGGCTACGAGGTACTAGCCGGCGTCCCCTCGATCGTGCTGGGCTACGTCGGCTACGTGGCGCTGGCGATCGGCCTGGGCTGGAAGTTCGGCCTGCTGCCTGCGGTGGTGGTCATCGCCGTGCTCACCATCCCGTACATCACCAAGGCGACCGAGACCTCGCTGGCCCAGGTGCCGGTCAGCTACCGCGAGGGCGCCGAGGCGCTGGGCATCCCGGCGTCGGTGACGCTGCGGCGCATCGTGCTCAAGACCGCGCTGCCCGGCATGATCACCGGCATGCTGCTGGCCACCGCGATCGCGGTCGGCGAGACCGCCCCGCTGCTGCTCACCGCCGGCGCGGGCGGCGGCAACCCGTCCACCCACCTGACCGACAACCCGGTCGGCTTCCTCACCTACTTCGTCTTCACGTTCTCGCCCAATGTCCAGCCCAACCCCGCGGCCAACTACCTGGCCTACGACGCGGCCCTGCTGCTGCTGGTGTTCGTGCTCGTGATCATCATCCTGGGCCGGATCATCGCGGCGCGGGCTCGGCGGAACACCGAGCAGTGAGTCGCGTGCTGGCCGACCGCCTCGCCGCCGCGCTGGTGCACCACGAGCCGGGCTGGCGGCTGCCCCGGCATACCGCCCTGGCCCGGCGCTACAACGTCAGCCCGGCCGAGATCGAGACGGCCGTCGGAGAGCTGGTCAGACGGCACCTGATCCGCCGCCTGGCCGACGGCCAGCTCTACCGGGCCAGCCCGGCCGAGTATCTGCTTGAGATCGAGGGCGTCTCGGGCCTGGCCTCCTCGCTCGACCCCATGGGCGGCGACATCGCCTGCCGCAGCCGGCAGGTGTCATGGCGTCGGGTACCCGAGGACATCGGCTGGGCCCTGGGCCTGGAGACCTCGCTCGCAGTCTGCGTGGTCCGGTTCCTGTGGACGGCCGGCGGCGAGCCGGCCGCCTGCACCACCACCTACCTGCCATCCGACCGGGCCACTGCGGGCGTGGGGGAGCCGGGGGCGCCGCTGCCGGACGCGCTGACGCTGCTGCCGCTGTCGGTCCGGCCTCGCGAGGCAGCGGCGGACGCCAAGGCGCTGTCCGATGCAACACCGGGCGGGCGGCCCAGCGCCCTGCACATCGAGATGCAGCCGCCGCCGCCCGCCGTGGCCCGCAGCCTGCGGCTGCCCGCGGGCCAGCCGGCCACCATCGTCACGGTGCGGTTCGACGATCCGTCGGATGGCACGCCGGCCGCGCTGACCGTGGCCGTGCTGTGCTCGGACCTGTTCCGGGTCGTGCTGCAGTCCCCGCAGCCGCCGCTGGCCGACGGCGGCGACGGCAGTTTCACCGGCGCCTGGACACACGCGGTGGAGGACTGGGAATCTTGACCCGCTATGTCCGTACCCCGTGAGTTAGACGCGAATGGGCGGCCGCCGCGCGCCGCCCGCTTACCGGGCGGGCCGGACTCGGCCCGCCGGGCCGAGTTAGCGGCCATCCTCGGCGTCCTCGTCGTGCTGGTCCACCTGCTGCTCGCCCAGGCCACCCTGATCCTGGCCGCCGTTGCGCTGGTGGCCAGCCGGATCAGCCGGTGGCGGCCGCTGTGGCTGGCGCTGCCGGCCGCGGCCGGCCTGGCCTGGACGGCCCAGATCGGCGTCGGCCCGGCGGTGGCCGGCTTCCTGGCCGGGCCGCACCAGCTGCTGGCCGGCCTGACCGGCGCGGCCGGGCACCCGGGGCGGCTGGCCCGCCTGGGAACGGCGTTCGCCGGGGCCGGGCACTGGCTACCCCGCCAGCTTCCCCTGGCCCTGCTCTTAGCCGCCGGGGAGGCGGCCGCGGCGGGCTGGCTGAGCCGCGGCGGGCCGGCCGGCTACCGGCCGGGCCTGATCGTGGCGCTGCGCCGTCGCCGCACGGTGGCGGCCCTGGCCGCCGGCGAGGTGGTGACCAGGACCGGCTGCGGCCTGGGGCTGGACACCGGCACGGGTCGGCCGGCCGAGATCAGCTGGGCCAGGGCCGAGCGTGGCGTGCTGGTCGTGGCCAGCGCCGGGCCCGGCGCGGCGGCGCTAGCCGCCTTCCCGCTGGCCTGCGCCGCGGCCCGGCGGCACAAGGCCCTCATCGTCATCGACCTGGCCGGCCGGGCCTGGCTGGCCGGGGCGCTGGCCGATGCGTGCGCGGCGGCAGGCTCCGGCCTGGCCCGGCTGGCCCCGGACGAGCCGGAGTTGGCGGCCCGGCTGTCCGTCGCCGTCTCCGAGCGCGCGGCGGTCCTGCTGGTGGCCGGTCAAGAGGGTCACAGGCCCGCGGGCGGGACGGCCGCCCGCGAGGCCCTGGCTGGCCTGCGGACGATGCTGGACAAACTGGGCCAACAGGGGCTGCGCGGTGACGGCCTGGCCTGGATCCATGGCGTCACGGCGGCCGACGAACCCGCCCTGACCGGCCTAGCGGCGCTAGGCGCGGCGGCCGGCATGGCGGTCCTGCTGTCCACCGCGGACCACGAGGCCGCGACCGTCCTGGCCGAGGAAATGCGCATCATCGTCGTCGCAGGCCCGGCCGGGAAGGACCTGGAAACGACCCTGCGCAGAGAACCTTTCTTAATCATAAAAGGCTGTAAAGAGCCCGTGCGGGCCACAACCCTCTCGTGGCAGGACGACGGCGACTTCACGATCTTCGAACGCGGACCCCACGCCCAATCCCGGCCGGGCGGCCTGCTCATTCCCGGTCCCTGGGCCGGCCGAGCGTGAGCGCCGCGGAAAACGGGGCGCGGGCGCGTGTAGCCTTCCGGCCCGACCGGGTGTACCTGGGCTGGCAGCACGCGCGGCCGGTGGCCGAGCCGGGCCCGCGGCCGGACCGGCCGCCGGAGCCGTCCATGCCGAGCGTTAGCGAGGAGTGGCTGGCGGCCCAGCGCCGGGAGGAGGCCCGGCTGGCCCGGCCGCACCGCCGGGCCTGCGCCTGGTCGGCGGCCGCAGCCGCGGCGGTGGCCGCGGGCTGGCTGACCGGAACGCTGTCCGGCGGCCTGGCCGTGCTCGGCGGCGGGGCCTGCCTGTCGGTGGCGGCGGGTAGCGTGCGGATCATCTGGCAGGGCCGGCGCCGGCTGCGTGACCAGGCGGCCGCGGAGGACGCGCGGGTGGCCGCGTTCGGCGCGGTGGCCGAGCGCGAGGCCGCGGCGGGTCAGGCTCGCCACCGCGGGGAGCTGCGGGCCTGGCAGGAGCACCGCGAGGTGTTCCGCCGGCAGCCGCAGTGGTTCCCGGTGGCGCTGCCGGGCGGCATCCACCGGGTGGACGTGGCCGGCGGCACGCTGGCCGGCTGGTCGGCCCTGCTGACCTCGGTCGCGGTGCCGCGGCTGGCCGCCGGGGGCGAGGTCACGGTGCTCGACCTGACCGAGGGCGGGGTGGCCGGCGACCTGCTGGCCCTGGCCCGCGGTGGCGGCATCGACCCGCTGGTGTGGGTGCTGCCCGCCGACCTGCCGCGGCTGGACCTGGGCACGGGCCTGGCCGGGGACGAGCTGGCCGACGTGCTCGCGGTGACCATGGCCGGCAGCGGCGGCCCTGGCGCGGGCAGCGGCGGCCAGGGCGCCGGGCCCGATCCGGCCGCCGACGCCGCCCTGCTCAGCCGAGTGCTCGGCGTCCTTGGCGACGGCGCCGGGATCGGGCCGCTGGCCGCCGCGCTGCGGGCGCTGGCCCAGGTCGGCGACCCGCGGGCCGACATCCGCGCCGGGCTGCTGACTTCGGCCCAGGTGGACCGGCTGACCGGGCTGTTCGGGCGCGGGGCCGCGGAGCGGGTGGTGATCGACCGGGCCTTCACACTGGAGGCCCGGCTGCGGGTGCTGGCCCCGCTGGGTCGCGAGCCGGCCGCGCTGGCGCCGAGCCGGCTGCGGCTGGCCTGGCTGGACCGGCGGTCGGCGGCCCTGGGCAGTCAGGTGCTGGCCAGCTACCTGACCGCCGCGCTCACCCACGCGCTGCGCCAGGCGCCGCCGGGCCGGCCGTGGCGGCAGACGCTGGTCGTGCTGGGCGCCGAGCGCCTGCCAGGGGACATGCTCGACCGGCTGGCCGACGCTTGCGAGACCGCCCGGGCCGGGCTGGTGCTGGGCTACCGGTCACTGCCGGCGCACGTCAGGGAGCGGCTGGGCCGCGGCAGCGCGGCGGTGGCGTTCATGCGGCTGGGCAACGCCGACGACGCGCGGGCCGCCGCCGAGCAGATCGGCACCGAGCACCGGTTCGTGGTCAGCCAGCTCACCGAGACGCTGGGCACGTCGCTCACCGTCACGACGGGTGATTCCTACACCAGCACGGTCGGCACCGCGGACTCGGTCACGGACTCGGTCTCGGTGACCGACACGGCCGGCCATAGCCGCGGCCGCGGAACTAGCCACGGGTCGGCCTTTGCCCCATTTGCGCAGATAACGGGCTCGGTTAGCCGGGATCGCAGTCGTTCGCACGCCCGGTCGGACTCGGTGGCACTCACGGCCGGCATCAACGCCAGCACGGCCTGGGGCTGGAGCACCTCACGGGCACTGGGGGCCAGCGAGTCGCTGGCCGCCGGGACGCAGCGGTCCCGTGAGTTCCTGGTCGAGCAGCACGAGCTGCAGCAGCTCCCGGCCAGCGCGGTGCTGCTCAGCTACGCCGGGCCCGGCGGCCGGCGGGTGGTGCTGGCCGACGCCAACCCGGCCATCGTCGGGCTGCCCACGGCCACGCCGCTGACCCTGGACGAAGCGCTGGCCCGGCTTCGGCGAGGCGCGCGGCCTGGGTAGGCTCGGAGTGATCGCTGGGTCTTAGACCTACGGGAGGCCGCATGACTGAGCAGAACTCAGAGCCGGTGGAGGAGTTCCACCGCAACCGGCGTGAGCATGGCGGCGCGGCGCAGCGCCTGAGCGACGACCAGCTGGCCCGGCTCACCGAGGAAGAGCGGGTCGAGGCGGGCGTCGACGCCTACGATCCCGATGAGGTGCCGCCCGCCACCGACGAGCCGCCTGAGCCGGACATCAGGGAGTCGGAGGTCTACCAGGAGGCGCGGGCCGAGATCCGCCACGAGCTGGACGAGGGCGAGCTGCACGTCAAGGGGGAGCGGGACGACTTCCCGCCGACCCGTTACGACCGGACCTGAGCCGACCCCGAGAGGAACCCCGTTGTCAACGCCCGTCGAGCCTGAGCACCTGAGTAACCACCACCGGACCACGCTGCGCGAGATCTTTCAGCACCCGACGAGCCACAACATCGAGTGGCGCGCGGTGCTCTCGCTGCTGGAGGCGGCCGGCACGGTTACCGAGCACCACGACGGCAAGCTGACCGTGACGCTGGGCCCGGCGACGGAGTACCTCGAGCCGCCCGCGGGCAAGGACATCGACCCCCAGATGGTGGTGGACCTGCGGCGCATGCTGACCGCGGCCGGCTACCAGCCGTAGATCTAGCGGAGTAACCGTTTGGGTGGCGCCGGCCGGCACCGGCCTGGTATGCACGCAATATGGTGCAGGCAGCGGGGATAGGCGGGGGCGCGACAGGCCCGTGGTACCGGGTCCAGGCGATCACCGCCGCCCTACGGGAGAGCAGCGCCGATCGTGACTACGCGGCGGTGCTCCCGGCCGCGCTCAACGCGATCGCGCACCGCCGCCCGTTCATCGCGGGCTGGCTGTCGCGCGGCGCTGGCGCGCCGCTGGAGCTGATCACCAACGCCGGGCCGCTGCCCGCGGCCGCCGGCGGCCCGCACGATGGCCTGGACGCCGCGGGCGGGCCCGCGCTGGAGGAGCTGCTTTTCCCCTGGGGCGCCCGCGGGGTGCCGATGAGCGGCAGCGTGCTGGCCGACCTGGACCGGCTGGTCTGGGGCCCGTGCCCCGGCCGGCAGGCCCCGGCGCCGGGCGCCGACCCGGCCGACAACGGGCTGGGCTGGACCGGGTTCGGGCGGGGCCGGGGCGCCGACGGCCGGCCGGGCCCGACGCTGTTCGAGTCGGCCCTCCAGACACTGATGGGCCGGCCGTTCGGCTGGCTGATCGTGGCCGACCCCACCGACCTCATTGACGCCGAGGCCGACGAGTTGCGCGCCCAGCTCAACGTGCTGCGCCGGTACGAGGAGGAGCACGCCCGCTTCGACGTCCAGCGGGCCCAGCAGCGGCTGGCCGAGCTGGACGCCTACCGCGAGGCCGGGCTGTGGGAGGTGCGGGTGCTGGCCGGGGCGGCCAGCGAGCAGGAGCTGGGCCTCATCGCGCCGGTGCTGGCGGGCGCGGTGGACCTGCGCGACCACCCCTACCGGCTGCGCAGCGCCGAGAGCGCGCACGACTTCACCGACGCCCTGGCGGCCAAGCTGGCCGATCCGCGTGACGGCTCGGCGGTGCCGCTCATGGCCACCGCGGGCACGCTGGCCGCGCTGACCGGCCTGCCGCGCGGCGAGGTGCCGGGCATCCGGGTGCTGGACGCGGGCTTCTTCGACGTCACCAGCGAGATCAGCGACGAGCGGGCCATCGATCTGGGCGCCATCCTGGACGGCCAGGACCGGCCGGTGGGCCAGTTCCGGGTGCCGCTGTCCACGCTGAACCGGCACGCGTTCGTCACCGGCGCCACCGGGGCGGGCAAGTCGCAGACGGTCAGGCACATCCTGGAGCAGCTCACCGCGGCCGGGGTCAGCTGGCTGGCCATCGAGCCGGTCAAGTCGGAGTACGCGGCCATGGCCGGCCGGATCGAGGACACCGGCCAGGTCACGGTGATCAACCCGGCCGACCCGGCGGCGGTGCCGGTGTCGGTCAACCCGCTGGCGCCCGAGCCCGGCTACCCGGTGCAGGCGCACATCGACATGGTCCGGGCCCTGTTCCTGGCCGCCTTCGACGCCCGCGAGCCGTTCCCGCAGATCATGTCGCAGGCACTGCAGCGGGTGTACGAGGAGGCCGGCTGGGACGCGGTCACCGGCCGGGGCGTTCCTGGCGCCACGGTAGAACCGGCCGTCCCCACCCTGGCCCAGCTGGAGCGGGCCGCGCTCGACGTGATCGACGCCGTCGGCTACGGGCCCGAGCTGCAGGCGGACGTGCGCGGCTTC
>Ga0134126_10010326_pt1 | contig 11766 bp, 14 predicted proteins | sample KB31752_FD_96881 | JGI IMG/M metagenome (GOLD analysis project Ga0134126, IMG submission 96881) | Terrestrial soil microbial communities with excess Nitrogen fertilizer from Kellogg Biological Station, Michigan, USA - KB3-175-2 | ecosystem: Environmental > Terrestrial > Soil > Unclassified ...
TCCGTCGACGGACCACTCAAGTTGGCTGACCCGTCTTGAGAAACTAAATCATGAATGGTTCTCGAAATGTGAAGAGATCTTGCACCGCGAAGCCGTTGGTCCGACGTGGCTGCGTGATGACAGAGTCGCCGACAAGGTGGTGGAGAATCTAAAGCACCTCGATGGTGATGCCTATCGCTTAGACGCGTTCACAGTAATGTCAAACCATGTGCATTCTGTCTTTCGACCGCTAGTCAGTGAGGAACTGATAGCAGAGATTTTCCGGTCGCCAAATGCTTTAAGTGAGATACCAGCGTTGTCTAAAATAATGCACACGATAAAGGGTCGTAGCGCGCGAGCTTGTAACCTGATTTTGGGTCGTTCAGGCGCCTTCTGGGAACATGAGAGCTTCGACCATGTGATCCGAGCCGGAAAATTCCATAAGACAATTAGTTACGTTTTAGACAACCCGGTAAAAGTCGGACTGTCGCGAAAGTGGGAAGATTTTCGATGGAACTACTGCCGCGGGGAATTGATCGAAGACTTTCGAACGATCTAAACCAGTGTCCGAGATGTTTTTCAGCTTTCCCGGAATGTTCGACATGCTTCAGCTTGTCGGCGAGGTTGGTAAGAAGCGAATTCTAAAGGATGCAAGAACGTCCGTATCTTAGTTTAGTAAGGTATGTATTCCCAGCCTTGACGACAAGCTGAAGCTTGTCGGACATTTAAGAGCTGAGTCAGGGCGAAGATCGGCGGAATACCGTTAGAGCAAGGACCGGATCCAACCGCCGTCCACCGCAATTGACTGTCCGGTAATGTAGCTGGCGCGTTCAGAGACCAGGAAAGCAGCTAGCGCCGCAAACTCGCGAGGTTCGCCCAGCCGACGCATCGGAATCTCTTCCGTCCAACGACCAGCGACATCGGCGATACTGATTTCTTCTTTCTTCGCCAACATTTGTGCCAAATCCTCGAGCCGGTTGGTGCGTGTATAACCGGGCATTATGTTGTTTACGGTGATCCCCAGGGTTGCTACTTCGTTTGCTAGCGTGCGCGCAAAGCCGGTGACGGCCGCCCGCATGCTGTTTGAGAGCATTAGGTTATCTACCGGCTGTTTTACTGCGATAGAAGTGATGTTTAGTATCCTCCCCCACCGGCGCTCCTTCATTCCCGGCAATACCTGGCGCGTCAACTCAATCGCACTGTAGAGAGTAAGGCGAACGGCTGCTTCCCACTGAGACTGAGACAAACTCTCGAACTGACCCGTGGGTGGACCACCGTTATTCGTAACCAGTATGTCGATGCGGCCGAATCTTTCCAGTCCGGCGTTGACAACTCGCGAAATGTCCTCAGCTCTTGTCAGATCCGCCTGGACAGTAACTACCGGTGTCCCGGTCGTGTTAGTGATTTCATCGCCAGTGGCATTGAGCGATTTGCTGTCGCGTGCGCATAACACCAACCCAGCTCCTTCGGCTGCTAGTTCCTCAGCAACAGCCCGGCCGAGACCCTTGCTGGATCCCGCGATGAGAGCGATTTTATCTTTGAGCCCTAAATCCACTAATCACATATCCTATTGGGTACTGGGTCAGTATCAACGAAAATGTCCGACAAACTTCAGTTTGTCGTAGCACCACGACAAGCTAAAGCTTGTCGGACATCAAACTGACCCAGTGCTTCCTATTGGCTATACTGATCGCATTTTTTTTGCCACCAGGCCCTTGTTGGAGGACCTTGAGAATCGCGCAATCGCTACGCGGTCTTCCAAATCCGGAAGGCTGCCTCACCTGCGAAGATAGTCATCCGTCTTATCCAGCCAGTCTTGCCTCGGCGGGCTAAAAACGTCAACGTCCACCGTATCCTCGAGCGCCTCGGCCTTGTGTTTCACGAACGAGGGGATGTGCAGTACTTCACCGGCCCGAACATCAATTACTTCTGACTCGTCTTCGCCAATCCAAAACCTTAGGCCGCCTTCAAGAATGTAAGTAATCTGCTCGTTGTGATGGTTATGCTGTTGCACAATTGCGCCCTTCTTAAGGTACACATGCGTCAGCATGATACTCTCGCCCGTGATTAAGCGGCGATCGAGCACATCAGTAACCTTTTCCTTAGGCATGTCTTCCCAGCGGTAGAAGGTCACACTTTGTTGGGACATCGATCTTCTCCTTCTAGTCCTTCACGAATTCTGTACTCATTCTCGCACGTATCCAGCACCACAGACGATTCTAATCTTAGGAAGTCTTTCGATCGGTTGCGGCCGGTGCCGACGAGAATGCGGCCGCGGCGATCCACTTTGTGAAAAACTCGCGCGGAAGTCGGTTGATGTCTCAAAGGCGATCATCAATCCGCTGTCGGCCGCTTCGCGGGCTTTGATTGTCTTCCAACGTGATTCCTGGGGTTTCGCTGCGCTCCACCCCAGGGCGGGGCCCCCAGCCGAGCAGCTCGGCTGGGGTGCGAGACTTTACGCTATCGCCCGCTCCGCGGGCTTAGGTCACGACACGTTACTCCCTACGCTCGATCATTTACCCGTCTCACTTTTAGCTCAAACCGATTGTTATGCGCTCCCGATTCTGATAAAAATCTGACTTGCGTCAACGGCGAAGACATTTCAAAGAAATCAACGGGAGACATCTATGGTACGAATCGTTTTGGGCGTGATTGCCGGATTTTTTGCCTGGTTGATAGTGTGGGTCGTAAGCGAGAAGGTTCTTTCGGCCCTTTGGCCGGCGTTTGGCGTTCACCAACGCGCGTTCGAAGAGGTCGTCAAAAATGGCGGACAGTTCACAGCGAACACGACCATGCTGCTCACGCATATTGTCGTCGGTTCATTAATCGCGGTGATGTCCGGATTTCTGGCCGCGCTGGTCGCCAGGGGAAACAAACGCGCGCCGCTAATCCTCGGCATTCTTTTGCTGGCCCTTGGTGTACTGAAGGTGGTCCTGTCCTGGCCGTATGTTCCCATTTGGTATCACGTTATCTTTACGGCGATTCTCCTGCCAATGGCGGTTGTGGGCGGCAAGTTGAAAACCACCTCTTAATGAAAAAGAGAATTTGAATCATACAGGCAGGCATCAGTTTACGAGGGATATCTAATGGCAAACGATAGAGTTTTCGCGATGGGTTTTGCTGGCGTTTATCCCCATTATGTGAAGAAGGCCGAGAGGAAAGGCCGCACGAAGGAAGAACTTGACGAAGTCATTCGCTGGCTGACGGGATACACGAAAGCCGGTCTCGCAAAACAGATCGAGAAGCGAACCAGCTTCCGCGAATTCTTTGAAAAGGCTCCGAAGTTTAATCCGAACGCTTCTCTGATCAAAGGCGTGGTTTGCGGGATCCGTGTGGAAGAGATCGAAGACCCGTTGATGCAAAAGATCCGGTACTTGGACAAATTAGTCGACGAACTGGCAAAAGGCAAAAAGATGGAAAAGATCTTACGAAGTCCGGATTAATCCAGGACTTTTCCCCGCTTTCGCCCACGTCCCAGTAGTGCCGATCGAGTAAACCCGCACCACGCCCCAAGGCGGGCGCAGCATAAAGCCCAGGCGTGAGCCTCTGGCAACGTTGCGAAATGAATCGAGCTCGCGGCGCCGGCGTCAGCCGTTACGAAACCGCTGTCGCCCGATCCGCGGGCTCAATTGTTATTGGGGTTTGGTCCTGGCTTGCGCTCCAGGCCTCATGCTTCGCCTGCTTCGCAGGCTGGGAGAGTTAGCGGATCGCTCAACTCCTGCCTTTCCCCTTTCACCTTTACTGTTTGGCAGGTGCACTGTCTGGGAACCAGAAGGGTGAGGCCGTGCATTCTCGTTGGCGTCTAAAAACGACAGAGGCAACCGGCCGAAGCTCGCTGAAGCGCGGGCCTGCTGAGAATGACGAAGTGGGTCGCCAAACGCCCATAGAGATCATAGATACATCCAAAGCAATCGCCGTAATAAGGAGGACAGCCCCAGCCGCGCCTAACATAATCTTTGGGAGGCGGTTCGATGTGCCTAAGCGAGACGCCAGCGGACGCAGCAGGAGAAAAACGCCGCCCGCAATGGCCGCGAGATTCAACAGGTATAGCCACGGGATAAAAAAATAGGTAGCTGAAGTGACAATGCTAGCCTGCTCGTATGGAAGCGGAAATCCGAAAACCGCGGCGGCGGGGCCACTGTCCCGGACGCTGCAGTAAGGGTAGGACCACTCCAGCGTAAACAACTTCTCAACCCACCATGCCGCGCCCAACGCGGCCACTATTTCCCATCGTCGCCAGTCGAGTTCTTTAGTCATGGTTGGAACGTGCTTCGAATCTTATGTTGAAGTTTTATCACTCATCTGCTGTCACTGCTTCCGCGGGTTGCCACTGCATCAAGCGGTTTCGACATATCGATAAAATGGCATGGTAGCTTCGTCTCCACCTCCGCGGGAAAGGCGGAAGTCCCAGTCTCGACGTATCCTCGTTTGCCATAAAAGCCAGCCAGTTCCTTACGAAGATTAACGACCTTAATGTCCATGAATCTCAGCCCCAGCGCGCGGCAATAGTCTTCTGCTGCTTCCATGAGTATGGAGCCCAGGCCCGACTGCTGAGCGCCGGGATCAACGGCCAGCAGTCCGAGATAGGCACGATTCTGGGAATCAGCTGCTGAACGGTTGCTATCGCGGTGGCGTGGCTCGACGTATACGCAGCCCAGCAGTGTGTGTTCGCTTTCAGCTAATAGAAACTTGCCACTACCGAGAAGGTTGAGGACCTCTGCAACGTCGACACGATCACCCTCGACAAAAAACTGCTCGACAGCACTAAAGGCAGAGTTGATCACAGACGTGATCTTTTCGGCATCCTCACGTTGGGCGATACGTACGCGAATGGATTTGCTCTCGCGCGAATCGAGGCTAGTCATAACTAATTTATAAGGCACAAAGTGAAATTGGGAAAATGTCGAAGTAGGAATCAACCCGCGAAGAGGGTGACAGCATAAAGTCTTGCACCCCAGCCGAGCTGCTCGGCTGGGGACCCCGCCCTCGGGGGAAGCGCAGCGGAACCCCAGGATCGACAAGCCAAAATTTGTAGAACCCGCGGAGCGAGCGATAGCGGTTGACCGAGCGAACATTCAGCCGCTGTCGCCCGCTCCGCGGGCTCTCCTAATCTTGACGACTGGCACAAAAGCTATTTCAAGGTTGGGCCTCTTCTACTCCCATCAGTTCAACGATAAAGATTAACGTGGACTCGGGTGGGATCACACCTCCGGCGCCCTTCGCTCCGTAACCGAGCTGCGGCGGAATTATCAAAGTCGCTTGCTCACCCACGCGCAGCTTCCCGATCCCTTCGTCCCAACCTTTAATCACACGCCCGGCGCCAAGTTTGAACTTGAACGGCTGTCCGCGGTCGAGAGAGCTGTCGAATTTCACACCACTGCCCAACAGCCCGGTGTAATTAACGATAACTGTTTCACCCGACCGCGGTAGCTGACCAGTGCTGCGTCGCGTGATCGCATAAATGAGGCCCGACGGTGTCTTTGTCGGGATGATGGCGTTCGCGCTGACTGGCGTAATGGGTTTTGTTTTTCTTGATCGGTGGCGAGGAACCCTGCGGTTTCTTTTCTGCGACTGCGCAGAGGGACCGGTGATGGTGCCCAGCGAAAGGGCAATAAGGAAAATTGTTAATGGCTTCAACATTTAAGCTCCTGCTGTTTTGTAGTTTTACCACGGCATGATCCGCGGAGCGGACGTTAGCATAAAGTCTTGCACTTCAGCCATGCTGGCCGGCTTGGGGCTCGTTTACCTGTCGCATCTTCTTGACTTCAAGTATGATTCGCCGCGTCGTTTGAATCAGGTAGGAACAAGATGAGCAAATACCGTCAGCGCGGCTATATGGACAGCGATCGCGAGGAGCGATCAAAGCCGCAATCCAAGGCGCAATCAAAGCCTCAGGATCGCGAGGGACCGCGCTCGCCACGCATGATGGCATTTGGCGAGTCGTCGAAGTGCACTGCGTGCGGCGCAAAGGCTCCAACGAACATCAACTTCGACAGCTCTTGCCCAAAGTGCAAGGCTGACCTTCACAGCTGCCGCCAGTGCACACATTTCGATCCGGGCGCGCGCCTCGAATGTAATAAACCGATCCCCGCACGGATAGTGAACAAACACGCGCGCAACCAGTGCGAGCTGTTCGCGGCGCGAATTGTAGTCGAGCGCGAGACTTCGTCAGGCCCGCCGACGGATGCGCGTGACGCGTTCGCAAAACTATTTAAGAAGTGAAGCCACTAGGGTTGCGAACACCACGCGGTGGCGGATGGGTCGCGTAGCAGAACGGTGACGGGCCTATGAGGTCAGTACCACCACGCGGTAGCGGGTGGGTCAGCCGTTGGTCCCAACTGACGCCTGCCACTCTATTGACGTCATGCAAGAGAGTCAGCATCGCGTTGGATCACTAGCCGACACTTGTTTCGTTGACGTGATATGCTTCCACACCGATCATGCGGTAATGTGGAACGATACGGACACTCCACTCGCCTACTTCATATCCTTCCGTAGCTACGGCACTTGGTTACACGGCGACAAGCGAGGCGCGATCGATCGTCTCCACAACCGCTATCGAACTCCATATCTGCCGCCGGATCCCAAATGGCTGCAATACAATGAACAACAGCTAAAGGCTGAACCACTCATCCTCAAGGCACGCCACCGCAAAGCTGTCGAAGCCGCGATTCGGGAGACATGCGACATCCGAAGGTGGTTCCTGCAGGCTTTGAATGTTCGGACAAATCACGTTCATAGCGTGGTGTCAGCCAATCGGAGGTCTGGACTGGTGTTAAATGCATTCAAGGGGAATGCGACTCGCAAGTTGAGAGAGGATGATCTTTGGCCACACCCGTTCAGTCCCAGGGCAGATAAGGGTAGCAAGAGGAAACTTTGGAATGAGAGAAGCGTGGCCAGGGCGATTGACTATGTACTGAACGGGCAGGGAGATGACTTGCCGGACTTTGATGATTGAGCGTTGGTGGCGGCGAAGCACCCACCCGCTACCGCGTGGTGGTACTGACCTCATGGGTCCGTCGCCTGCTGCCTCGCGATCATGAGACCCGCCCACGCTACCGGATGGATGCATGATGTTTTTCCCGAAGTTAAAGATTTTTCATGGGACGGGGTTATGGCGCTTTTACGGTGAGTCAGTCACACGTTGAAGAAGTGCGGAATTATTTAAGACGACAGAAAGAGCATCACGCGAAGATTTCCTTTAGGGATGAATTCATTCAATTCTTGAAAGTGAACGGAATCGAGTTCGATGAACGGTACGTGTAAGTGAAGGTCTGGCGGCCGCTCCGCGAGCTCTAGATGCTTTGCGTTGATACCGATCCTGGGGTTTCGCTGCGCTACACCCCAGGCTTTGGCGGCACCCGCTTCGCGGGTTTAGGGCGCACTGACTTCCTTGTCCTGGGACCGTCAATTTTCCAACAACTCATTAATGGAGCCTCGATTGCTCGTTTGGAAGAGTGGAGGCATTTGAAGTAGCCTGAGAGTTGTAATTAATATGAAACGAGATCGATGATAAAAAGAGGAAAATAGATTCATGTACAACGCGAAAGCTTATGCTGCGGCCGGTGCGACAGCGCCACTGGCCCTTAGCACGATCCCGCGACGCGAACCGACCGATAGTGACGTTCAGATCGAAATACTTTTCTGCGGCGTCTGCCACTCTGATCTTCATCAGGTTCGAGACGAATGGAACGAGTTCATGCCGACCGTTTACCCTTGTGTACCCGGTCACGAGATCGTCGGCCGTGTCACCAAGGTCGGCTCGGCTGTCACCGGGTTCAAGCCCGGCGACCTTGCGGCGGTCGGCTGCATGGTCGACTCCGACCGCACCTGTCCCGAGTGTCAGGCCGGCCAGGAACAGTTCTGCCCGAACTTTGTTCTCACCTACAACTTTCCGGACAAGCATCTCGGGGGCGTCACTTACGGCGGATACTCTGACAGCATCGTCGTTGATCAGAGCTTCGTGCTCCACGTTCCAAACAACCTCGATCTCGCGGGTGTGGCACCGCTTCTCTGCGCGGGGATCACAACCTACTCCCCGATGCGTCACTGGGGCGTGACCAAGGGCAAGAAGGTCGGGATTGTGGGCCTGGGCGGACTGGGCCACATGGGCGTGAAGTTTGCACATGCGCTCGGAGCGCACGTTGTGGTGTTCACGACTTCACCGAATAAGAAGGAAGACGCACTCCGCCTTGGAGCAGATGAGGTAGTCGTCTCACGCAACGCCGACGAGATGGAAAAACAGGCCGGCAGTTTCGATTTCATTCTCGATGCCGTTTCCGCTGATCACGATATCAACGCCTACATAAATCTGCTTCGTCGCGACGGCAACCTCACCCTCGTCGGTGCCCCGAATAAACCTCTCGGGGTTGCTGCTTTCGCTCTTATCATGGGCCGCCGCAGTCTCTCCGGCTCGCCCATCGGCGGTATAAAAGAAACCCAGGAGATGCTCGACTTTTGCGGCGAACACAACATCACTGCCGACGTCGAAGTCATCCCCATTCAGAAGGTCAACGAAGCCTACGAGCGATTGCTTAAGTCGGATGTGAAGTACCGCTTCTCAATCGATATGGCTTCACTAAAATCTGAGTAATCAATGGATCAGCTATGCAGAAACGCAAACTAGGAAACAGCAACCTGGAAGTATCAACTCTCGGACTTGGCTGTATGGGCCTAAGCTATGGTTACGGTCCAGCCACGGACAAGCAAGAGGCGATCTCGTTGATTCGAACGGCCGTGGAACGCGGCATCACGTTCTTCGATTCCGCCGAGGCTTACGGTCCGTACAAAAACGAAGAACTCCTGGGTGAAGCGCTGGCACCCATGCGCGATCAAGTAGTGATCGCGACCAAGTTCGGCTTCAAGTTCGATGGTGACAAACAAAGCGGCACGGATAGCAGGCCCGAACACATCAAGGAAGTGGCCGCAGCCTCGTTGAAGCGACTGAAGACCGATCACATCGATCTCTTCTATCAACATCGCGTCGATCCTGCCGTGCCGATTGAAGAGGTTGCCGGCGCCGTTAAAGAACTGATTCAGGAAGGCAAGGTAAAGCACTTCGGGCTTTCTGAAGCCGGAGTGCAGACAATCCGTCGCGCCCATGCAGTGCAGCCGGTCACTGCGCTGCAGAGCGAATACTCTTTGTGGTGGAGAAAGCCAGAAGAGGAAGTGATCCCGACTCTCGAGGAACTCGGTATCGGCTTCGTTCCATTTAGTCCTCTGGGTAAAGGTTTTCTTACCGGAAAGATCGACGAGAGCACAACTTTCGACAAGTCCGACTTCCGCAACATCGTGCCGCGCTTTTCACCGGAGGCTCGTAAAGCAAATCAGGCACTGGTTGATCTGCTGAAATCGATTGGAGAAGGGAAGAATGCGACACCGGCCCAGTTAGCGCTCGCCTGGCTGCTGGCCCAGCAGCCGTGGATTGTTCCGATCCCAGGCACGACCAAACTGAGCCGCCTGGACGAGAACATCGGAGCAGTTTCAGTGGAACTTACCGCCGACGATCTACGCGAGATTGATAAGGCCGCTGCAGAGATCGAAGTGCAAGGGGCCAGGTATCCAGAAGAACTCGAGCGCAGGACCGGTCTGTGAGCATTGTGGAACCGCGAGCGGTAGCAAGCAGATGCTACAAAGTCTGACGGTCCCAGAGGGACCGAACGTTTATAGACTGCTGCGGTCTGTAAAGTTCTTCGCTCCAGCGGAGCGAAATGTAGCGGTAAGACCTAATCATCCAGCAGTACGTTGCGCTTCGCTGGAACGCCAAACGGTGGTTGGCCCGAAGTTTATAAACATTTGGCTCCGCTGGAGCCAGAGCCTTTATTAAGATTCGGCATGATCATTTCAGTGCTCTTTGTCGTGGGGTTGCTCTGCGGCGACTGATTCCGAAGCAAAGTATATCCGGGTGATGTCGGCAAATTCTTTCCTCACGCTCTTGTGCAATCGCGCCACCGTCGCCCTCACCCCAACAGCGGACAGTTCATCGCGAAATTTTACTTCCAGCGTCAATAGCACTTCGTGTGGGCCGAAGTACATCGTGAGCAGGCGACTAACATGTGCCACGCCCGGGTCGTCTTCAATGAGCCGGCGCAGGCGTCCTAGTGTTTCCCGGTCGACTCCCTCGCCAATCAGCAGTCCCTTGGTTTCGTATGCCAGAAAGAAAGCCATGGTGGCGAGCATCAATCCGATAACGATTGAAGCAACGCCGTCAAGGTAGGGTCGGTTTAGTTCATGCCCAAGGAAAACGCCGCAGAACGCGATCGCTAAACCCAGCAGAGCGCCCGAGTCTTCGAAGACGACGATAAAGGTTGAGGGGTCCTTGCTGTTGTGCATCGCTTCCAGGATGCCTCGATTGCCTTTCACGGTGCGAAAGGCTTTCCAGCCGAACAGCAAGGTCGTTCCTTCAAAACAAAACGCGCATCCGAGGACGACGTAATTCCAGAACGGGTCAGTCACAGGTACCGGGTGATTGAGATGCCAGATGCCTTCGTAGATCGACATGCCACCGCCCAGGGCGAAGACTGTGATGGCCACTATCAACGACCAGAAATAGAGTTCTTTGCCATGGCCAAAAGGATGTGTGAAGTCGGGAGGCCGGCGGCTTTGGCGCAGACCATACAAGAGCAACACGCCATTGCCGGTATCAACCAGCGAGTGAATACCCTCGGAGAGCATCGCCGAGCTGCCGGAGAAGGCAGCAGCGACGAACTTGGTGACAGCCACGCCAAGGTTGCCGATGATGGCCGCCACAATCGCTACTTTGGATTCGGATGCTCCGCTCTTTGACACGTAGACGAGAGTCTACCTCAACTTGCGATCTCGGAATATGTGTCTCAGTGGGTAGTGGGTCAGGTTCAACGAAAATGTCCGACAAACTTCAGTTTGTCGTAGCACCACGACAAGCTAAAGCTTATCGGACATCAAACTGACCCACTACTCAATAGGCGAGATGTGGTACTGAGCTCGTTTACCTCGGGAAATTGATGGGCCGCCAAGCCATTCTTGACTGCTCGTTCCAAAAAGAGTATAAACCCCCAAGAGGTCAAGACACGCTGATGGCGCGACCAAAAGAATTTGATCGAGACGAGGCGCTCCACAGGGCGATGGAGGTCTTCTGGTCGCGTGGCTACGAGGCAGCTTCAATTCGGGATCTGGTCGAGCACATGGGAATCAATCGCCAGAGCCTTTATGACACTTTCGGCGACAAGCATGCCCTTTACCTGCAGGCGCTCGATCGCTATCAGGAAGTCGAGAGTCGAAAGCTTTTTGAACTGCTCGAGAACGCCGGCTCGGTGAGAAGGGCCCTGCGGCAATTGTTCGGCGACGTGGTTAAGGGATCGCTTTGCCGGGGACAGAAGCGCGGCTGTTTTATGGGTAACGCAATGTCTGAGTTGGCGGGTCGCTGCAAGGCTACCGCTGTCAGAACCAGCAGCAACACGGCGGCGCTCGAAGGCGCTTTTTATCGTGCCTTATTGCGCGCCAGGAAAAGCGGCGAACTAAAAGAAGTCAGCGATCCTCGCGCGGTGGCCCGATTTCTTTGCAGTAGTCTGCAGGGGTTGATGCTGATGGCCAAGGCGACGCACGATCGGAAAACACTGGAAGACGTGGTGAAGGTCACACTGTCGGTGGTTGGGTGAGTTAAATTTTTTTGACACGTTCTGGAATAATCGTTCCAGAAGTGTTTTGATAGTCGATCATTCGGAAAGGAAGAGTAGAGATGAAGATAGGAATTGTCGGTTCGGGAAACATTGGCGCAAACGCGGCGCGGCTGTTTGTGCGGGCTGGACA
>Ga0134126_10010328_pt1 | contig 11765 bp, 10 predicted proteins | sample KB31752_FD_96881 | JGI IMG/M metagenome (GOLD analysis project Ga0134126, IMG submission 96881) | Terrestrial soil microbial communities with excess Nitrogen fertilizer from Kellogg Biological Station, Michigan, USA - KB3-175-2 | ecosystem: Environmental > Terrestrial > Soil > Unclassified ...
GGTATTCATCGTATTTGGACCGGTCCCTGGCCAAAGCTGCACAAGCGATCAATTCGTGCAGGAGAATACCAACCAGACGAACGTGGCAACGGGCTACGTCTCTTGCGGAACGCCTGGCTTATATAGTAACGGCGGGAGTCCTCCAATGAACATTGAGCAGGGGGACTATAACTGCGCCTATGCAGGTGGCGGCGCGACCTACACAGGGCCAACCTGCTTTGTTTATCCGGCGAGTACCTGGATTACGGAATATTGGGTCGTGCATATTGGGACGTTCGGCCAGCCGAATAGCAGTTTCCAGGCTTGGATCGCGCCTGAAGGACAGCCATTGAAGCAATTCATTAATCTGCCGAACTTTAATTTCGGAGACGGGTCGGACCACACAGTTGGGCTAAACGCGATCGAACTGACGCCTTATTTCAGCGGCGCTAACGGCTCGACAACGACGCCCGGGGCGTCCATGTGGTTTGACGATTTGATCATCTCGACGCAGCCGATTGCGGCGCCAACGAACTAATGCACACCTGAGCCGGGGATCCGGTTCCCAAGCGATGAAATCGTCACTATGGTAGTGCCCCCATTGAACCATGCCCATAAATGCCCTCAAGCGCCAGGGGCATTCCTTAGGAGACGGGACAGGAGTTGAACTACCCACTTGGCGGAAGCATCCGCCTTCGCTGGCTCGCGTAGCGAAGCGGTACCGAGGAGAAGTTTACGCAGCAATAGCGCCCCGGTGATGAGAATTCCACCGACCAGAGCTAACCTTGTAGGTTCTGCAAGAGAGCCGAAGAAACTCAGTATGATATCCATGACAATCTGTACTAGGGCAGCCTGAGTGCCAAAGGCTACTTCCGTGTAAGGCTTTTGTTTACATTTAGTTATGACTAAACTGAACTGGGAAACCGCGAAAGAACGGAAGGATATTGTCAAAAGTTGGCCAAAGACTTCCTTAATGGGCGTGAGACGCAAATGTCACATAAAAGAGAAGATCCCGAATCCGGGCCAAATCTCTGGCAGATACCAACCAACACCAACCAAGTTCTACCGCTGGTTGATCTTGCGAGCTGTATAGGTAACTGTTCCAGCTAGCTCTCCTAAATATTCGCGACGAGACCAAACTAACGAACGTGCTTGAAAACCGACGATTTTCAGCTTCTCCACAAGAGAGATAGGAGCCCGACGAACTGAATTTAAGTTAGCGCCGAGATGAACCCAGTTGTAAAGGAAGAGATTAGCGCGCTTCTTGGGGTCATAGAAAGCCATGACGTCGGCGCTGTTTTTCATAGCGCTCGAAGCTTCCTCATGCATACGCCGGTAGAAGAAGGCGTCCGGAATCTCATAGAACTTGCCGTAAAGGGACATTTCCGCGATCAAAGGGAAATCGCCACCATTGTAATTGCGCATGAGACCGGTCTTACGGAACTTATCCGCGCGATTCAGGCCGTAATGAAGATTGCCCAAGCGGATGTTTTTTTGAACGCCAATCCAGCGTTTGCTTGGCTGTTCGTCCATAAGGTGCAGGTGCTCCTCAAAATCTCCGGTGATCTTCCCTTCCGCGTCAATCAATTTGGTGCGGGGATAGGCCACGAATACAGATGGGTCATTGTCGAGGATATTCACCGCGCGCTCCAAGAGGTTGAGGCTGACCAGGTCGTCGGAGGGGGTCCAGCGGAAAAACTCGCCGGTGGCGAGCTCGAAACAACGACGATAATTTCCTGCCGCCCCCAAATTCCGGGGGTTCCGGTAATACCGGATGCGGGGGTCCCTGGCGACATAGTCCCGGCAGATTTCTTCGCTGCGATCCGTCGAACAATTGTCAGTGAGGATTAACTCGAAGTCGCCATAAGTTTGGTTAAGATGGGCTTCGATGGAGGCAGCAACATATTTTTCGCGGTTATAAACCGGCATGCCGATGCTGACGCGTGGTTTGCTCATGATAATTCCTCCAAAAGGTCGCACCCCCGTCCTTGCTTAGGGACCGAAGAGTATCTTTCGCGAATAGAAGCCTTCCGCGAAATTACCAGGGGAATTGGCTTCAATTCCCCGGATGCGCATCAAGCCCTTAAAAGTATCCTCTGAAAACCATTGTTTGTTGCGCTGGGTGGCGAAACAGGCCATCAAATGCTTGATCTTACGATCACAGATGCGACGATCAAAGGGCACGAAAAAGTTGGGTGAGCCGAGGTCGCCGTCATATTTCGGAATCTCGTACTCGAGAATAAAGTGATTGCGCCAGGTGTTCCAAGTGAACCGGTTGAGCACACGGTGATCCTGATGAAGATCCTCCCGGGAATGTGTGAGGATGAGGTCGGGGGATAAGCGATCTTTCAAGGACTCGAAGTACTCCTTGATCTGAGTACCTTCGAAGGGGAAAAAACTGTTTCGGAAATCAAGGATTTCGACGTGTTGCTTGGCGGCGCCTTTGAGGAAGAGAGCGGCGCTGCGCCGAGCTTCGCGCTCGCGGTCCGGCCCGGAGCTGAAGACTACCCAGTGAAAATGGAGATTTCGGCAAGTTCTGAGCAGCTCCAGGATGGCGCCGCCGCAGCCGATCTCAATATCATCGGAATGCGCACCAAGGCAAAGTATCTGCAGGGGCCGGCGAACATTCTCGAAGTTGAGTCGCAACATTACCGGCTCAGTGCCCGTTCATCCACACTTGCCAAGGCGCGTTGCCCTTGGCATAGAGATCATCGAGGTGCTGTTTGTCTTTGAAGGTGTCCATGCACGCCCAGAATCCGTCGTATTGGTAAGCCACCAATTGCTCTTCGGCAATCAAGCGACGGAAGGGTTCGTGGACGAGTTCTTCGCCTTCCTTTAGGTATTTGAAAATATCCTTTTTGAAGACAAAGAAGCCCCCGTTGATGCGCATGGAACTCTTGTTGACGTCTTCGATTTTGGAGACCAGGTCTCCGCCATTCAACGAAACGAGGTGGTAACTGAGATTGGGACGGATGCACAGAAAACTGGCGACCTTGTCATGCTGCCGGAAGTGCTCGATTTGCTTCGGCAGGGGGAGATCGGAAAGACCATCACTGTAGTTAGCCAGGAACATTTCTTCGCCTTCGAGATATTTCTCGACGGCTTTGAGGCGCTGGCCGACGTTGGATGTAATGCCGGTGTCAGCGAAGGTGATCCGCCAATCATGGATATCGCGATTGATAAGGTCAATATTTTTGCCACCAGCGGAAAGGATGAAATCGTTCGAGACATATTCGTCATAGTTGACGAAATAATTCTTAATGGTGTCGGCGCGATGCCCCAGACAAAGGATGAAATCCTTATGGCCATAATGGGCGTAATACTTCATAACGTGCCAAAGGATGGGGCGGTAGCCAATGGTAGCCATTGGCTTAGGTATATTCTCGGCGTAGTCGCGCAGACGCAAGCCGAGACCGCCGCAGAACAAAACGACTTTCATGGCTTACCTCACTTCCCTTCCGAGCAATTTGGGCGAAAGGTCATAGCCCAATGCCCTCGTAGCTAACGAAATCGTGCTTATCAAGCATGCGCCGCCCATCGATGAAGAGCGGAGGCTGCTGCTGCTTTCGGAGCAATTCGGGAACCTTTTTAAACTCATCCCAGCGAGTTACGAGAATGACAGCCTGGGCTTCGGAGATGGCCGCAGCCAAGTCGTCACAGATTTGGACGGAATCTCCGTTAAAGAGGTGGCGAGCTTCCTCGGCAGCGGCGGGGTCGTATGCTTTCAGCCGAGCGCCCTGTTCTGAAAGCGCGCGAATAATAGGGATCGCCGGCGATTCGCGCATGTCGTTGGTGTCCGGGCGGAATGACAAGCCCAGGACAGAGACGCGTACGCCTTCTAGAGAAGGATAGTGCCTTCTCAGCAGCCCCAGGACTCTTTCTGGCTGGTGCTCGTTGATCTGGATGACGGCGTCGAGCAAATTCATGGGCAACCCGGCATTGCGGCCGTGCGCCACGAGAGCCTTGACGTCTTTAGGTAAACAACTTCCGCCAAAACCACAACCGGCTGCCAAAAAGGAGAGAATAGCTGGCCCTTTGCGGGTGCCATCGGGAAGGGTCAGGGAAAGGTAGTTGCTGAGATGTACTCCGCGCATTACGTCGACAGAATCGATGCCGCCAAGGGTCGAACCAAGATTGGCAATCTCGTTCGAGAAGGAGATCATCGTGGCCAAGAGCGCGTTGGAGGCGTACTTGATCATCTCGGCGGTCTTGCAATTGGTGCGGAGCTTGTCGACCGACCCAAAGCCGGCGTACAGTCCGTCGAGGGTGGAAATGGTGCGCTCGTCGATGCCACCGAGAACGATACGGTCCGGATGCATGAAGTCGTCGACGGCTTCGCCCTCGGTGAGAAACTCGGGATTCATCCCCTGGCCGAAATCCGCACCGGCCCGTTTCCCGGAAGCCTCCTCGAGAATGGGGAGGACAACGGAATCGGTAGTGCCAGGAACCACGGTGCTCTTGACGACCACGACGTGATAAGACGTTTTGGCGCGTAAAGCTTCACCGATCTGACGCGAAACTTCCTTGATGAAACGGAGGTCGATCTCTGCACCTGAAAAGGGAGTGCCAACAGCAATGAGCGAGAGCTCTGAATCGAGAACCGCCTGGCGAAGATCGGTGCTTGCCTGCAGCTTGCCTCCAATGTGTTTGCGGAGCAGCGGCTCAAGACCGCGTTCAAAGATCGGAGGTATGCCCTTGAGGATGCTATCCACCTTGCGCTGGTCGGAGTCGACGCAAACCACGTCGTGGCCCTTCTCAGCGAGGCAGACGCCACTCACCAGACCTACGTATCCAGTGCCTATGACCGAGACCCTCATCAAGCCTCATCCGCAACGCGATTGCCCGCATACCAGAGAAGAGAACGCCTGAGCCCTTCATCAATCTGGATGGATGGGTTGTAGCCGAGCTGTTTGCGAGCTTTGTCGATGATGGGGCAGCGGCGGCTAGGATTGTCCAGGAGATAGTCTTTATCCGCGCTTTGCTGCCGGACAATCTTCCCTTGATAACCGAAAAGAACGCGAGCTTGCGCGACTATTCTTTCGGCGAGCTCTAACATGGAAATCTCGGGATTTTCAACGCCGATGTTGTATGCCTCTCCGGGCTTTGCTTTGATCAGGATCTTGTAGTAGCCGCAGATGGCGTCTGCGACATAGCAAAAAGTGCGCCTGGGAGATCCATCGGACAGCATAACTATGTCGCGAAAGTTGAGAACATCACGTGCGTAGTCCGGGAGGACGCGTCTATCGGTGATTTTTAGGCCCGGACCATAGTTGTTAAACGGACGGGCAGACTTCACGGGCACGTTGTATTGTTGTGCGAAATTGACGCACAGAGTTTCGCCGTAGCGCTTGGCTTCATCGTAACAGGCGCGCGGGCCGGTGCAGGAGACGAGGCCGCGATAGGCTTCCGGGGTAGGGATATTCTCGGGCGAAGGATCACCATAGATTTCGCTGCTGGAGTAAAAGAGGAAGCCCCCAAAAGCCTTGCCAGACTTGATCCGGCCAAGGGCGTAGTCGAGGAGGTTACGCAACCCATTGATGTTGGCATCCATTGTGCCTATGGGATCCTTGCGATAGTAGGTTGGCGAAGCGATGGATGCCGCGTGAATAATGTACTCGAATTCACCCATCTCTGCTGGAAGCGGTTGTGCGAGGTTGTGCGTGCGAAGGTGAAGGTGAGGATTGTCTTCGAGCTGCTTGAGCCAGTCCGGCACGCCGCGGATGTAACTATCGAAAACCGTCACGTCGATGGCCGGCCCGGAACGTGTCCGATTCCAATACAGCGCTGATTGCACCAAGTAGTGGCCGAGGAAGCCCGCTCCCCCGGTAATCAGCAGGCGACGACCCGCAAGTTCTGGAAACTCCTCATTGAGATTCGTGCAGATGTATTCCAGATCATTTTCAACAACTTGTTGAGCCTTGAGGCGCTCGTTTTGTTCGGTGATGGTAGTCGTTGTCATGAAAGTCGGGGAGCCCCTAGGCGTGAACTGCCGAATAGAAGTACTGGTTTTGTTCCGCACGAAGTTTGTCCGCCAAACGGCCGGGCGGAAGTTCGACATCGGAATAGGTGATCAGCTGGTCTTTGGAAATGTCGCGCAGCAGGCGGCACTTCTCCGAGAGCCCCATAGGCAAGGCATTTTCCTGCTGGGCAGTTTCGGAGTTTTCGATTACGCCGTAGCAAGTAAATCCACCAATACCGTCCAGGGTTTCGCCGGCCTTAAGATCACGTTTGGCAATGGTGGCCACGTCGCAGACCGGCTTGCCGATCGGCGAAGTGGTCGAATCCTGGAAAAGGGCGGCCCGCGCGATTGTCGGAATCACCTGCACCTGTGGAAGGTGAAATGGCGTATAGAAGAGATAGAACGGACCCTCGCCCATCTTGAAAAAGTTCATGTATTGCGCGTTGACAGGATCCTTGCTGTAGCCAATGACAAAAACGCCGGTGTGTGGCTCCGCGCCGATCAGAAAATCGACTATTCCACCATTGAGTAGCTTCTCTTCCGGAAAGAGATTCACGGCTTCTTTGACGTGAGCGCATTTTGGTCCATACATGCCGCGCTTGCCGACACCTAGGCCCGTAGAATTCGCCAGAATGGTGCACTCCATCGATAGCTTGGTGCCGTCCGCGAAGGATGTAATCATTGCAGCCGATTGGTTAACGCGCTCCGCGAAGGCTTTCTGGGTTTCTGGAGTGCGATAGGGGTCGAGCAATCCCTTTAGATTGCCGGCGGCAACGGGCTTGAAACCGATGGTTTTCACAAAGCGGAAGAGATTGACGGCCACGCCCGGTTCATCACCATCGGTGTAGGTGATGACTACGTTGTTGCGATCAGCGTAGGTTTTGAGAATCGGACCCACCGTGGCGTCAAGCACAGCATTGAAAAGGACCACGTGCTTCTTGTTCTCCAGGGAGCGAACAACGACGTGGGCACCGAGCTCCAGGTCACTGGTGGCGTCAATGATGACGTCGATGTTTGAAGCATCGCAGAGAAGATTGGGATCATCCGTGATGGATACTTCGCCGCGGGAAATCGCTGCATCTAGCATGGCGACGGTGCTCGGAGTCTGATATTGATGGATACCGGCGTCGCGCAGAGCCTGTTGCGCTTTGGAAATTGTGCGGTTGGAGATGGCGGCCAAACGGATACCAAGTGGAGGTTTGAGCAACTGATTGGCTATTCCGCGACCCATGTAACCGGCACCGATAATGCCGACACGGATTGGCTTGCCTTGCTTTTCTCTTTTTTCAAGAGCGACATCAACTATAACCATGGGGGCTCCGTAGAAAGGTCAGGGTATCCAGCTAAGCAATCACAGTTTCATAATCAGCCCAGAAGCGATCGGCATCAGATATCACACCGACCGGAAGCGGCCATTCAATTCCAAACGCATAATCATCAAAGCGAACGCCGCGAGCAGAAGCGGGAGCGTAGACGGCGCTTGTTAGATACTCGATTTCGGCATCGTCAACGAGAGTCTGATAGCCGTGAGCGCAGCCTTCCGGGATGTAAAGGGTTTTGTGATTATTAGCCGATAACTCAAATCCAGCCCACGCTTTGTGAGTTGGCGATGAAGGACGTAGATCCACCACGACGTCATAGACCGCGCCACGAGTGCACCGTACCGTCTTGGCTTCCTCATGCGGGGAAGTTTGGAAGTGCATACCGCGCACGCAACCTCTCTTTAGGGTAAAGGCCACGTTTATCTGGGCGACATGAGAGACAAGGCCGCGCTCCTTAAACTCGTTCATGCACCACGAACGCGCGAAGAAGCCACGGTCATCGCTTCTGGGTTCGATGTCGATAAGAAAAGCACCTTTCACTCTAGTTTCCGTAAATCGCATACTTGAGATATCAGTTTGCCCGCGCTTGGTTCGGCTGAGCGCCAATAAGGGCGAGTACGGTGTCGTACTGTTCATCAAGAGACTTGCGCAATGGCGCCAGATGCTCGGCGATCTGTTTCTTGATAGCCGGCGCGTTGGCCTCCAGCGCTTTGAAGCGCTCAATCAAGTCTTCGGTCTTAAAGTCGGCGATGTTGAGGACGAAATCTCCCTGGCCGGCCTGTGCGAGAAGAGCGCGGCTCTTTTCGTGATAAGCAACGCCCAAAACCGGTTTGTTCATCATTAGAGATATCAATATGCCGTGGTAGCGGTTCGCGATCACCAAATCTGCCCGCTCAATTTCCGAAACCAGATCTTCGAGTCCCTGTATCTTCTGGCCTGCGAGTAGGTTCGGAGAATTGCCCGTACCATTCATCGCTTTCCGAATATCGTTGATGGTCAATGAGTCTGCGCGGACCTGCGTCGGGAAAAAGAGCACAGAGTGCCCGCTCTTGTCCAGCCATTCAGCGAATTTTGCAAATTTCCGAACGTAATCGTCGTAGCGTGGGGGATCAGGAGTGGGCCAATATCGCCCGTCGAAAAAAGGAACCGGATTTGTTCCGACCACCACGCGGGCGCCACCCGAAGGCGCCGACTTCGGCGTAGGCAACTGGAGACTATAGACGAGGTCGGGAAGAACGGGGTGCCCCCCCCTAATCTTCAAACTCTCCATCAGCCGACTGGAGATTGCGTCTCGATAAGACCGGTAATTCACTCTGTCCAGAACTCTTCTGAAGAACCACTTACTTAATGGAGAATTAATGGGGCCAGCGCCGACACTAAGTATGGCGACCTTTGTTGCTGTCAGTTTGGCCAGCCAAGTCCATTTGTAGAGCGTATAAGGAAAACCCCAAGCGCCACCGTATCCGTCGTTCAATTGCTGAGAGCCAGCGACCAGAAGGAGATCGACGCCTTTCAAGCGGCGATACGAGTCGAGGAGGAACTTTGGCTCAGCAATCACCACGGGAGCGAGTTCCAGGAGGCGGCGAATAGCCTGAATGAAAGCAGAAACCCCGGGAACGGATTTCAGTTTGGATTTTAAATTGGAGCGAGTCGGCCCGGGATGGCCCGTGGCGGAGACGGTAACGGCACTCGGTTCAGAAGAGCCGGAGTCCTCCACCTCTGGCGCTGGTGAAAATTGCCGGATGGGGTAAGAAGGAATGCCATGACGAAGCTGGGTATCTTGGGGATTAATGGTAAAGCCGATGATCTGCGCATCGGGTAGGCGCAGCCGGACGTTTTGCACGACAGCGGCTAGGAGAGCCTCGTCCCCCAGGTTCTTCGTACCGCCGTGACTGAAAACACCAATCCTCTTTTGAACTTCAGCAACCAAAGGATTCCTCCAGATGATGAGTTATCCTCAAAGAAAGTCTCTCAGCGCTCTTTCCTTGCCAGGAAGATCATTTGCCAACCAAGGCCTGCGCGCTCCTTTAATTCGTCGATCTTCTCCTGTGACATGATCAGGCGCGCGAGGGAATTAAGCTTGTATGAATTGAGGAAACGCAGGAGGCCTAGGCTGCCATGGGGAATAATGGTGGAACTCTTGAGAATTTTAAAGCGCGGAGCAAGCATTTTCTTCAGATCAGGACGGCTCAGTTGATGAGCGATATGCTGAGGGGGTTGAACGTTCCAACCTACGTCCCCAAGTCGATCCATGACCCACTTATTTCCAGTAGTGATGATAAAGTAGCCGCCGACTTTCAAGACTTCCGCGGCGAAATCGACATACATCGCCTGATCCTCAACATGCGCTATGACTTCTTGGGAAACGACAATCTCAAAAAAATCCTTGGGGAGATTCGATTGGTAGATGTTGCCAGCCTGGTACTGGATGTCTGGCCGCCGCGCCTGGGCGGCAGCAATGCCGTCCGGAGAGAGGTCAATCCCGTGTGCTTCGCCGAGATCTGTGAGCCGCTCGGTGAACCAACCCCGGCCGCAGCCAAGATCCAAGATGCGCGGTTTACCGAGATTCAAGCCGCGTATCAGACCTAGAATCTCCTGAGCCCGGCGCTCGGTCCAGGCATTTAGGACCTTGCGATCTTCCCAATTCTGCCAGTGCCAGTCCCAGAATTGTCGCTGGTCGTCAATCGAAGGAATTTTTCGAGCGGTGGACATACTGCCTTGTCTCCCAGGAACCGGCTGTGGCTTGTTTTCCAATTTTTCTCAAGAGATAGTAGGAGGACGAGGCCGCCGAGAATCCATCTTCTTTCTCACGACGTCACCCGGGTCCCAAGCCATCTCAAACTGAATTGGGCGTTAGTACCTGTTACCCGCAGGTGCGCGCGCCTGTTCAGCAGGTGGAAAAGCACGATGGTAGCCAAAATCCGGAATGAGAAAAAAAGAATAAGTCTTTTTTATTCAATCACTTAAATAAGCGTTCTCCCAATGTAGATTACCTAGAGTTTCTTGCATCTTCCCAAATGTGGTACTGTTTTGCCCTATTGACGCGGACAGCCGCGTGCAGGGGTTGGTTGCCGCTCTCGGTAGATTGTTAAAGTGCTCTTTTTCATGGACTTGAAAGGCCTTATGAACAACTCTGATGGCCCCAGAAGTGCGACACAATAGGGGTCTTGCCAGGGATATATGCCCGTCCATACTGCTGAAAGACAAGTTTCGCCCAAATCGCCCCTGAAGAAGGCCGGAATCGTTCGGAACGTACTTTCGAACTGGGGTGCATACGTCCTTGCGATGGCGGTGAATTTTTTCGTTTCTCCGTATGTCATACACCACTTGGGAGATACAGGATACGGGGTTTGGACAGTCATTCTGTCTCTGACTGGATATCTCGGACTTCTTGACCTGGGGGTCAGGGGAGCAGTTACCCGGTATGTGGCGAAATTTCATGCACAGGAAGATCATACCAAGGCAAGCAGCTTAGCCTCCTCGGCGGTTGTAATCTTCGCCACAGCAGGGCTGATAGCCATGCTTGTATCGGCTCTCTTTGCCGCCCTTGTAGTGGACCGAATGAAAATTCCCGTGGCGTATCTGGGGTCAGCACGCATTGTCTTGCTCCTGACCGGACTGAGTATCGCGATTTCTCTGGTGAACGGAGTTTATGGGGGAATCCTGGTTGGATTGCAGCGCTTCGACGTTACGAACAGTATTGAAATCTCACTCAACCTTGTGCGTGCGGGAGCGATTATTGGGGCACTTCACGCTGGCTATGGGATCGTCACGCTTGCTGTCGTGCAATTGGGCTTTACGGCGCTCAGATGGGCTTCCAATGTCTATCTGGCGCGTCGAAATTATCCTCAGCTAAAGGTACGGCTTTCGGGAGCAAGCAAGACGGGCATGAAGTTGATCTTTTCCTTCAGCGTCTTCTCGTTCCTGCTTCATGTAAGCGGCAGTCTAATCTATGCGACGGACAACATCGTCATCGGTGCGTTCCTGCCGATCTCGGCGGTGACCTTCTATGTGATCGCGGGGAATTTGACCGAGTATACCCGGACGCTTGTATCGGGCATTTCCCAAACCATGACGCCCCTGGCAAGTTCGACCGAGGCGCGTCAAGATCAGAAGCAGTTGCAGCGAATGGTGTTGTTCAGTAGCCGCACCGGTTCTATGGTGGTGCTGCCCGTCGCGCTGACATTCATGTTAAGGGGAAGCAACTTCGTAGGACTCTGGATGGGGCCGCAGTACGCAGTGCTCTCGGGCAAAGTGCTTTGGGTGCTTTCCCTCGCGCTATTGTTTTGGGCGGCCAATTCCGTCACCGCCGGAACTATGCTGGGCCTTAGTAAACATAAACCGTTAGTCCCAGCGCTGCTCCTGGAAGGTCTCCTTAATTTGTGTCTCAGCATTCTTTGGGTGCGCGGAACCCTCGGCATCCTTGGTGTGGCCTGGGGTACGGTGATTCCGAATTTCATTTCTAGCTTGATTTTCTGGCCTTGGTACGTCCGCCGCACGCTTCA
>Ga0134126_10010329_pt1 | contig 11765 bp, 8 predicted proteins | sample KB31752_FD_96881 | JGI IMG/M metagenome (GOLD analysis project Ga0134126, IMG submission 96881) | Terrestrial soil microbial communities with excess Nitrogen fertilizer from Kellogg Biological Station, Michigan, USA - KB3-175-2 | ecosystem: Environmental > Terrestrial > Soil > Unclassified ...
GGCTCGCCACGACCTGATAGCCGTCAGCCTGCAGGCGATCGGTGACCTTGCCCGCAGTCAGCGTGCTCGTGACATCGCCCAGTCCCCCGCCGGAATAGAAGCCGGACCGCAGCGAGTCCCAGTCGGCGGCCGCCGCGGGGCGCCCGCTGAGTCCTGCGGCCAGCACCAGGAGCAGCGCGGCCGCGACGGTCAGCTGCGCGCGGCGGATGCGCATCAGCAGCAGGAGCCCGAGGGCGGCCAGCATGAGAGGCGACACGCTCCCGCCACCTGAGGTGACGGTGACGTCCTGCAGCTGCGGCGGCGGCTGGGTGGTCACGGTGAAGGATGCGGCGACACCGCCGATCGTCACGACCGCGGTCACCGTGGTGCCGTACGACGGCGAGGCCGGGACGCGCACCGTGATCTGGGCACCCGGGGGCACGACTCCCGGGGTCGAGGTGTAGGCACCGCCGTTGATGCTGTACTGGGCGCCGCCGCTCACGCTGATCGTGGTCGGCACGTTCGTGCCGGTAACCGTGATCGGGTTCGACACCTGCATGCTGGAGGGTGCGACGTTGTTGAGCGGGACAAAGGTGAACTTGCCCGGCACCGCATTGGTGCCCGTGCCGGAAAGTGTCACGGTCGTCGGCGAGGAGGCCGCGCTGCTGGTGATGGTCAGCGTGCCGGCGCGGCTGCCCTCGGCGGTCGGGGTGAACACGACCTGGATCGTGCAGCTGCTGCCGCTGAGCGCCGCACTGCAGTCGTTGGTCTGGCTGAAATCGCCGCTGGTGGCGACGTTGGTGATGGTCGCACCGTTGGTGCCGGTGAGGATGATGGTCTGCGCGCTGCCCGGTGCACCGACCGTCTGCGGACCGAACGACAGCGTGCCGGGGTTGGCGGCCAGGGTGACGGCGCAGGACACGTTCGAGGTCGCGGTCGCGCTGTTATTGGTGGGGTCCGGATCGATGAAGCTCGAGGAGCTGCCGAAGTCGGCGCTCGCGGTGTTGCTCACGGTCGTGCCGCAGATGATGGCCGGATCGAGCGTGCCGGTGATCGTATAGGTCACGGAAGCGTTGCTCGGCAGCGTCAAGGTCGAGGTACTGAGGCTGCCGGACCCGGAGGCCGTGCAGGTCGCGCCTGCGGAGGGCGTGCAGGTCCAGGTGGCCCCCGTGATGACCGCCGGCAGTGCATCGGTCAGGGTCGGCGCGTCGGAGGCGCCGATCGGGAAGGCGCCGTCGTTGGTCAGCGTGAGTGTGTAGGTGACCGGCGTGCCCTGCAGCACGGTGGCCGGCCCGCTGAGTGCGACCTGCAGGTCATCGGGCGTCGCGGTGATGAGTCCCTGCAGCTCGTGGATGTTGGTCGAGCCCCCGGTGCTGCCGGTGAAGCCGACGGCGAGCGTCGCGGGCGGGGCGTACGGGAAGGCGACATTGGAGAACAGCGTCTGGAACGGCTGGCTGCTGTCGGTCTGTATCAGCGCAGTGACCGTATAGCCGACGGTCGCCGGCGTCAGCGTCACGACGACGGTCTTGGGAGAGGGTCGCGCGGCGACGCCGGGATTGTCGATGCCGCCTGCGACCGCTGCACCCGTCACATACTGATCGCTGGCGGTGATCGGGCCGCGGATCACGAGGGTGTCCGGCCTGAACCCCGGGCCGCCGCCCGCGGCGCCGCAGTGATCGGCGGGGTTCGAGAAATTGCCGTACTCGTCCATGCCGATGCCGAGGTAGCCGCCGGCGCCACCGCAGTAGCCGAGCCCGCCGCCGTTCGCCGCGCCGCTCATGTTCTGCGTGGCGTCATAGAGGAAGACGGTGATGCCGTCGGCGCCGTTGCCGCCCCAGGACACGTAGTTGAAGCGGATGCTCACCGGCACGTCGCCGGCAAAGGTCTCTGCCGTGTCGAGCGCCAGCCCACGTTCGTTGCCGGCGGCATCGGTGAGGCGCAGCCACCCCTGGCCGTCGGGATCGATCGACGGGGCGGTGAGGAAGGCGTTACCCGACAGCGTCCACCCCGGCGCCGTCGTGCCGGTGAAGGTCTGCTGCAGTTTGAACTGCGCGCTCGCCGGAGCCGGGTGAGCGGCGAAGGACAGCGCCACGAGCGCCGCCGCGAGGCGCGGGCCGCTGACAGCGGCACGCGCGCGTGCGAAAGAGGTTGTCTCGTGCCGGCACTCTTTCATTGCGGTAGACAGCCATGGATGTCGTCTCAAGCCGTGGAACCATGTTCCCCAGCGTTCGACATAACGGCAACCAAGGCTTGGCGACTCTGTGACGGGACACGAGGAGTCGGGGCGCGGATGCGGGGATCTGTGACGCGCATCAAGGCGGGCGCGGCGCCGATTGTGCGCAGCAGTTCACGCTGCGCGGCGGGCGTTCAGCACCTGCGTCCGGGGGGTGTCATGGCGGCGCGAAGCGGGGCTTGCGGCGGACTGGCGTACAATCGCCCCCCGCGCCGCCGTAGCTCAGTGGCAGAGCAGCCGCCTTGTAAGCGGCAGGTCGTCTGTTCAATCCAGACCGGCGGCACCAACTACCAACTCGAGGATCTCAGGGCAGTTTGGGCGTCCCGCCCGCCTGGGTGAGCGCCGGCGCGGCGGTCACCGCCGCGCGCGCGGGCAGTCCGCCGCGTGCGGGGAGTCCCGCGGCCGGGCCCTGGGATCTGGATGCGGACTGGGTGGTCGCCGGGCACGGCTGCACCGAGATCCGCGAGCTCACCCCTTCCGCGAACAGGTCCTGGAGCGGGATGGTGTTGATGCCGGACTGCGGGACGAGGTCCACCCAGTAGAGCGTGCCGGGGAGCTTGCGCTCGGCAACTTCCGCCTTGAGTCCCGTCTGCCGCACCGCCTGCGCACGGCGGTCGGCCCGGGCCCGCTCGCTGTAGAGGCCGAGCGACACGCGCCGGCCCGCATCGGGCGTCTCGGGCATGATGAGCGCATCCCTGATGCCGCCGCGCTCGAGCGTCGCGAGCGCGTGATCGGTCTCGGCCTGGGTCTTCATGCCGCCGACGAACACCCAGAAGCCATCGGACATCTGGCCTTCCTCCGCGCGCTGCCTGGGATCGAATCCCTTGGCCTTGAGGATCGCCGCGGCCTGCGCACTGTTGGTGAGATCCCCGAACGGGCCGACCGAGAAGCAGGCCGACGGCTGATTGCTCGCCGTCTTCTCCGCGTTCGGCTCAGGCGGCTGCGACTGCGGCGCCTCCTCGAGGAGCTTCAGGCGCGGGAGCTTCACGATCGCCTCGTTGACGGGCGGGGGCTTGGGCACGTCGACCCAGTGCGCCCACGCGAAATACGCGAGGTTTAAAAACAAGAGTGCGAAGAACGCGTTGCGCACGGGCGGATTCTAGATCAACGGCAACCGGGTGGCGTTCAGGACTGTGACAGCACCGCAAGTCCGCGCAGCACCAGATCGGCCACCCCGACGCAGGCGCTCTCGACCAGCGGGCGGACCGCCCCGGCCTGACCGCCGGTCAGGATCACGAGCGGCTTGCGTCCCACGAGCACCCGCCCCTCCTCGACCGCCCGGTCGATGAGCGCCGCGGCGGCGTAGCGCGCGCCCTGGGAGACCGCGGCGCGCGTCGAGCGCCCGAACAGCCCCGTCCCGCCCCGCGACCCGCCCCGCGAACGCCGCCGGATACCGGCCGTGCGGTCGAACAGCGTGTCGACCATGAGTGCCGGCGCCGGGATGATCGCCCCGCCGCGGTGGCGCCCGCGCGCATCCACCAGATCAAGCGTCATGGCGGTCCCCACTCCCACGACCCACACCGGCACACCCGCGAACAGCCGGTGCGCGCCCACGGCCGCGACGAACCGGTCGACTCCTAAGCGCCAGGGCTCGAGGTACCCGACCCTGACGCCGCCGCCCCGCCGCGGCACGGCCACGAATTCGATGCCGGCCCCCGCGCGCCGCGCCGCGGCCGCCAGGGCCCGGTTCACCTTCGCGCCGGCGACGCTCGAGACGAGGACGCGCCCGATCGCGGGACGGGAGCGGAACAGCCGCCGGTAGTCGGCCGGCCTCCAGCGCGCGTGCGCCGCGGCGCGTGCCGGCGCGACGCGCCGGCCGTCGAACCGCGCCCACTTGATGCGCGTGTTGCCGATGTCGACGAGCAGCACCGCCATCAGCTGGCTCGCACGCTGACATCACCGCAGACGAACCTCCTGAGGCCGTCGCGCGTCTCGACCATGAGGGCGCCGTGCAGGTCGATGCCGCGGGCCAGTCCCTTCGCGATGCCTTCCGCGGCCGTGACGCTCACCGCGCGGCCGCGCAGCGCATCCGCGTCGCGCCACTCGGCGATGAAGGATTTGAGGCCGTCGCGGGCGAACTCGACGAGCCCGCGCACGCAGGCGCCCACGAGGCCCGCGGCGATGGTATTGCGCGACACCTCGGTGAGCCCGGCGCTCTCGAGGTCGGTGGCCGCGGTGCCCGCCTGCGCGATCTGCTCGAGGACCGCCGCCCCGAGCGCGACGTTGATGCCGAGGCCGATGACCACGCAGGCCGGCCCCTGGGACTCGGCGCGCAGATCGATGAGGACGCCGGCGAGCTTCTTGTCTTCGATGAGGAGATCGTTCGGCCACTTGAGCGCGACGTGCTCGGCGCCGAGCTCGCGCAGCGCGCGCACCGCGCACACGCCGATGACGAGGCCCAGGGCGCTCAGGTCCTGCGGGACCTCGCGGAACGTCCAGCTGAGCGACAGGCAGATCGCGCCTCCGGGAGGTGCGAGCCAGGTGCGTCCGCGCCGCCCCCGCCCTGCCGTCTGCACTTCCGCGAGCAGCACCTCGCCGGTGCCGTGCGCGGGATTGGGGCGCGCCAGCAAGGCGCTGTTGGTGGACGCGATCGACCAGACCGCCTCGATCGTCTTGACCTGCTCGCGCACGTCGCGCGCCAGCGCGGCGCGGATTTTCGCAGGGTCCAGGGGCTCGCCCGCGTGCGCCAGCCGGTAGCCGCGGTTGCGCACCGCATGCAGCGCCGCTCCCGCCTCCTTCAGCGTCTCGCAGGCCTTCCAGATGGCGCTGCGGCTCACCCCGAGCGCCGCGGCGAGCTCCTCGCCCGAGTGGAACTTGCCGTCCGCGAGGGCCCGGAACACCGGGGCGGCGAGCGGCTCGTCCGCCCTGCCCGCCTCCGTCTGCGCCCGCGCGGCCATCAGGGCGCGCCCTTGCCGCGCCCGAGGAGCCACAACCGCTTCGCGCGGCTCTCGGTGCCGGCGCGCATGCGGGCGATGTTCGCGCGGTGGGTAAACACCACGAGCAGCGCTGCGACTATCGCGAACGTGAGGAGCGGGGTGCGCGGCGAGATCGGGCTGAGCGCGATCGCCAGCGCCACCGCGGCGGCCCCGAGCATGGAGCCCAGGCTCACGAACCCGGTCAGCATCACCGCCGCGAGCCAGGTGAGGATCATCGGTGCCAGGAGCCCCGGGGCGATGCCGAGCACCGCACCGACAAAGGTCGCGACTCCCTTCCCGCCCCGGAACCCGAAGTAGAGCGGGTACACGTGCCCGAGCATGACGGCGAGCCCGCACACCGCGACGCTCCACGCCTGCCACCCGGGGGCTGCGGGGATACCGGGGATCGCCCAGCGTGCAACCAGTGCCGTTGCGATCCAGCCCTTGGCGAGATCGACGAGCAGCACGCAGACCGCGACCCTGCGGCCCACGGTGCGCATGGCGTTCGTGGCGCCCGCGTTGCCGCTGCCGAGGGTGCGGATGTCGACCCCGCCGGTGGCGCGCGCGATGAGGAGGCTCCCCATGAGCGAGCCCAGGAGGTAGGACAGGAGTGCCTTGAGAAGTACCGCGATCATGGCGTGCGGAACACTTCCGCCAGCATGCAGCGCGCGCTCCCGCCGCCGCAGCGCTCGATGGTCGGGATGGGCACGGCCAGCACCTGGTCCGTGCAGCCCGAGAGCTGCGCGAACGTCTCGGGACTCAGCGCCCGGCGGGCGGTGTCGGACATGACGAGCACCCGCGAGTCCCCGAGGGCCTCGTCCCACGTGCCGAGCTCGAGCATGTTGCCGGCGAACTGCCCGAGCTCCCTGTGCCCGATCTCGATGACCTCGCGGCCGCCTGCTCTGAGGCGCCCGAGCACCCGCTGCCGGTCGGCCGGCGCGATGGCCTCGGTGCCGACGATCGCCATGCGCGCGCCGATGCACAGCAGCACGTTGGTGTGATAGAGCGGCAGGCCGGCGGAGTCGGCCGCCTGGAACACCAGCGGCTCGTAGCCGAGGGCCTCGGCCCACTCCTTCACCAGCTCCGGGTGGGTGCGCGAGGAAGCGCACGCATACGCCACGCGTGCGGCGTGGTCGAGCACCAGGCTGCCGGTACCCTCGAGGTAGCGGCCCTCGTCCTCGTGGTGCATGAGGTCGATGAAATGCGTGACCCGGAAGCGGAGCTCCTTCACCACCTGGTCGATGATTTCCTGGCGGCGCTCGATGCGGCGGCTCCTGGCCTCCATGGGATAGAGGACCAGCGTCCCGTCGCCGTGGAAGCTCACCCAGTTGTTGGGGAACACGGCATCGGGCTTGGGCGGGTCAGGCGAGTCCTCCGCCACGCACACCGTCACCCCCTCGCCCGACAGCGCCCGCACGAACGCATCGAACTCGGCGCGCGCCTTCGCGCCGTCACCGGCGCCTTCGCCCGCCTTCTGGAATGCGTTGGAGGCGGCGGTCTCGGGGTTGTAGCCGAAGCAGACCGGGCGAACCATGAGCACGGCGTCCGCGCACTGCGGCGGTGCGGTCGGAGGCTTGGATTGCAGGCCCTGCGGCATGGCCCATTGTCGCATGCCGCGCCAGCGCTTCCGGCTCAGGCCAGTGGATTTACCGGGCGGCGGGCGCGCCGCACCAACGGGTCAGGCCGCGGGCAGGACCTGCTCGGTGCCGCCGGTGGCTTCCAGCCGGTCGAGGACCGGCAGGCGCTGGGTGAGATCGAGCGGCATGCCGGAGAGGTAGCGGGAGCAGTCCTGCGCCGGCGAGGGCCGTGCGAACAGGAACCCCTGGGCGTAGGCGCAGCCGAGCGTGCGCAGCTTCTCGAGCTGCTGCCAGCCCTCGATGCCCTCGGCCACCACCTGGATGTGCAGGTGGCGCGCCATGGCGATGATGGCGCTCACGATCGCGAGATCGGACATGTCGGTGACGAGATCGCGCACGAAGCTGCGGTCGATCTTGAGGGTGTCGACGCGCCAGCGCTTGAGGTACGACAGGCTCGAGTAGCCGGTGCCGAAGTCGTCGATGGCGATGTGGACGCCCAGCTCGCGCAGCCGCGCCACCGCGTCCTGGCTCGCCTCGTGCGAGCGGCCCTCGCGCCGCTCGAACACCGCGCTCTCGGTGAGCTCGACCTGCAGCAGGCTCGGCTCCAGCCCGTACTGCTTGGACTGGCGCGCGATGCTCTCGGCGAGGTTGGAGCGCTGCAGCTGCACCGCGGACACGTTGATGGCCACCGGCACCAGATCCGAGCCCGACTGGCGCCAGCGCACCATGTCCTCGAACACCCGCTGCAGTACGAAGTCCCCGATCGGCACGATGAGGCCGGCCTCCTCGGCGACGGTCACGAAGCGCTCGGGGCGCACGTAGCCGTGGTTCGGGTGCTTCCAGCGCAGCAGCGCCTCGAGCGCCACCACCTTGTGCGACTCGACCTCGACGATCGGCTGGTAGTGCACGTCCAGCTGCCGGCTCTCGAGCGCGGTGCGCAGGCTCGACTCGATGGCGATGCGCTCCTTGAGGCGCTTGTCCATGCTCTGGCTGAAGAGCTGGAAGTTGTTGCGGCCGCGGTCCTTGGCCTGGTACATGGCCGTGTCGGAGTGGCGCAGCAGCTCGCCCATGTCCGAGCCGTCGTGCGGGTAGAGCGCGACGCCGATCGAGACGGTGGTGACGAGGGTGCGGCCGTCGACCACCATCGGCGCGGTGAGCGCGGTGTTGATGCGGGTCGCCGCGTCCTTCACCTGGTCGGTGCTCTTGATGTCGCGCATGACCACGACGAACTCATCGCCCCCCATGCGCACCACCAGGTCCTCGTTGCGCATGGTCGAGCGGATGCGCTGCGCCACGGTCTTCAAGAGCTTGTCGCCGGTCTCGTGGCCGCGCGAGTCGTTGATGTGCTTGAAGCGGTCGAGGTCGAGGAACAGCACCGCGAGCGCGGTGTTGCGGCGCTTCGCCTGCGAGATGGCATCGGGCAGGTGGGCGGCGAGGTACAGCCGGTTGGGGAGACCGGTCAGGTGGTCGTGGTGGGCGAGGCGGTCGAGCTCCTGGTGCTTCTCCAGCAGCTGCGTCTGCGCGGCGCGCCGGTCGCTGACGTCGTGCACGGCCACCGCCAGCACCTGGCGCTCGGCCAGCTCCAGGTTGTAGCAGGCGGCCTCGACGGCGTGCTTCGAGCCGTCCCGGGCGTGCTGCCACATCTCGAGCGGGGCGCGGTTGGTGGCGTCGCGGAGCTTGCCGACCAGGTTCGCCGGCTCGACCTCATCGACGCTGAAGAGCTCGGTGAACGGCTTGGCGCGCACCTCGTCCAGCGAGTAGCCGAGGCTGCGCAACGCGGCCGGGTTGGCGGCCACGACGCGGCCGGAGACCGGGTCGACCACCAGCGCCGTCGTCGGCCACTGCTCGAAGGCCGCCTGGTGCGTGGCGTCGTAGCGATCGAGCCAGTCATCGTCCGACGGCGCCACGTCCCTGCGCGCACCCAGCCAGCGCAGCCACAGCCAGAAGCCGAGCGCCGAGCCGAGCAGGCCGCACAGTGAGCCAAATGCAAATGCAAACTGGTTCACACTTTGCCCCGCATAGATCTTCCGCAGTCTGAGGCAAGGGCATCGCAGGGTGTCGTGCGCTGCGCACATTTTGCGGTGCGCGACCTGGGATCGCGGTTCCGGATCCCGGGCGCGAAGGTCAAGAAGTGTTGGGTCGGCGCCGGGGGTGCGGACGCCCCTGGCGCGGGGCGCCCGGAAGTGTCAGGAAACGGCGGCGCCCGGCTCGAAACTGACTCGCGCGGCACTGCCGCGCGCGATCTCGCAGCCGGCCCCGGCCACGATCACGGCGTTCTCCCCGAAGGTGATGCCGAGCAGCTCGCGGTCGAAGCGGAACGGGCGCAGCACCGGCAGCGGATCGGTGGAGCGCTCGCCGGTGCGCTGATCGATGGACGGGATGGCGCAGCGCGTGCAGGGCTTGACCAGGCGCAGCGTGAGCGCGCCCACGGTGACCGTGTCGATGTGGTCCTCGGCCCACGGCGGCAGACCCTCCAGCACGATGTTCGGCCGGAAGCGCTCCATGGGTATGGGCGCGGGCATGCGCTGGTTCAGGTCATCGAGCGAGGCCTGGTTGCACACCAGCATGGGGAAGCCGTCCGCGAACCCCATGGGCGCAGCCGCGGGGCCTGCGAACTTCGGGTTCGCGCGGCGGGCGGGGTCGCCCGGCACGCGCACCAGGCGCACCGCCTGGCCGAGGGCGGCACTCACCCACTCCGATGCCGCCGTCCCCTGGTCGATGCCGACGCACGCATCGCGGTGCACGCTCACCGCGACGCGTTCGCCGTGCTCGGTGAAGGGCACGGTGAGCGTCGCGAGCCTCGCGTGCCGCAGGATGAGGGCGTCGGGCGCCACCTGCGGGACGATCTGGGCGAGGTGCGGGTGGGTACGCTGGCTCAAGAACGTGCCCCTGTGATCGATGATCATCCACTGCCGGTCCCACTCGAAGCCGGTGGCGGCGATGCGCACGCGCTCGCGCGCGATGCCGCGCGTGGACTTCACCGGGTAGATGAAGAGGTCGGTGACGGTGGCGGTGGTCACGTTCCCGCTTGACGTAACTTCAGAAAGGGAGCCTGTGACAGGGGGGCAGTCTGCCATATGCTCCCGGCCGGGTAACGAACCATGAACGAGAAGGGACGGATATGGGAGCGAAACCTGGGCACGCGCCCCGCGCGGGGGCCTTACCACTGGTGCGTGCGGCGCTCGCGGTCATGGTGACCTCGAGCGTCATATTCGGCGGCCCGCTCGCGGAAGGTCGCACCCAGAAGCCCGCGCTCCACGGCCGCCACTGGATGGCCGTGACCGGCAAGCCGCTCGCCGCCACCGCCGGCGCCAAGATCTTCGAGCAGGGCGGCAACGCCGTGGACGCCGCCTGCGCCATGATCGCCGCCACCTCGACCATGTGGGACACGCTGTCCTGGGGCGGCGAGACCCAGGCCCTCATCTATAACCCCCGCACCGGCAAGGTGATCGCCATCAACGGCCTGGGGGTCGCCCCCACCGGCGCCACGCCCGAGTACTTCCACAAGCTCGGCATGCGGTACCCGCCCGAGTTCGGGCCGCTCGCGGCCGTCACCCCCGGTACGCCCGGCGGATTGCTGACCATGCTGGCCGAGTACGGCAGCATGAGCCTGAAGCAGGTGCTCGCGCCCGCCATCGAGATGGCGGACGGCTACCCGATCGAGGCGGAGCTCGTGAACACCATCGAGCGCTACAAGGACCATCTCAAGAAGTGGCCGGACTCGAAACGCATCATGCTGACGCACCTGGGCCAGGCGCACGAGGCGCCCGAGCCCGGTGAGATCTTCCGCCAGAGCGATCTCGCCGCGACGCTGCGCAAGCTCGTCGAGGCGGAGCAGAAGGCGCTCAGGGATGGCAAGGACCGCAAGGCGGCGATCTACGCCGCCTACGACCGCTTCTACCGCGGCGACATCGCGCACGAGCTGGTGAACGCGGTGCGTGAGCAGGGCGGCCTGTTCACCCTCGAGGATCTCGCCAACTGGAAGGTGAAGATCGAGGAGCCGGTGCACAGCAGCTACAAGGGGGTCGAGGTCTACAAGCTCGACAGCTGGGTGCAGGGACCGGTGATGCTGCAGACGCTGAACATCCTCGAGAACATCGACCTCAGGTCGATGGGCTACGACAGCGCCCGCTACATCCACACCCTCTACCAGGCGATGAACCTGGCCTACGCCGACCGCGACTTCTACTACGGCGACCCGGCGTTCTCGCCCGCGACCCCGATCAAGGGGCTGCTGTCGAAGGACTACGCGCGCGAGCGCGCCCGGCTCATCAACCCCGACCACAACGACCCGGACGTGCGTCCGGGCGACCCGTACCCGTTCCAGAGCGGCAGCAACCCCTACACCGCGATCCTCGCGCAGTGGCACACCAAGGCGGCGGCGCAGACGCCCATCACCATGGCCGAGTTCGACCGCACGTTCCGTCTGGGGACCACCAGCGTCGAGGCGGCCGATGAGCAGGGCTGGGCCGTGTCGGTGACGCCCTCGGGCGGCTGGGTGCCGGCGGTGATCGCCGGCCGCACCGGCATCGGCCTGTCGCAGCGCATGCAGAGCTTCGTGCTCGACAAGAACGAGAACCCGTACAACGTGCTCGAGCCGGGCAAGCGCCCGCGCGCCACGCTGACCCCGACGCTGGCGCTGAAGGACGGCAAGCCCTACCTCATCTTCTCGGTGCAGGGCGGCGATACGCAGGACCAGAACCTGCTGCAGTTCTTCCTCAACGTGGTCGAGTTCGGCATGACGGTGCAGGAGGCGACCGAGGCGGCGAACATCACCAGCTACCAGATGCGCGACTCGTTCAACGACCACCAGTCCTTCCCCGGCCGGCTGACGGTGAACAGCGCGACGCCGCCGTACGTGCGCCAGGAGCTCACCAGGATGGGCTACCAGCTCGAGTTCGAGGAGCGCAGCTCCGGCCCCATCAACGCCATCATGGTGGACCGCAAGCACGGCACGCTCTGGGGCGGCTCGAGCAACCACGGCGAGGACTACGGCATCGGCTGGTAGCGCGGGCGTGATCCGTTAATTTCCGCAGTCGCCGGGCGCGTCCTCTGACCCCC
>Ga0134126_10010332_pt1 | contig 11762 bp, 7 predicted proteins | sample KB31752_FD_96881 | JGI IMG/M metagenome (GOLD analysis project Ga0134126, IMG submission 96881) | Terrestrial soil microbial communities with excess Nitrogen fertilizer from Kellogg Biological Station, Michigan, USA - KB3-175-2 | ecosystem: Environmental > Terrestrial > Soil > Unclassified ...
GCTCTTGGTGCTCTCCGGGACCGTGTGCCGCAGCGTCTTGTACGCGTCCGCGAGGTATCGCAGCACGATGCCTTCGGCGCGGGCGAGCTGGTATGTGGCCACGTAGTCGGCGAAGGTCATCGCCTGCTCGTACATCTCGCGCACCACGGACTTCGGGCTGACCGGGTGGTCGCCGATCCACGGGTGCGCGCGCCGGTATAGGTCGTAGGCGTGTGCGAGAAGTTCGGCGAGCGGCTTGGGATAGCTGATCTCAGCGAGGCGTTCGATGCGTTCCTCGTACTCGACACCCGCTGCCTTCATCTCGGCGACCGCTTCGCCCTTGGCCTTGTTCTCCTGCGCGGCGAGGATCTGGCGCGGGTCGTCGAGCGTTGATTCGACTACCGAGAGCACGTCGAGCGCGTAACTCGGAGAAAGCGGATCGAGCAGGTCGAAAGCGGCGAGCGCGAACGTGGACAGCGCCTGGTTGAGTGCGAAGTCCTGCTGCAAGTCGACGGTAAGTCGTACCGTGCGGCCCGTCTCGTCGGGCTCCGCAAGCTTCTCGACGACGTCCGCGTCGAGCAGCGAGCGGTAGATCGCGATGGCGCGGTGGATGTGCCGGCGCTGCGCGGAGCGTGGCTCGTGGTTGTCGGTCAGCAGTCTGCGCATCGCCGCGAACGGGTCGCCGGGCCGCGCGATGACGGCCAGCAGCATCGCGTGGGTGACCTGGAAGCGGGAGACCAGCGGCTCGGGTTCGGCCTCGATCAGTTTCTCGAAGGTCGCCTCGCTCCAGGCGACGAAGCCCTCCGGGGCCTTCTTGCGGGTGTAGCCGCGCCGTCGCTTCGGGTCGTCGCCGATCTTCGCCAGGGCGCGTTCGTTCTCGATGACGTGGTCGGGGGCCTGGGCGGCGACGTACCCGATGGTGTCGAACCCGGCGCGTCCGGCGCGGCCGGCGATCTGGTGGAACTCACGGGCGCGCAGCATCCGCACCCGCCGACCGTCGTACTTCGACAGCGCGGTGAACAGCACGGTGCGGATCGGGACGTTCACCCCGACGCCGAGGGTGTCGGTGCCGCAGATGACTTTCAGCAGGCCGGCCTGCGCGAGGCGTTCGACCAGGCGCCGGTATTTCGGCAGCATCCCGGCGTGGTGCACGCCGATGCCGTGGCGCACGAACCTCGAGAGGGTCTTGCCGAACTTGGTGGTGAAGCGGAACCCGCCGATCAGGGTCGCGATCGCGTCCTTCTCCGCGCGGGTGCACACGTTTACGCTCATCAGCGATTGGGCGCGTTCGATCGCGGCGGCCTGGGTGAAGTGCACGATGTACACCGGGGCCTGCCCGCCTTCGAGCAGCTCTTCGACGGTCTCGTGCAGTGGGGTCATCCGGTAGGAGTACGAGAGCGGCACCGGGCGCTGCGCGGAGCGCACCGTGACCGTCTGGCGGCTTGTGCGGCGGGTCAGGTCGCCCTCGAACCGCGCGACGTCGCCGAGCGTCGCGGACATCAGCAGGAATTGAGCCTGAGGCAGTTCCAGCAGCGGGACCTGCCAAGCCCAGCCGCGGTCCGGGTCCGCGTAGAAGTGGAACTCGTCCATCACCACCAGGCCCACGTCGGCGTCGCGGCCGTCGCGCAGTGCGATGCTGGCCAGGACCTCGGCGGTGCAGCAGATGATCGGGGCGGTGGGGTTGACGGATGCGTCGCCGGTGAGCATGCCGATGTTGCTGGACCCGAACGCGGCGCACAGGTCGAAGAACTTCTCCGAGACCAGGGCTTTGATGGGTGCGGTGTAGTAGGAGCGCTGCCCGCGCGCGTATGCGGCGAAGTGCGCGCCCGCGGCGACGAGGGACTTGCCGGAGCCGGTGGGGGTGGCCAGGATCACGTTGCTGCCGGTGACCAGCTCGATCAGGGCCTCCTCCTGCGCCGGGTAGAGGCTCAGGCCTCGCGCGTCGGTCCACCCGGTGAATGCCGCGAACAGCGCGTCGGGGTCGGTGGTGTTGGGCAGCCGCTCGAAGAGGTCCACGCCCGGTATTCTCGCAGCGCCGCGGGCGGGTTTTCGCCGCGTCGCGGCCGGGCGCGGCGATCACGGAGGCCCGCGCGGCGCGCGCGGGGTTCGCATGGTGGGCGGCGGCTACCGCGACCTGGGGCGTGACCGCTAGGCTGCGGGGCCATGATGGCGTCGATACGGCTGTTCGGGCGGGGTAAGAGCGCGGCGGGCGCGGATGGCGGCACGGCGGTCAGCGCGGCGCAGATCGCTGAGTTGCTGGCGGGCTTGCGGACTGCGTCGATGTCGACCACGTGGCGCTGCCGGCATGGTTCGGGCACCGCGATCGGCGAGGGCGCGGTGGATTTCGAGACGCGCCGCTCGCGCTCGACGGTGATCCGCGGCAAGTCCGCGTTCGAATACGTGCGCGTCGGCTCCAGCGTGTACCGCGCGCCGGTTGAGGACGACGAGGTGCGCGCGCAGCTTGGCGGCGGCAAGAGCGCCGCAGCCGCTACCCGCGGGAGCGCGGCGAATGGCGCGGCGCGGGTCATTTCCGCGGCGGTGGACGATGAGGACGACGACGAGGCGTTCGATGACGACGCCGAGATCGAGGCCGAGGCGGAGCTGGACGCCGATGAGGAGTTCGACGAGTCAGACGAGTCCGACGACGACGCGGACATCGAGCTTGACGCCGAGTCCGACGCAGAGGCGACGGAGTCTGACGAGGTGACAGAGGACGAGGCGGATGTCGACGGCGTGGACCCCTCCGAGGACGCGATCGCCGCAGACGAGCATTCCCTGGACGCAGACGAGAAGGACGGGGATGCGCCGGCATTGGCGTGGCAGACGTTCAGCGAACACGACGCCTGCGGCGTACACGCCTACGCGGAGCCCGCGGTCCTGGCGGCCGGGGTGCGCGCGGCGGGCGCGGTGACGGCCGCGGGACGCCAGGAGTTCGACGGCCGGATGCTGTCCGGGTACGCCGTCACGCTCAAACCGAAGCCCGGAGATCCGGATCGGGTGCTGGCTCGCCTGGCCCGGCAGTTGCGCGACCATGGCGCGAACACGCTGGTGGTCACGGCGTTCGTGGACCAGGCAGCGGGCGCGGCCGAAGCGGTCCCGGATTTCTCCGGCGCCGACGACGCGGACGCGAGCGCAGGCGAGGGCGGTACGCGGATCGTGCGGTTGCGCCTGGAGTTGGCGCACTGGACCCCGGCCGACGACCCGACTGCGGATCACGCGGTCACGGTGGACCTGTTCGAGTTCGGCGATCCGGTGGAGGTCCAGGTGCCCGGCGGCCGCACGTCGCGGCGCACCGTGCGCTCGTGTGCGGACCTGGCGCTGTTCTAGATCCGGCAGGCTCGGCACCCCGCTGACTCGCCGTCAGATGCCGGTCCACTGCTCGCCGCGGTGGCCGCCGGTAACACGGCCGATCATGGCGGGCGGTAGCATGTGCGCCGCGCCGCGCTTCAATAAGGCGGCCCGGCCGGCCTGGCTGGTTCGGCGTGGCGCGGCGGCGGCGGAACGGAAGGGCACCGGGTGACGACGACGGTGGCAAGCGGGCACGACCACGATGCGGCAGGCGAGGTGGGCGGTCCGCTGCCCGCGCGCGCGAAGGTCGCGGTGGCGGCGGGCAAGGTGACCGGCGCGGTCTCGCGCGCGGCCGGCCGAGGCTCCGGCGCGGTGATCGGCGGCCGGGTCGCGCTGCGCCTGGACCCGCAGCTGCTGGCGCGGCTGACCGCGGGGCGCGACTGCGTGCTGGTGTCCGCGACCAACGGCAAGACCACCACCACCCGGCTGATCGCCGAGGCGCTGCGGGCGCTGGGCCCGGTGGTGTCCAACGCGCTGGGCGCGAACATGCCCGCCGGGATCACCGCCGCGATGGCCACCGACCGCGACGCGCGGCACGCCGTGATCGAGGTCGACGAGAAATACCTGCCCTCGGTCGCCGCGCAGACGAAACCGCGGGTGATCGCGCTGCTGAACCTCTCGCGCGACCAGCTCGACCGGGCCGCCGAAACCCGGATGCTCGCCCAGCGCTGGCGCGACGGGCTCGGTGGCACCGACGCGACCGTCGTGGCCAACTGCGACGACCCGCTCGTGGTGTGGGCCGCGGGCGAAGCCGACAACGTGGTCTGGGTCGCGGCCGGGCAGGCGTGGCAGGAGGACGCCTGGTCCTGTCCGCGCTGCGGCGGGGTGCTGCAACGCCCGGGCGACGACTGGCATTGCGCCGCGTGCGACTTCCGTCGGCCCGAGCCCACATGGCGCTTGGACGGCGACGCGCTGCGCGACCAGTTGGGCGTGCGGGTGCCCCTGGCCGGGCTGCAGCTGCCTGGGCGGGCGAATCGCGCCAATGCGACGACCGCCGCGGCTGTCGCCTCGCTCTTCGGCGTGGACCCGCAGCGCGCGGTGGCGCGTATGGAGCAGGTCACCGCGGTCGCGGGCCGGTACGACACGGTCACCTACCGGGGGCGGCGGCTGCGGCTGCTGCTGGCGAAGAACCCGGCCGGATGGCTGGAGACCTTCGACCTGGTGGCGGCCGAGGCTGACGCGGGCAGGGCCGACGGCGGCGGCGCCGGGCACCCGGTGCTGCTGTCGGTCAACGCGCTGGCCGCGGACGGCACGGACACCTCGTGGCTGTGGGACGTGGATTACACGCGCCTGGCCGGCCGGCCGGTGCTGGTGATCGGGCAGCGGCGCCTGGATCTGGCGGTGCGTCTGCAGGTCGCCGGCGTGACCTTCACCGTATACGACGACGTGGACGCCGCTGTCGACGCAGCGCCTGAGGGATTGATCGACGTGATCGCGAACTACACGGCGTTCCAGCAGCTGCGGGCGAAGGTGGGTGCGTGAGCGTGGCAGGGTTTGCAGGCAGGGCGGGACAGAGCGCGCTGCGGATCGTGTGGATCTACCCGGATCTGCTGTCGACCTACGGCGATCAGGGCAATGCGCTGATTCTGGCATACCGGGCGGCGGCGCGCGGGCATGCGGTGGAGCGCGTTGACGTGCGCAGCGACCAGCCGGTGCCCGAGCAGGGTGACATCTACCTGATCGGCGGCGGCGAGGACCGCCCGCAGCGCCTGGCCGCCGAGCGGCTGCGTAAGGACCCGGGTCTCACGCGCGCCGTGCAGCGCGGCGCGGCGGTGCTCGCCGTGTGCGCGGGATTCCAGCTGATGGGTCACACCTTCTACGACGAGCAGGAGGGCGTGTTGCCGGCGCTCGGTCTGATCGATGTGACCTCGCACCGCGGCAGTGTGCGCTGCGTCGGCGAGGTGGTCGCGGACGCCGACTCGCAGCTGACGGTCGGCGGTACGGGGCTGGGCGTGCTGACCGGCTTCGAGAACCACATGGGCACCACGCTGCTGGGCGAGGGTGTGCGGCCTCTGGGTGCGGTGCGGACCGGCCATGGCAACGGCGCGGGCTCCGGCACCGAGGGCGCGCACAGCGGGAAGATCGCGTGCACGTATCTGCACGGTCCGGCGCTCGCGCGTAACCCGGCCCTGGCCGACCTCGTCCTGTCCTGGGCGGACGGCAACTCGGCGGCATCGCCTGTGGACGACGGCTGGCATCTACGGCTGCGCAAGGAACGCCTCGCGGCTGTCGGCGCGTAGGCCGCTCTCGCCGCGCGATGTTGTCCCGTCCAGCTGGACAGTGCGGTCAGCTGGTCAGGGCGTAGCAGGCGACGGCGGCCGCCGCGGCGACGTTCAGTGAGTCGACGCCCTCGGACATCGGGATGCGCACGCGTAGGTCGCAGGCCGCCAGCGCCCGCGGCGATAGGCCATCGCCCTCGGAGCCGAGCAGCAGCGCCACCTTCTGCCCCTTTTCCAGGCGCAGTGCGCGCAGGTCGATCGCGTCCGGCGCCGGAGTGAGCGCGAGGCGCCGGTAGCCGCTGTCGGCCAGCAGGTCCAGGGCGCGGGGCCAGAGTGGGCCGGCCGGGTCCGCGCCGAGGCGGGCGTATGGGACGGCGAACACGGTGCCCATCGAGACGCGCACGGCCCGCCGGTAGAGCGGGTCGGCGCAGTCCGGGGCGAGCAGCACCGCGTCCATCCCGAGCGCGGCGGCGCTGCGGAAGATCGCGCCGATGTTGGTGTGGTTGTTGACCTTCTCCAGCACCACGACCCGCCGCGAGCGCTCCAGCAGTTCGGCGGGGTCGCGCAGCGGCAGCCGGCCCATCGCGGCCAGGGCGCCGCGGTGCACGTGGAACCCGGTGACCCGCTCGAGCAGGTCGCTCGCGGCGACGTACACCGGGGCGCTGGTGCGGGCGAGGACAGGGGCCATCACGGGCAGCCATTTGTCGGACAGCAGCATCGAGCGCATCGGGTATCCGGCGTCGACGGCGCGCTCGATGACCTTCTCGCCTTCGGCGATGAACAGGCCGGCTTCGGGTTCGGTACGGGTGCGCAGCTGCATGTCCGTCAGGCCCACGTAGTCGCGCAGCCGCGTGTCGTCGGGCTCCTCGATGCGCACCAGCCGCTGCGCGAGGTCCGCGGGTTCCAGCGGCGTGTCGAGCATGTCGATCAGGGCTCCCGCGCCGCCCGGGCCGTGTCGCGGGCGAGGGCGACCACGGGGCCGAGCACGATGATCGCCGGCGGGCGCAACCCGGCGGCCGCCAGGTCCGCCGCCGCGTTCGCGAGGGTGGAGTGCACCGTGCGCTGTCCAGGCAGCGCACCGTCCTGGATCGCCGCCAGCGGCGTCGCAGGGTCCTTACCGTGCCCGATCAGCGTGTCGGCGATCGCGCCGATCCGCGGGACCGCCATCAGCAACACCACCGTGCCGCGGGTGCGTGCGAGCGCGGCCCAGTCCACCAGCGAGTCTGGGTGGTCCGGGGCGATGTGCCCGGAGACGACGGTGAAGTCGTGCGCCACGCCGCGGTGCGTGACCGGGATGCCCGCCAGCGCCGGGACGGCTACCGCGCTGGTGATGCCCGGTACGACGGTGACCGGGATGCCGGCTTCGGTGCAGGCGAGCAGCTCCTCGTAGCCGCGGCCGAACACGTACGGGTCGCCGCCTTTGAGCCGCACCACGAACCGGCCGGCTTTGGCGCGTTCGATCAGGATCCGGTTGATTTCCTGCTGCGCCATCGCGCGCCCATAGGGGATTTTCGCGGCGTCGACCAATTCGACGTCGGGAGCGAGCTGGTCGAGCAGCGCTTGGGGGGCGAGGTGGTCGGCGACCACGACGTCGGCCTCCGCGAGCAGCCGTCGGCCGCGCACGGTGATCAGGTCCGGGTCTCCGGGACCGCCACCGACCAGCGCCACCCCGGCGGGGCGTTCGCGGAAGCGGGGGGCGTTGAGAGTGCCCTCACGCAGGCCTTCGATGACAGCGTCGCGCACTCGCTGCGAGCGGCGCGGGTCACCGCCGTGCAGCACTCCGGGGCTCAGGACCGCTACCTGCACTCCTGCATGCTGCCCGACTGCGGGGGTCCAAGCGGTGGAGGATGCGGCGTCGTCGGCGCGGGAGCAGAAGACGCGTGCCGTTTCGGCTTCGGCGGCGACCGCCGCGTTGACCGAGGGGACGTCGGTGGCGGCCACGGCATACCACGCCCCGGCTAGGTCGCCGTCCTGGTAAGGGCGCTCGTGCCAGGTGATGCCGCCGGCTGCGGCAAGGGCGTCGAGCGCCGGGGTCGCGTGCGGGGCGATCAGCTCGACGTGCGCGCCGGCACCAAGCAGTCCGGCGACGCGGCGCGCGGCGACCGGTCCGCCGCCGACCACGACGACGCGTCGTCCGGAGAGCCGCAAACCGGCCAGGTACGGGTCCGCGGTCGTCGACTCGGACGCGCCGTGGTTTTGCGCTCCGCCCGGGGGCGGGGTGACGGTCACGTGCGTTCCCGTTCGGTGGGCGGCAGCACGCTGGCCTCGCTCGCGTCGGCCACGCCCGCGTCGTCGAAGGTGGCGACTTCCCGCAGCGCGCGCACAGCCGCGCCGACCAGCGGCAGGGCGAGCGCGGCGCCGGAACCTTCGCCGAGACGCAGTTCCAGGTCGATCAGCGGGGTGATACCGAGAGCCTCGAGCGCGAGCGCGTGCCCGGGTTCGGCGGAGCGGTGTCCGGCGACGCAGGCCACGGTGACCTCCGGGCTCAGCGCCTGCGCGACCAGTGCGGCAGCCCCGGCGATCACGCCGTCGAGCACCACCGGGATGCGCAGCGCGGCCGCGCCGAGGATGAACCCGGCCAGGGCGGCGTGCTCTAGGCCGCCGAACGCCGCGAGCACCCCGAGCGGGTCTTGCGGGTCGGGCCGGTGCAGTTGCAGCGCCGCGCGCACGACCTCGACCTTGTGCGCGTAGGTCTGCTCGTCGATTCCGGTGCCGTAGCCGGTCACCTGCGCCGGGGATGCCCCGGTGAACGCTGCGATCAGTGCCGCCGACGCGGTGGTGTTGGCGATGCCCATGTCCCCGGTCAGCAGGCACCGGTTGCCGGCCGCGACCAGGTCGCGTGCGGTCTCGATGCCAGCTTCCAGGGCCGCGACGACTTCTTCGCGAGTCAGCGCGGGACCTTGGGTCATGTCCGCGGTGCCGTAGCGCACCTTGCGCGGAATCAGGCCGCTTTGCGCGGTCAGTTCCGCGTTCACACCGACGTCCACGACGCACACCTCGGCGCCGACCTGCTTGGCGAACGCGTTGACCACCGCGCCGCCGGCGAGGAAGTTCGCGACCATCTGCGCGGTGACTTCCTGCGGCCAGGGAGTCACGCCCTGGGCGTGTACGCCGTGGTCGGCGGCGAACACCGCGAGGGCCGCGGGTTCGGGAAGTGGCGGTGGGCACACGCCGGCGAGCCCGGCCAGTTGCTCGGAGACCGCTTCCAGCACGCCGAGCGATCCGGGTGGCTTGGTCATGCGCGACTGCCGGTCGCGCGCGGCGGCCAGTGCCTCGGGGTCGAGACCGCGGATCGCGTCGACGGTCTCGCCCAGCAGCGAGATCGGCTGCGCGCCGGGCAGCGCGCGCCGTCCGAAGCGCTCTTCGTGCACGGCCCACGCCAGCGGTCGGCGTTTGGCCCATCCGGCTCCGGCCAGTTCCGGCTCCTGCGGGAAGGACTTGACATATCCGACACAAAGATACGCCACGACCTGCAGATGGTCGGGCAAATCGAGGACGGCGGCCAGTTCCCGCTCGTCGAAGAAGGAGACCCAGCCCACGCCGAGGCCTTCGGCGCGGGCGGCCAGCCAGAGGTTCTCCACCGCGAGGCAGGAGGAGAAGGGGGCCATCATCGGCTGGGTGTAGCGGCCGAGGGTGTGCCTGCCACCGCGGGTGGGGTCGCAGGTGACCACGATGTTGACCGGGGTGTCGAGGATCGCCTCGATCTTGAGGGCGGCGAACGCGCGGGCGCGGGCCTTCGGCAGGGACGCGGCGTAGGAGCGGCGCTGACGTACGGCCAGGTCGTGCACGCGTCGGCGCATGGCCTCGTCGCGGATGACCAGGAAGTCCCAGGGCTGGGAGAACCCGACGGAGGGTGCGGTGTGCGCGGCCTCGAGGATCCGGGTGAGGGTCTCGGTGGGGAACTCGTCGGGCAGGAAGTCGTTGCGCACGTCGCGCCGCTCGTGGATGACCCGGTAGACGGCGGCGAGCGCGTCGTCCTCGTAGGCGGGCGCGCGGTGTGAATCGTCGCCGGCGTCCTGCTGGTCCTGCGGCGCGGCAGTGTTCTGCTTTTGGGCGGGTGACGACGGGGCGGGGGTGGGGGTGGCTGCGGGCTGGGATGCGATTGGAGCGGGCGCGGCGCTTGTGGAGACTGCTTGCTGCGGACCGGCCGGGGTTTGTGCGGGGGCGCTCGCCGAGGCGGTGGCCGGTTCCGTTTTGGCGGGTCCGGGTGCGGCAGGTGCGGTGCCGGGTGCGGACTCTGCGACGCGGCGGCGGGTGCCGCGGGGCGGGGGCATGGTCGGCGTGGCCGCTTCCGCGGTGGCAGCTGCGGCAGGACTGGCGGCGGGAGTAGCCGCGGAAGGAGCAGCACGCGGAGCAGGTGCAGCAGTGGTCGGCGCGGAGGTCTGCGGCGGTTGTTGCTGCGGCGCTACCGCAGTGGGAGCGGCGGCGCCCTGCGCAGGGGCCTGCTGGCGTTGCAGCTGCGCGGCGGCCGCGGCAGCGGCAGCCTGGACAGAGTTCTGCGGCGCAGCGTGCGGCGCCTGGGCTGCGGCGGCGGTTCCGGGAGCCGTTTGCGCTTGCGGGGCCGCGGCCCCAGCCTGGAGCGGCGATTGCACCTGGCCTTGTGGCTGAGCATGCTGTTGGCCGGGCGCCTGGACTCGCGCGCGTGAGGCGGCAGCGGCTTCAGCGCGGCTGGGTGCCGCGCTCTGTACGGCCGCGGCGACCTGCGCGGACGCTTGCTGCGGCGCAGCGTTCGGCTGCACGGTGTTCGGCTGCACGGTGTTCGATTGCACGGTGTTCGATTGCACAGTGTTCTGCGGCACCGCGTTAGGCGGTGCTGTGTTCTGCCGTCCGGGGTTCTGGTGCACGGTGTTCTGCTGTCCAGGGTTCTGCTGCGGCGCGGTGTTCGGGCTCTGCTGCTGCGGCTGCGCGGGCAACGGCACCTGTCCGGTGCCCGGGCGCGCGGACTGCTGCTGAACCCCGGCGGTGCCGGCGTCAGCGCTCGGCGCTTGCCACACGGCGACCGCTTCATCGCCATATGGCTGCTGAGCTTCTAGACCTTCTTCGGCAAGCGCGTCGAAGGATCCTGACGAAGCCGGCCGGGTGGCGGTGGCGGCCGGGCTCTCGCTCACCGCGGCGCGAGACGGAGGCACCGGGGCGACGGACCGCAGCCGCTCGCTGCTCAGGTCGTCGGCGGCGCGCTCCTGCTGTGGCGCAGGCGGCTGCACAGCTTGCTGCCCAACCGTCCCCTGTGCCTGCGCCTGTGCCTGCGGGGTTTGAGCCTGCGCCTGCGGCTGCTGTTGGGGTTGTTGTGGCACGCCGACCGGCCGCCGCGGCGGCGTCAGCGTCTCGCGCTGAGCCGCGGCCTGCTGCGCGGAAGCAGTCCCCTGATTGCGGGCTTGCGCCTGGGCGGCCTGCTGGGCCTGACGTTCCGCGCGCGGCGGACGGGTCGGCAGCGGCGGCGGCCCGGGCAGCGGCTCGTCCGGAACCGCTGGTCTAGCACCCGCGGTGGTCGGCGAGGGCACCCGTGGAATCCCGGAGATCGAAGGCTGCCCGAGCGGTACTTGCCCGGAACCGCCCGCCGAAACCGGCTGCGCCGAATCCTGCGACGGCTGCTGCTCCTGCGGTGCGCCGGCCGGTCCCTGCGCCGGTGACGCAGAGCCCTGCTGCGCTGGCGGAGGCGCTGCCGTCCACGTCCCCGGACCGCTCATCGACGGACGCTGCGTTGTACCCGAAGCCGCCGGTCCCGCGGCCTGCGGTGCACCGTTAACCGGGGCCTGCCTCGAGGCGAACACCGAACCGCGGCCGTTCAACCCGCCCGGCGCGCCCTGCACACCCGCGCCCGGCGCGGCCCCGGCACCCACCTGCGGCTGCTGCTGCCCGTTCGGCGACGGCGCGGGAGCAGGCGCCCCAGGGCGCACGGTCGGCTCGTCGAACATCGGCCCGGGACGAAACTCCGTGGTCGGCGCATCGAACCCAGGCGGCGGACCGGCCTGCTCATACGCGCCAGACTCGTAACCCTGCCGCTCGAACCCCGCCCCCGGTGCCACACCCGAGGCAGCCGGGTCGTACCCGCCGCGTTCGAACCCTGATTGCCCCGCTTGTCCTGGCTGTCCCGACTGCTGCTGTTGCTGCGGCGGCGGCTGTCCGCCCGCCACTGCCTCGTAGCTGCCCGGGCGGGACTGCTCGCGCGGATCAAAGCGCCGGCCCTGCTGGGTGAACCCGGAATCAAACGGCGAC
>Ga0134126_10010333_pt1 | contig 11762 bp, 15 predicted proteins | sample KB31752_FD_96881 | JGI IMG/M metagenome (GOLD analysis project Ga0134126, IMG submission 96881) | Terrestrial soil microbial communities with excess Nitrogen fertilizer from Kellogg Biological Station, Michigan, USA - KB3-175-2 | ecosystem: Environmental > Terrestrial > Soil > Unclassified ...
CAATGGCGACGCCGATCATGTAAACGCGGCGCGAGGTGCGAATAACCGCGTTGGCGACCTTTGGATCGGCGACCAGGACGTCCTTGATGTCTGTCGGCAGGTCGATCGCCACCGACTTGCCGATACCAAGCGGGACAAACCTCGATGTAGCCTCGCTCGCCGCCACCTGGATGACCGACATATGCGGGTCCGCGGCATCGGCAATCGGCACCGGCTGAATGCCCGCGCACGCGGCGATCGCCGCCAGAGAAGCGGCGGCTCGGATCAACGTCCTCATCGGCATGTCCCCGGTTCCCCTCGGTCGATCATTTCGGCGTGACCATCGTGCCGACCCCGAAGCGGACGACATTCACGCCGCCACGGGCGTTGTTCGGCGCGTCTTCGGTCTTCGGCGTGTCCTGCTTCGCGTCGGTGATGCTGCGCAAGGCGAGCGACAGCGTGCCGAGCGACTGGGCAAGCGCCAGGCTCTCGGCCTGGTGCTGCGTGAGCTCGAGCGTCGCGGTCTTGCCGACCACGACCTTTTGCCCGTTCTTTTCCTCGATGTTCTGGTCGATCGCCAGCACGCGCACGTTGCTGAGAATCGTTTCGCTGACGTGGACTTCCGTGCCGCTCGCCTTTTCGGCCTCGCGGTCGCGGCGCGACAGAATCACGTCGACATGATCGTTGGGCAGGATGAATCCGCCGGCGCCGGTTTCCGCCGAGATCTGCGTGGCGATGGCGCGCATGCCGGTCGGCAGGATCGCCGCCATGAAGCCGGAGCCCTTGGCGTTGACCAGCTTTGCTTCGCGAATCGGTTCGCCGGCGACGAACGGAACGCGCGCGATATTGCCGGACAGCGTCTCGATGGCGTTGGGCTGATCGGTCTTGCGAATGAAATTCGCGCCGGCGGAGCCGGCGGGCCAGGATTGCCATTGCACTTCGCTCGGCGAAAGCGCCTGGCCCATCGCGATGTCGGATTTCGCCACCAGAATATCGACGGTGGCAATCGGCGGCGGCGCGGCCGTCTTGACCTCGGGCGGCTTCTCCGAACGGCCGGCCAGCATGGCGGCAACTCCGCCTGCGGCAAGGGCGACCGTGAGCACAACGACGCGCGCGGCTTTCATACTCTTCACTCTCTACGTCACAGAACGATCGGACCGATCGCCAAACCACATGGCGGCCTGTGCGACCGCTTGCACCGGATTTCACCAGTTAAAGGTCAAGGTATGGTTAAGGAGGGGTATCTAAATCGAGTTAATATTAGGTTCTCGGCCCGCACGCAGCGCATGGCGGCGGATCAGATGCCGAGAAACGCCATCCAGCCCGTATGCGGATAGACGACGAGCGCCGCGGCGGCGAGCGCGATCCCGTAAGGGACGCCGCCGCCTTTTTCATGCAGACGCAGAATCCATTTTTGCCGCGCCAGCATCGCCGGCAACGGCAGCAAACGGAATTGGATGAGCAGCAGCGTCAGCGCGCCGCCGAACAGCGAGGCGTAAAGCAGATAATCGAGCAGATAATCGAAGCCGAACCACAACGCGGTTGCCGCCGCGAGCTTGGCGTCGCCGCCGCCGATCCAGCCGAAGGCAAAGCAGGTAAACGCAACCGTGAGGACCGCCGCGGCGGCGGCAATATGCATTCCCACGGTGTAAGGGGCCATGCCGGTCGCGAGCGCGAGCAGAAGGAAGCCGCCGGCAAGAGCCAGCGAAATGCGGTTGGAAATCGTCATCGTCAGCAGGTCGCTTGAGGCCGCGAATGCCATGAGGGCAGGGAAGAGCAGCAGCCTGATCGCGTCTGTCAGCATGTGTCCCGAGGCCCTTAACGGCCGATGCGCCTGGCGCTCTCCACGAAGCGCATGAAACGGCAGGTTAGGCCGGGCATGCTTGCGGATCGGTTAGCGCTGCGGATTTCCGAAAACAAAACGGCCCCGGCCATGGCCGGAGCCGCTTTAGACGATGCTCGCCGCCAGGCTTACTTGAGCTGGGTCGAAATACTGGAAAACGTTGTGTTGAGCTGAGTGCCGAGGCCGTTCACGACGGCGATGATGGCTACCGAAATGCCGGCCGCGATCAGGCCGTATTCGATCGCCGTTGCGCCGCTGTCATCGCGAAGGAACTCAAAAAGTTTCGTCATTGTTGCGCTCCATGAAAGGTTACCGGGTCGCCCGGCTGGTACCATGATAGGGGCGCGTGAAAAAAGATTTGCGAAATATGACCGGTTTTATTGAAAAAAGCGCAATCGGCAGCCGTCGCCAACGAAAAGGCCCCGACGACTGCCGGGGCCCTTTATTGCGGCGTCGACAAGCTCGCTTACTTGAGCTGGGTCGAAATGCTCGAGAACGTCGTATTCAGCTTGGTACCGAGGCCGTTCACGACCGCGATGATCGCGACCGAAATGCCCGCGGCGATGAGGCCGTACTCGATGGCGGTGGCGCCCGAGTCGTCCTTCGCGAAACGCACGAGGAGGTTCTTCATAGTGTTACGCTCCATGATCCACACGTAGGCTGTCTGAGCTGATCCAGAAGTCCGGGTTAAGGGTCCGGCTCGCCTGAACCACGCGTGGAAACTAGCAACGAGGTCTTGCATGGGGGTTAATACAATTGAAGAAACACAGGGTATTCGCGGCGCCCCCCATCGTAGTTAACAAGTTCTGTTCTAGGTATTATCATGGTTAAAATTTCGTATATCGGAACTATACAGTACAAGTGTACTTTCACATGGTCGAATACGCAAAAGCACGTCCGGACGCCACTTTCCTGAGGGTATCGGAGTAGTCGGTGGAGCGCCGCCGGAAGCCCGCGCGCCCGATCCTGCGCCCCGGAACGCGCCCCCGCTCGGCCTCGTTGCGCGACGAACGGGGCGTCCAATTCACGCGATTTTAACTGCCCCGGCCGATACCGGCTCGACACCGCCGGCGGCCGTTTCGCATATGGCGCGGGCGAGAGGCCGAGACACATGCTCGTTGAATTCCTGTCGGTGCTCGATGTCGCCGGCCACACCATGCTCAAGATCGTGCCGATCACGATCGGCATGGGCGTCGTTTTCGCCGTTTTGACGCACTGGTCGGCATGCAATCCGGGCCGCCCCTGGTGGCGCAAAAGCGAAATCGTCACCGACGTCTGCTACTGGTTTCTCATTCCGCTTGTGGCGCGCTTTGTCCGCATCGGGCTCATGGTGATGGGCGCGGCGATGCTGTTCGACATTCACGGCGCCGACGCGCTGATCAAGTTCTACGACAACGGCTTCGGGCCGATCGCCGTGATGCCGCTTTGGGCACAGGCGCTGACCTTTCTGGTGGCGTCGGATTTCCTGCTTTACTGGTTCCACCGCCTCTATCACGGCGCCCATTTGTGGAAGTATCACGCCGTCCACCATTCCTCGGCCGAGGTCGACTGGATTTCGGCGGCGCGATTCCACCCCGTCAACATCCTGTTCGGGACGGTCATCGTCGATGTCGCGCTGCTTCTCGCCGGCATATCGCCCAATGTCATGCTGTGGGTCGGGCCCTTTACCACCGCCTCGTCGGCCTTCGTGCACGCCAATCTGAACTGGACGCTCGGGCCGTTCAAATACGTGATTGCCGGTCCCGTTTTCCATCGCTGGCATCACACCGCAGCCGACCGCGGCGGCTCGAGCAATTTCGCCGGCACCTTTCCGATCTGGGACATCCTTTTCGGCACCTTCTACATGCCGAAAAACGAACTGCCGGATGCCTATGGCATCGACGACGAGCATTTTCCGCAAGGCTTCGGCCAGCAGCTCATCTATCCGTTCCTGCAATAAGCCGCTTCCGCTAGCCGCCTTTGCACTTCGTTCACCAATTTGCAGTCAAATCCGGGCAGTAATCCGCCTGGCCGATGTGGTGCCGGCGCCGTTGCGTAGCGTGTTGGAGAGTGTGATGTCGGGCGTATCGAACCGCCGCATGCGGCGGCTGTCGGGGCTTCTTGCCGGCATCGTGTGCGCCGCCAGCCTATTCGCGGCCGCCCCGGCGCAAGCGGATGTCTTCGACGTCCGGGTCGACCAGGCGCGGGTAATGAAACTGCCCGACCGGGTCTCCACCATCATCATCGGCAATCCGATGATCGCCGACGCTGCGCTGCAAGCCGGCGGCATCCTCGTCATCACCGGCAAGGGCTACGGCTCCACCAACATGCTGGCGCTCGACCGCGCCGGGCACGTGATCATGGACAAGACTGTGCAGGTGATGGGCGCGGGCAGCAGCGATCTGGTGACCGTCTACAAGGGCATGGCGCGCGAATCCTACAGTTGTTCGCCGGAGTGCGCGGCGCGCATCACACTTGGCGACGACGCGGGCTTTTTCGGCGCCGCGATGGGCCAAAGCTCGGCCCGCACCGGCGGCGCGCAGGCCGCCGCGCCTGCGGCACATTAAAAGCCGGCCGCGCCGGTTCGCCCCGCGGGCCGCCGATGGTTAGCGGCGTGTTAACGCGAGGGCCGCTGTTCCGGACCTCGCGCGCAACAATTCAAAAAGGTGGATTTGCTATGCCTTGGCCGGGCACCAACGCATCGTTTGCAATCCAAGCGGCCGCCATGCGCAAGATCGACCGAACGAAACTCGCCGGACGCCTGCTTCGATGGCGACCGTGGCGTGTTTTCCGCCGGTTCGCCCGCCAGCAGGATGGTTCGGCCGCGATCGAATTCGGATTGGTCGCCGTACCGTTTCTGGCGCTGACCTTCGCCATCGTGGAATCGGCGCTGGTATTTTTCGCCGGGCAGACGCTGGAAGCCGCCGCCGCCGCATCCGCGCGGCTGATCATGACCGGGCAGGCGCAGACCGCCGGCTATTCGGCGACGACCTTCAAGACCGCCGTCTGCAACCAGATCTTCGGGTTGTTCGATTGCGCCAACGGCGTCTATGTCGACGTCAAGAGCTACGCCAATTTCGCGTCGATCAGCACCAGCCAGCCGATCACCAACGGCCAGCTCGACACCTCGAACATGACCTATTCTCCCGGCGGCCCGGGAAGCATCGTCGTGGTCTCGCTCTATTACCAGTGGCCGATCTACGTGTCGTTGCTCAGCGACAACCTGCAGAACCTGAGCGGCAACTATCGCTTGCTGGCGGCGACCAACGTTTTCCGCAACGAGCCGTACCAATGATGCGACGCGCCCTTAAGGCCATGACGTTGCGCTGGCGGCCTCTCGCAAGGCGTTTCGCCGGCGATCGCCGCGGCGTGTCCGCGATCGAATTTGCGCTTCTGTTGCCGGTCATGGTCGCGCTTTATCTCGGCACCGTCGAAATTTCCACCGGCGTCTCGATGCAGCGCAAAGTGACTTTGACCGCGGGAACGGTCGCCAACCTGACCGCGCAATCGACCGCGCTGGTTACCGGCGACGTCAGCAACATCCTGGACGCCTCGACGGCGATCATCGCGCCTTATTCGACCACCGGCCTCAAGATCACCGTGTCGTGCCTCGGTATCGATTCGAGCGGCAAAGCAAAGGTCGATTGGAGCGTCACCAGGAACGGCACCGTCCGCTCGGTCGGGTCGGTGGTGAGCATTCCCTCGGCGCTCGCGGTTCCGAGTTCGCAATTGATCTTCAGCGAGGTCAGCTATCCGTACACGCCGACCGTCGGCTACACCATCTCGGGCACGCTCACCTTGTCCGACACGATGTACATGAGCCCGCGCATTTCCGCGCCGACCTATAACGCCGTCGCCTGCAGCTAACCGGATATTTTCTTCCGCCGAGCGCGCACTCGATCAGAGATTGATCGGCAGCGCCGTCGTCGATTTGATCCGCTCCATGGCGAAGCGGGAGGTGACGTTCTTCAGCGGCACCGTCGCGATCAGTTTCTTGTAGAACGTGTCGTAGCTCTGCATGTCCTGCACGACGACGCGCAGCATGTAGTCGACGTCGCCGGCCATGCGATAGAACTCCATGACTTCCGGCATGGCGCTGGCGACCTCGGCGAATTTCGACAGCCATTGCTGCGAGTGGTCGCCGGTTTCGATCGACACGAAAACGGTGATGCCGAGCCCCACCTTGTCCGGATCGATCAGCGCGACGCGGCGCGTAATCACCCCGTCGGCCTCGAGCCGCTGCATGCGTTTCCAGCACGGCGTCGACGACAGGCCCACCCGCTGCCCGATCTCGGCGACCGACAGCGAGGCGTCCTCCTGCACAACGGCTAGGATCTTGTGATCGATTGCGTCCATTTTAGAATAATTTCCCACTATTTGCGTGAGACAAGCCTTTACATAGAACAATATTCTATTTCAAGCCCAATTTTTTGGCAGCGGGCTTTCAAGCGGGCGGCGATGAAAGGGCCTGTTGCTGCAGGAAGGCTTCGAGTTCGGCACGGGTGGGCGCCCCCGTCGTGCCGCCGAAACGCGTGCATTTGATCGCTGCCGCGGCGCTGGCAAAGCGCAGGCAGTCGGCGATGTCGCGGCCTTCGGCCAAAGCCAGAGTGAAGGCGCCGTGGAAGGCGTCGCCCGCGCCAAGCGTATCGACGGCTTCGACGTCGAAGGCCGGCATATGCTGCATGCCGCCCGGCTCAAGCCAGAAGACGCCATGCGGTCCGTCGGTGACGGCGACGAATCCGGACAACTGCTTGCCGAGCTTTTGCAGGGCTGCTGCGTAGTCTTCGAGGCCGGTGGTGGCGCGCAACGCCTCTGCCGACGCGATCACATGCGTGCCGAGGGCGAGCAGGGGGTCCTTCACCTTGGTCGCCAGGTCGAGATCCACCACGATCGGAATGCGGCGCTTGTGCGCGGCGTGGCAGACGGGTGTGACGAATTCGGGAAAACGATTGTCGACCAGCACGGCATCGCAGTTGGCGACGAGCTTTGTCGCGTCGGCGGGCGATGCCCCGGCGAGCTTGACGCCGCGCCGGGTGGCAATCGTTTTCTCGCCGTGCGCGTCAAGCAGGATCAAAGATACGGAGGCGGTGCCGCCCGGCGCCCGCAGCACGCCGTCGCAGTCGATGCCTTCCTTGATCAGGTCGGCAACGATACGGTCGCTGGTCGCGTCGTTGATGTCGCCGAGCGGGCCGGCGAACTGAACGCGCCCGCCCAGCCGGGCGGCGGTCACGGCGGCATTGGCGGCGCAGCCGCCGCCGGTGATGACGAAATCGGTCGCGTGTATTTTCGTGCCCGGCGCCGGAAATGCCTTCACGCGCATGACGATGTCCTGCACGGAAATTCCGGAACACAGGATGCTCGGCCCTTTGCGTTGCGCGCGTTCAGCCAAAGCTGACCTCGTCCTCCATCCAGGCGCGGACAATGTGATGCGCGATCGCCACCGGCGGCGGCGTGGTCAGGCCTTGCGGATGCTTGCGCAGCAGCATCGTCGCGACCTCATCGCGTGAGAACCAGCGCGCGTCCTCGAGCTCGGTGCGGTCGATGGTGATGTCCTTGGTCACCGCCTCCGCATGGCAGCCGATCATCAGCGAGGTCGGAAACGGCCAGGGCTGCGAGCGGTAATAGGCGATGCGCCCGCAGGTGATGCCGGCTTCCTCGCGCGTTTCCCGATGCACCGCGTCCTCGAACGACTCGCCGGGCTCGATGAACCCGGCAAGGCACGACCACATGCCCGGCACGAACCGCGGACTGCGGCCGAGCAGGCAGCGGTCACCGTCGAATGCCAGCATGATCACCACCGGATCGGTGCGCGGAAAATGCTCCGTCTTGCAGTTCGGGCATTCGCGCTTCCAGCCGCCGTCCACCGGGCGCGTCGCCGTCCCGCAATTCGAGCAGAAGCGGTGGCGCGCGTGCCAGTGCAACAGCGCCTTGGCTTCGGCGATCGGCGGCAGATGGTGTTCGTCGACCAGGCCCTGCACGGCGATCGAGCGCAGGTCGGTCGCCATGAATTCTTCGTGCGCCTTGAACTTCTCAGCCGTTGCCGGCGCGATGCCGATGCCAAAACGCGGGGCGCCGTCGGCAAGGCCAAGGAAAACCCTCTCCGTCGCGGTGAAAGCGGCCGCATCCTGCATCGTGAACAGCGGTTGGTTGAAGGGCGCGCCTTTCCTGGCGAGGATCAACTCGCCACCGATCAGGTACGCGCCCGCGCGCGGATCGGCGGCGAGCGCTTCGATCTTTGCTGCATCGTTGCGCAATTCGGCGGCGCGCTCGATGCGGCTGCCGGCATAGCCGAGGCGCGGTTTGGGGCCGAAATCGGGGCGGGGCGACATTGGCGGCAAATTCGCATGGCCGGTAGGCCAGCGCAATGCGGCGCGCCATCTTGGAGAATTTCAAAATTACGGGATTTTAAGGCCCCGCCGGATGGCGTTGACGAGGCCGTCGCGCACGGCCGGCTGGTAGGCCGCGGGCGCTTTCACGCCCCACACCGGCTTTGGCCAGGCGGCGTCGCTGTGCCGGCGGGCGATGACGTGGACGTGAAGCTGCGGCACGCTATTGCCGAGCGCGGCGACGTTGAGCTTGTCGCATTCGGTGACGGATTTGAGCGTGCGCGCGGCGGCGGCGATTTCGCCGAGCAATTGCACTTGCTCGCCGTCCGCAAGATCGATGAGTTCAACCAGATTCGGTCGCCGCGGCACCAGAATGAGCCAGGGGAAATTGGCATCGTTCGACAGAAGCGCCCGCGCGAGCGGCAAATCGCCGACGGGAACTGTGTCGGCGGCGAGGCGGGAATCGAGCGTCCAGGTTGAGTCCATCGTCGTCTTGTGAATGGCCGCGTGGCACGGCAAACCATCATGGATTGCCGGGGCAAGCCCGGCAATGACAATCGGTAGCGCCGTGCCCACAGCCTCGTTTCGCCAGCTTGCTTTCCGCGCCCTTTCGCCCGATATATGGCGCGGGAGGTTGGCAGTGGACGAACCACTCGCCAACCGGGTCAGGTCCGGAAGGAAGCAGCCCTAACGAGCACGGATCGGGTCGCTCGTCAGCCTCCCACCTGATTTCAGTACGCTGCACTTCCTCGCGCCGTCACCCTGAGGCGCGAGCGAAGCGAGCCTCGAAGGGTGATGGCGCAGCCCTGTTGGCTTGTCATCCTTCGAGGCTCGGCGTTTCACGCCTCGCGCCTCAGGATGACGATTGAAGATGAGCGACGGCACGAAGAACACGGATATGCTGCCGCCCGCCGCCGCGCCGGCAACCGGCTATCGCGTTCTGGCGCGCAAGTATCGCCCGTCGAGCTTTGCCGATCTGATCGGCCAGGATGCGATGGTGCGCACCATCTCCAATGCGTTCGAGTCGGGCCGCATCCCGCAGGCCTGGATCCTCACCGGCGTGCGCGGCGTCGGCAAGACGACGACGGCGCGCATTCTCGCCCGTGCGCTCAATTACGAATTGCCCGACGGCTCGGTGACCGCGCCGACGATCAACATGCCGACGATGGGTGTGCACGATCAGGCGATCATGGAAAGCCGCCACCTCGACGTGCTGGAAATGGACGCCGCTTCGCACAACGGCGTCGACGACGTGCGCCAGATCAACGACGCCATCCGCTACGCGCCGGTATCGGCGCGCTACAAGGTCTATATCCTCGACGAAGTGCACATGCTGTCGGGCGCGGCCTTCAACGCGCTCCTGAAAACGCTGGAAGAGCCGCCGCCGCACGCCAAGTTCATCTTCGCCACCACCGAAATCGGCAAGGTGCCGGTCACCGTGCTGTCGCGCTGCCAGCGTTTCGACCTGCGCCGCGTCGATGCCGCGTTGCTGGTCAAGCATCTCGAAGACATCGCGGCGAAAGAAAAGATCGAGGCCGAGCCCGCGGCGCTGGCGCTGATCGCGCGCGCGGCGGAAGGCTCGGTGCGCGATTCGCTGTCGCTGTTCGATCAGGCCATTTCACATGCGGCGGGGCCAGTACGCGCCGAGGACGTGCGGCAGATGCTCGGCCTTGCCGACCGCGTGCGCATCGTCGACCTGTTCGAGACCCTGATGCAGGGCGATGCCGCCGGGGCGCTGAAGGAACTGCGCGACCAGTACGACATCGGCGCCGATCCGGCGGTGGTGCTGTCGGATCTGGCCGAATTCACGCATTTCGTCACCCGCGTGAAGGTGGTGCCGTCGGTCGCCGACGACGTGTCGCTGTCGGAGGCCGAGCGCGTGCGCGGCCGCGCCTTTGCCGGGCAACTGTCGATGCGGGTGCTGTCGCGCGCCTGGCAGATGCTGCTCAAGGGGCTTTCCGAGGTGCAGGCGGCGGGCCGTCCGCTCGATGCCGCCGAAATGGTGCTGGTGCGGATCGCCTACGCCGCCGATTTGCCGACGCCGGATGAGGTGATCCGCTCGCTCGGCGAAGACGGCGGCTCAGGCGCGCGTCCGGCCGGCAATGGCGGGGCGGCCGCAGCGCCTGCGCCGAATTTTGCTCCGCGTTACGAGGCGCCGCGCGGCGCCCCGCGCTCCTCGGCCGCGGTCTCGCCGCGTCTCGCCGAGCAGCCGGAGCGCGATTCCGTGCAGGCGGCGCCGACGCTTGCGATCAATTCGTTTGCCGAACTGGTCGCGCTTGCCGCGGAAAAACGCGACGTACAGGCCAAGCTCGCGCTGCAAAACGACGTGCGTCTGGTGCGCTGCGATGACGGCCAGCTTGAGATCGCGCTCGAGGCGCGCGCGCCCAAGACGCTGGTGCATGACCTGCAACGGAAAATATCCGAATGGACCGGGAAGCGCTGGATCGTGGTGGTGTCCAAGGAAGAGGGCGCGCCGACGATGCGGGCGCAGGCCGACGAACGGCGGGCCGAGCTCGAGCGCAGCGTCGAGAGCGATCCGCTGGTGCAGGCGGTGATGCAGCGGTTCCCCGGCGCCACAATCGCCGGCGTGACCCGGAAAGGCGCCGACACAGATACGGACGACGCCGCGCAGGCGAGCCCCGATCCGGAGCCGGAGGATTAGCCGTGGTCGATTTCATGGGCATGATGAAGCAGGCCGCACAACTGCAAACGAAAATGCAGGAGCTGCAGGCCGAGCTCGACCGCATCGAGGTCGAAGGCACCGCCGGCGGCGGCATGGTCACGGTCACGCTGACGGCCAAGGGCGATCTCAAGGGCGTCAAAATTGACGACTCCCTGTTCAAGCCGACGGATAAGGAAATCCTCGAGGATTTGCTGGTCGCGGCGCATGCCGACGCGCGGCGCAAGGCCGAAGGCGTGATGCAGGAGAAAATGAAGGGCCTGACCGGCGGCCTGCCGTTGCCGCCGGGATTGTCTTTGACTTAATGCCTTCCGCCGTCGCCGGACCCGAGATCGAGCGCCTGATCCAGTTGCTGGCGCGGCTGCCCGGCTTGGGGCCGCGTTCGGCCCGGCGCGCGGCGCTGCACCTCATCAAGAAGCGCGAATTGCTGATGGCTCCGCTCGGCGCCGCGCTGCAAACGGCGATGGACAAGATCGTCATTTGCAAAACGTGCGGCAACATCGACACCCAGAACCCTTGCACCGTCTGCACCGACGCCAAACGCGATCCCTCGATCATCGTTGTGGTCGCCGACGTCGCCGACCTCTGGGCGCTTGAGCGCGCGCACGCGGTCAACGGCCGCTACCACGTGCTTGGCGGCACGCTGTCGCCGCTCGATGGCGTCGGCCCGCAGGATTTGTCGATCGACGCGCTGATTTCGCGCGCGCACGAGCCGCAGGTGAAGGAGCTGATCCTGGCGCTCAATGCCACTGTCGATGGGCAGACCACCGCGCACTACATCACCGAACTTCTGGCCGATGCGAACGTGAGAGTGACGCGCCTCGCGCACGGCGTTCCGGTCGGCGGCGAGCTCGATTATCTCGACGAGGGCACGTTGTCGGCGGCGATCAAGCAGCGGACGTTGTTTTAAAGCCGTCATCCGGAGGTGGCCGCGCGCAGCGCGGCCCTCGAAGGA
>Ga0134126_10010335_pt1 | contig 11761 bp, 10 predicted proteins | sample KB31752_FD_96881 | JGI IMG/M metagenome (GOLD analysis project Ga0134126, IMG submission 96881) | Terrestrial soil microbial communities with excess Nitrogen fertilizer from Kellogg Biological Station, Michigan, USA - KB3-175-2 | ecosystem: Environmental > Terrestrial > Soil > Unclassified ...
CATAACGCAAACATATTAAAAGCAATATGCCAGAAACCGGCATGCCCGAACATGTAAGTAACCAACTGGTATGGCTCGAAACGATATGGAGCAGGGGGGGCGCCCGGTACCGGGTAAAACAGCTCAAAATAGACGATCAGTTTCGATGCCAGGATATTGGTAATGATATAGATGATGACATTGAGGATGACCAGGTTGAGCACTACCGGCGGTGTGCCCCTTCTAAAACTTTGTTGCATTTCTTTTATTTTCTAAATTTTTTATCCAGCTCATCTGATGATATGGTTATCAATGCAGGCCTGCCTTCAGGACTGAAATACGGTGTTTTGCAGGCGAACAGCTCATCAATCAACCGGGTCATTTCGTTATATGCAAGAGGCTTGCCAATTTTAATGGCGGTATTTTTGGCAAAGGCCAGCGCCAGTTTTTCGTTTTTGCTGTACTTTTCGGCGCCTGCCGTGTTCTTATAGTCTTCAACTATCTGTTCCAGAATGTTTTTTGAAGCAGGGTCGTGCATATCTGCCGGCATCCCGTTTATCATGTATGCGTTCTTTCCAAAAGGCTCCAGGTCGAAGCCGAGGCTGTTTATTTCCGGTAGTATCTCCGTTACCAGGTTATAGTCTGCCGCGCTGAGCTCCATCACTTCCGGGAAAAGCAGTTTCTGGCTGTAGTTACCCGGCGAATCTATGGCGTCCAGGTACTTTTCATATAAAATCCGTTCGTGGGCAAGCTGCTGGTGCACAATGATCATTCCCGAGCGGATAGAAGTAACTATGTACTTTAAATGCAACTGTACAACGGGTTTTTGTTCCGTATCATCCATCCCCGCCAGTTCTTCTGCATCCTCTCGCTTTTCATGGGTAGATGAATTGGCATCTTCAAGTATTTTGTAGAGTTCGTTCCATTGTTCCGGAGTAGCTTTCTGACTGTTCTTTAAAAAATCACCTGGATATTCTGAACTCAGTCTTGTAGATTGTTGTGATGTTCTGAGCGATTCCCTGTTTTGAGTACTGGGTTCCTGGATACGGATGCTCATTTCTTCATCAAAGCTAAGCGCTGGCGCAATATGGTATTGGTTAAGGGATTTCCGTACAGATGAGCGCATAATGGCGTAGATCATTTTCTCATCTACAAATTTGATCTCTGTTTTGGTGGGATGCACGTTTATGTCTATCCCTGAAGGCGACAGTTCCATAAATATGGCATAAAACGGATAGGCATCGGCGGGCAATAGCTCCTCATAAGCGCCATTCACGGCATGGTTGAGATAGGCGTTTTTGATAAAACGGTTGTTTGCAAAGAAATACTGGTCTCCCCTTATTTTGCGGGCTGCATCCGGTTTGCCTATAAACCCTTTGATGGTTATAATGTCCGTCTTTTCTTCAATAGGCACAAGCACCTCATCATATTTTCGGCCAAAAAGGCTCACGATCCGCTGGTGCAGGCTGCCGGGCCGTAGATGGTAAACTTCTTCATTTTCGTTGAACATGGTAAAATGAATGGCAGGGTTTGCCAGCGACACCCTTACAAATTCATCTACAATATGCCGGGTTTCAATGGAATTGGATTTAAGGAAATTTTTGCGTGCAGGCACATTATAAAAAAGATTTTTTACGGAAATAGAAGTCCCATCGGGTGATGAGCAGGCTTCCTGTTTTATGATTTCGCTGTTGTCGGCCACTATGCATGTTCCGGTTTCATCAATAGCCCTTTTGGTTTTCAGTTCCACTTCGGCCACGGCGGCAATAGATGCCAGCGCTTCGCCCCTGAAACCAAGGGTATGTATCTGGTACAGGTCAGCCAGGTTCTGTATTTTGGAAGTGGCGTGCCGCTCAAAACTCATCCGCGCATCGGTTTCGCTCATGCCGCATCCATTATCCACTACCTGTATCAGGGCTTTACCGGCATTTTTGATAATGAGCCGGATAACAGCGCTGCCCGCGTCTATGGAATTTTCCAGTAGTTCCTTTACCACCGAAGCAGGCCGCTGAACTACTTCCCCTGCCGCGATCTGGTTGGCGATGTTTTCGGGAAGAAGCTTTATGATATCGGGCATGGGGGGAATTTGAGAATTTGGGAATTTGGGGATTTGGGAATTCTGTGAGACAGACTGCTAAACTGAAGATAGTCCATTTGAAATATACTCCTCCAATCTGTAGTTCGTAATTCCTGTGGTTTCATTTTCCTGCAAAATTACAACAATAGACGGAGCGAAAATTCTGGACTCCCGGGAGACAAACCTGGCGTCCTGATCCCTCACGCCTGACCCTATTCCTATTGATCCTTTATTGATATTTTTCAAAAAACCGCGTTTTTGACTATTCTGGATTGATATAACAATGAATTTCAATTTTTCAATTTTTCAATCTTTTAATTTTCAATTTGTTATAACGTAACTCATTGACAGGTATCAATAGATAACAATGATTTATCAATCCAAAACCCATAAAAAAGATGTTTTTTTCATTCGTATTTTCTAGTGCCTTACGACTAACGACTAATGCCTGATTATATACATATATAACGAACTGCCCAAGTGGCTGGCTGCTTCTGAAAAATATTTTTTAACTGATATATATTCAGTGAGTTATAACGGAATAATTTTTTAAGATTTGGATGATTTTCTGAAATGGAATTTCTTTTATTGAGATTGTCGCAGTATTACTCCAATGGGATGAAATGTTTATAGAAAATATAATGCCCAACACCTAATACGACTCCGTAGGAATCGAACAGCTTCCGGTTTGTGATAAGCTCTTATCATTGGTTATCTTGTGCCAGAACTGATAATGGATGTTGTTTGTCGCAGTATTTGTAGAAAGTCTAGACCTTTATCCCCGTCTGCATCCGGGCAGGTATTCTTAACTCACAAGTGACGCTCCGCTAAACACTTGCGAGAACGGGGGCGCAAGTTACCCTAAAGAAACTGAAGAAACCTGTTCTGATATTTTTATTAATTTGGATGCTTGTGGAGATCTGCAATCACCACAAGCAACTGGGAATGGAGATGGCGGCAACTTGTTTTCGCAAAATTGCGGAAACCCAACAGCCTGTTACCTTACCAATACTTCATGCTTTTTATATAATTTTTTGTTTGGCGGTTATTACTATTATACTCCCCATGTTACCACTTATAACGGCGGAACCTTAAATTACTACTATGACCCTGGGACAGCGAGAAAAAATCCGACTTTTAATGACGATCCTGGCCACTTTCTTTCAATTAATCCTGCAACAGGCTCAAACACATGTACAGAGAGCAGCTATTGCCAGTTTTTTCAGACGGCTGCATTCAACGAAGATGAATATACTGCAATGACAGGGGTAGTTAATCCGATTATGCCTAATGATGGTATAGAAATGGCAAAGGAAGATTGGGAAAGGGGTATTGGGGGGCCAATAATCCCGAATCCGGGTAGTAATGGTCAAAACTCAACAGCTATCAATTCGAATATAGCGTTGGATAGTGCAACCGCCCACTATTACGCGGGGTTGAACGGTTTTACTTATAGTGTCAAGAATCCCTATGGCTCCGGCGAGCTTGTGGTTTCAGATATGATGGGCCGGATTATAAAGTCTTCAATTATTTGTGGTCAAACCGGTGCTGTGCCAATACAGTTGCCGGAGAATAACTCATATGTCTATTATATTATCATTGATGGGCAGCGGGTAAAATCTGGGATATTTTTTGTTCCGGCACAATAAAGGACTAATATAGAGCGCTGTTTTCTTAAGGATAGCGCTCCATATTTGCATATTTTTGCCTAAATTGCTGTTGTTTCTTTAATCAATATTTGAAAAGCTATTGAAAAGCAATTCATTAAAATGGGTTATGCCTATATTTGTAAACGGCATTTTATTGCTTCTCAGTTGCCCTGCAACCTGCTTTGGACAAACGTATACTATTTGGCCTACATCCTATGGGGGTATAAATTTCAATAAGGAGCCTCCTGGCAGAGGCCCCATGAGTTTTAATTATCCCCCTTGTGCGGTAATGTGCGACTCAACCGATAGTCTATTATTTTGGTATGACTTTGAAGTTGTTTATGCCCCTGGTAATCATTTACTTTTTCAAAATGATTGTCCTTATCGTACAGAAGCAAAATCAACGGCGGCGATTCAGTCTTTAATTGATGCTTCCAAATATTTTATTGTTCAGAGTACAATTGATACACTGAATTGTCAAAGTAGCAAAAACCAAAAGCGTTTATCGTACTTTGAAATTGATATGAGACTAAATGGAGGGAGAGGTGGAGTAACGGACACAAATGCAACTTTAATCTACCCCGCTTTATGCTCCAAAGTTACAATGCTAAAACAGGCCAATAACAAAGATTACTGGGTGATTGCCCGGACGCAAGATACTTTGCTGGTTATACCTTATACCTCTGCCGGTTTTGGATCAGCTAAGAAATTTATTTATAGAGGAAATTCTGCTGGAAATATTTTAGCTTCCAATGATGGTAAAATGATAGTAGAATGTTGTGGTCATTATTTATTCAGCTATAGTTTCAACAACCAAACCGGAGAAATTGTAAGTCAGGTTCTTATGGATTCCTCGTCATCCACATTAGATATTACCTTTGGAGATGTCGCTTTTTCTGCTAATGATTCCTTTATTTATACAATTGATGGTGAGCATTCTAGTTTATTAAGAAAAATTTTTCAGTATGGCCGATATACATTTGCAAAAACCAATCTTTCCTACACTGTTCGACCTAATTCCAATATAGGCAATTATTCTGCGATACAATTAGCTCCTAATGGGAAAATTTATTTTACAGATTTATATAGTACAACAAAATTTTTAAGCGATACGCCAAAACTGGGAGAAATCGCGTATCCTGATGAAATGGGGCAAGCTTGTGGACTAAAGCATAATGTATTTGCTTTTAATACAGGGAGCTTTTCCCATTCCGATGGTGGTATTATTGGCTTTCCCTTTTCGATTTTCGATCCGCACCAGGTAAAATTCAATACATTATATCAATGTAAAAATGTGCTGTTCCAAAACGTAAGCGATAGTAGCTATTCGCGCTTTACATGGTATTTTGGTGATGGCGATAGCTTAGTAAGCAATGCCCATACAATTTTGCATAATTATACTTCTTACGGAAAATATTTTGTTCGCCTGAAGGGTCTTAACAGGGCTGGCGGGCTGAGATGGTTTTCGGATTCTATAACCTGGCAAAACTTTATGCCGCAAGTCAGTTTTTCGGTAGTTGATAGTATTGGATGTCAATATGACCATACATTATTTCATTCAAAGATTATTACTGACAGCGTCAATTCAATAACAGGGGCCACATGGAACTGGAACTTCGGAGATGGTACACAGGAATTATCACGAGACAGCATTATAAATCATCGCTTTATTGATACAGGCCTTTTTATTGTGAGGCTGGTTTACAATAACGGTTTCTGTTCCGATACCGTAACTCGCAACAATATAATCAGGATCATCTCCGCCCCCAAACCGGGCTTTTCCGTATCCGATTCCATTGGCTGCTCTCCGCTAACCGTGAGGATTATACCGCAAACTTTGGGAGCTATTACCCATACACAATATGATTTTGGAAATGGGATGCATGATACTATATCCTCGCCATCAGTAACCTATCAAACATCAGGCAACTATAAAATCCTCCAGCAGCTTACCGGGCCAACGGGTTGCGTAACCGAAGATTCCGCAGCCATACATGTCAGGCCAGTCTTCAAGACAACGGATTCAACGGATGTATCGGATGCCACAGTTGGTAATGATAATATTGTACAAATTACATGGCGGGCATGGCCCGGCGCTTCAGTATATGACCTGTACAGGCATAGCGACCAGGACACCGCTTCAACGCTAATAACTCAAGCATCCAAAAACTCCTATTCAGACTCGGCTGTGAACACTGCCGCGCACAGCTATACTTATTCTCTGTTGGCTTCCGACAGTTGCGGCAATATCACAGGCCGCGGCAGAATTGGCAAAACCATCAAGCTTAATGCTGCCCTCGATGGCAACCTTAACCCGCAGCTTAACTGGAACTCTTATAAGGACTGGCAGGGCGGGGTAAAGACCTACAATATCTACCGCAAAAACCCGGACAGTTTATTTGCCCTTATCGGCAGCACAAAAGATACAATCTATACCGATCAGGCCTTTATTTCAAGCCCTTTTTACAATGCCTGCTATAGAGTGGAAGCCCTGGCAAAAGACACTCCTGTGGTTTCTGCCAGCAATATATATTGCATGGGCAATAGCCCCCAGGTTTTTATTCCCGATGTATTTACCCCAAACGGAGATACGTTGAATGATTATTTTGCCCCAGTCGTATCCGGCATTAAATCCTGGAGCATGGTTATCTTCAGCCGCTGGGGCGCCACGGTATATAAAGTAGCTGTCTCAGCAGCAGTTCCCCCTTTAGGGGGTAAGGGGTGGGACGGCAATTTCAAAGGAACCCCTGCGAATGATGGAGTATATGTGTATGACCTGGCAGCTACTGACTATAATGGCAATGTCATCAAAAAGCAGGGAACGGTGACGCTGGTGCGGTGAAAACAATGTGATGATGTGTTAATGTGATGATGTGTTAATTGCTTCGCAAGATTAAGCTTGTGTAAGATTTTCATTGTAGAGCACTCGTTACTGTTGATTGTTGACTGAGGACTGCTGATTGCTGACTGACGATCATTGATCGTTCCCTTATTTGCTCACCACTATCTTTTCCTCATCCAGCAGCGGTTTTATATCCATGTGCCAGAAATGCGAGAGGGATTTCATGATCTTGTTTTCCTCGCGGGCCATTCTTCCATCGGCTTTGATGAGACGGAAAGCAAAGGCCATAAAATCAATGCGCTGCTCTTCGGTAGAGTGGTGCAGGAAATCATCTGCGGCTTTTTTGAAGTGCTCCGGAAGTTTGTCGTTATTCACGGCAAGAAGGGCCTGGTTTTCTTTATCTATATCCACTTCTGAATCATAGTTCTTGGTGAGATAGTTCACGATAACTTTTCCTTCGGCTACTTCATATTTTCCGTCAACCACGGAAAGTATCATGAGCATGTGGTATCCTGATTGTGCGAGGTTCATATCAATCTTAATTTTATGTAGTTAGTGGTTATTTTACAATTATACAATCTGTGAACTGAAGCTGCGGCTGCGGGTCTATCATTTCATCAAAGGTATAACCCGTAAATTTTCCTTTCAGCTGTATGTTTTGTTTTTCTTTCACGTTTTGTGCATCTGCTTTGGCGTCATCCTGCACAAGGCATTGAACTTTTACGTTATTGGCCACGAAATCAATATAAATATGGCCTGCCTGGTCTTTTTCTGTTTTGTCAACCGTGCCGCCCATTTCTATTACATCGTTGTTGTACCTTTTTCTTGCTTTTGAGGAATCTTTTATAAAGTCAGATGTAATTTTATCAATGCTCACTGAAGCATTGGCCTTAAGATCTGCTGTGTTTGCAGGCGCTTTATAATAAAGTTTCAGGCCTACGGCTGCAGCTACGATAATTGCTGCCGCCAGGATTATCAAAACAAAATAAAGTCTTTTCATCTGTTCAACATTTTCATGTTACCCGTCAAAAAACGGAAGGCAAATATAGGGCTTTTTATGGACTATTTGTTTTTTATCCAATGTAAAACATAATAATTCATTGCCGGTTTGGTCCGGGGCTGTTTTTTTCATTGCAAGGATTTATCTTTGAACTTTTTCTGACATAAAATGGCGCCGGATAATCTCAAAAACCCCACCAATGATCAGCCTTAGACGTAACGCTGAGTGAACACCATGAATATAAAAAACACCATAAAAGTCCTTTTTGGGGCATCGTTTGCGACAGTCCTTTTATTTTCAAACAGTTGCACTTATAAAAATGCAGAAACTGCATATCCCTGCGTTACAGGCAATGTCAGCTTTTCAAAAGACGTTCAGCCCATCATTGTGAACCATTGCTATTTGTGCCATTCCGCCGCAAATGCTTTTACAGCCGGGGGAACTTTCAACCTTGAGGGCTATAGCAAAGATTCTATACAGGCAAGCCCTGCCACGGGCGATATATTGTACGGAAATATAGCCGACCCGAACATAAACGATGTTTCCCACATGCCGAAAAATGCCCCGAGCCTTTCGCCCTGCGAAATTGCAACCATAAAGGCATGGATAGATGAGGGAACCCCAAACAATTAACAGTTATCAGTCAACAGTTAACAGTCAACAGTCATCAGTAAAGAGTGTTTGAAAAAGATAATATTAAAAAAGTAAAACATGAATAATTACCAAAAATTGAAAACTTCGCTAATAGCAATCGTTTTAGCATGCGTTTTCTTCGCGTTTTCACCTGCGGGGAAAGTTTATATCACCCATACCGGTCATATATGGTTCTTTGCCGGAACGGCTATGGAAGATATAAATGCAAACAGCTACCAGGCTGCTTCCAACCTCAACCCCTCTACCGGGGAGATGGCCTATTCTGTACTTGTAAAGGGATTTGAGTTTAGGCGGGCGCTCATGCAGGAACATTTCAATGAAAACTACATGGAGTCTGACAAATATCCAAAATCTACTTTCAAAGGCAAGATAAGTGATATTAAAAGCGTGGATTTTGATAAGAGCGGAACCTATAAAGTAAGCGTGAGCGGCGACCTTACTATTCATGGGGTCACAAAGACCGTTACCGCGCCCGGTACCATATCCGTCACCGCTGATTCGGTTTATGCCAGGTCAAACTTTAAAGTTGCCCTCAAAGATTACAATATCACCATCCCTTCGGTGGTGAAAGATAAGATAAGTGAAACCGTACAAATACATGTAGATGTTGCATACTCCAAAAAATAAAATCCGCCCGGCCGCCTGGTTATGGGCTGTGTTCATCGCGCTGCCGCTTGTGGCAATGGCGCAAAACGATAATATGCTTGACCAGCTCGATTCCGGTCAGGCACCGGTAACGGATTATACAACAGCTACTTTCAAGAGTACCAGGGTCGTAAATGCCCAATCAGTTGAGAACCTATCTGAAGGGGTACTTGATGTGCGAATAGATCACCGTTTCGGGCCTGTAAACGAAGGCGCTTATTCATTCTGGGGCCTTGATGAAGCAAATACCCGGTTCCAGTTTGACTACGGCATCAAAAACTGGCTGCAGGTGGGGATAGGGCGGAGCTCAACGCCAAAATCGTATGGTGGCAACGTTAAGCTAAAATTCCTCAGGCAGAGTACCGGCAAAGTGCATATGCCCATAAGCCTGGTTTACAATTTGTTTACCAATGTGGACGCCCTCAACTACCCGGGCACGCGCAACGATGATTTTGCCGGCAGGCTGACCTATGTACACCAGTTGGTGGTGGGAAGAAAGTTCAGCGAAAATTTTTCACTGGAACTCATCCCTACACTCATACATACAAATCTCGTGGACCTTGCCACGCAAAAAAATGACCGGTACGCCCTCGGCTTTGCCATGCGGCAAAAAATAAGCAGGAGGGTATCTATCAACCTCGAATATTTTTACCTGTACCCGACATTGTCCGTTACCGATGCGTTTAAAAATTCTTTGTCGTTAGGCGTTGATATAGAGACCGGAGGCCATGTTTTCCAGATATTTTTGACTAATACCCTTGCCATGAATGAAAATGATGTGATCCTCGACAGAAATGAAAGCTGGCTGAATGGCTCCATCCACTTGGGTTTCAATATCTCAAGGGTGTTTACGATTTACAGGAAGTAGGGGTCAGGCATTAGGCGTAAGGCATAAGGCGTCAGCCACTTACGCCTTATGCCTTACCCCTTACCCCTTTTTTCCTTATTTTTGTCTTTTGAAAATGAAATTCACCTGCCTGTTCTTTATCCTCGTATTTCCTTTGGTACATAGCGCCTCCGGCGCCCGGATGCACGAAGGCCATGACATACGCATCAGGATCAAGGGATTGAAAAAGGGTGACGTGGCGCGCATTGGATATTATTATGGGCCGAACCGTTGCATTACCCAGGATTCAGCTATGGCCGATAGCAGGGGATGGTTTTGGTTCAAAGGGGATAAAAACCTGCCTGAAGGGGTTTATACCTGTACATTTCCAAAGGGTTATTTCGATTTTTTGATTACCTCGCAATCCTTTATCCTTGAAACAGATACCAATAATATTGACCTCGATATGAAGGTCAAAGGCTCAGAAGAAAATTCAATATTCTTTCAGTATCACAAATATACGGTAACGCTGGGCAGGAGGGCGGATTCCATTTATAAAATCATATCCAAAAGCAAAAACAAAGACAGCATTAAAGTGCTGAAAAATAAGATTTACGCCATGAACGGGGCCATTGATTCATTTCGCAGCGCATTTATGGCCAGGCACCCTAATAGTTTTTCTACCAAACTGTTACATTCCGTTCTCTCCCCCCATGTACCGGATACGCCCATACTGCCCAATGGCCGGAAAGATTCAACGTTCCCTTACCGCTATTACAAGCAGCATTATTTTGATAATATTGATTTCTCCGACGGCAGGATTTCAAGGACTCCGTTTTTTGAAGCAAAATTGAAGGATTATTTTAAAGACCTGGTTATTCCGGTACCGGATTCTATTAATAATGATGCCGATGCGCTGATTGAGAAGGCAAAGGCAAGCGGCGATATGTTCAGGTATGTACTGGACTGGATTGTAAACTATTACGATGCATCGGATTATATGGGCATGGATGCAGTAACCTCTCATCTTATAGAGAAATACTTCCTCACCGGGCAGGCAAAATGGGTAACGCCAACGCAGATAACGGGGATGCGCAAACGAGATAGTGTCGTATCCCGCCTCCTCATTGGCAAAACCGCTCCTGACCTCTATATGACCGATAGCAACGGCAAAGTAATAACCCTATACAGCCTTCATCACAAATACACTATTCTGTTCTTTTTTGAGTCCACATGCGGGCATTGCCAGCACGTTACGCCTGTTCTTCATGAATTCTATGAAAAGAACAAATCAAAACTCGACCTGGAAGTTTATGCCGCCACAGTAGAAAATGAATCAAAAGACTGGAAGGAATTTATAAGGGAAAAAGGGATCGGAGACTGGGTAAATGTTTGGGATTCCAGAGGTGAAATAGATTTTGCGCGCCTATATGATGTTACGAGCTACCCGGTAATCTATATTCTTGACCAGGACAAAAAAATCATTGGCAAGCACTTAGATGTCAGCCGCTTGCAGGACTTTTTCGATCGCAGGGAAAAGAAGTAAACCGCAAAGGACCCAAAGGTTTCGCAAAGAAAGCAAAGTATAAGGGACGGGAATAAACAAGAGCTTTCACTGGCTTAAAAACTTTGGGTCCTTTGCGATGCCTTTACACCTTTGCGGTTCCTTTTTAGCCTTACACAAGAAAATTTCCTTTAAAAGGGAACGATTTTGGCTCATGATTTGATATTTTTGCACCAACTGTCGAAATAAACTTGAACATGAAAATTGCCTGCCTCTTCTTACTGTTAATATTCCCACTGGCTTACAGCGCGTCAGCGGCCCCTGCCAGCAAGGGCCATGATATCCGCATTACCATTAAAGGATTGAAAAAAGATACGATGGTACGTATCGGGTATTATTATGGTATAAACCGTTACATCGCCCAGGATTCGGCGCGGGCCGATGCTAAGGGAATGTGCAGGTTCAAGGGCGAAAAACCCCTCCCGGAGGGCGTCTATATATGTACATTCCCAAAGGGCTATTTTGATTTCCTGCTTACTACGCAATCCTTTGCCCTCGAAACAGATACAGAAGACCCTGAAATGC
>Ga0134126_10010337_pt1 | contig 11757 bp, 7 predicted proteins | sample KB31752_FD_96881 | JGI IMG/M metagenome (GOLD analysis project Ga0134126, IMG submission 96881) | Terrestrial soil microbial communities with excess Nitrogen fertilizer from Kellogg Biological Station, Michigan, USA - KB3-175-2 | ecosystem: Environmental > Terrestrial > Soil > Unclassified ...
AGCGCGGCGCCGAGGACAAGATCTGGGGCTCGATGGTGAAGCAGGCTCTCAAGCGCCGGCGGCCCGGCTTCAACGAGAGCTATTACGGATTCCGTTCCTTCAACAAGTTGCTGGAAGAAGCGGCGCAGCGCCGGTTGATTACCCTGGAGCGTGACGACAAGTCAGGCGGCTATCTGGTGCACAGCAACGCGGAAAGCGGCTGACTGCGCTCGAGCAGTCCCGCGTAGGCGCTAGCACGCAGGCCGCGTGCTAGCTCGGAACGCGCCGCCCCTCGATGAGCGCCGGCGGTGTGACGCGCCGGCCGGTCACCATGGCGGTGTGCAGCTCGGTGATCGCCGTGCTGCCCGTCCTGACAAACAGGAACGGGAAAATGGCGTGCACGAGGCAAGCTCCGCCGGCGAGGATCAGGCGGCTGCCGAACCAGGCGGCCCTGAGCAGATGCGCGAAATAGCTCTCGCCGACCGATGCCGGGTGTTCCGTGAAAAGGCGTGTGATGGCCATGCCCACAGGGTAGCTCGACCCGGGCGCTACAGGGTTGCGAAGAGCCGTGCCTGTTTCACGGATTGAGCAATTCTGTTTCTCATAAGTCGCTTCTACTGATACGATATTTCATGGATAAGCTGGACCGCAAGATTCTGGAGCTGATCCAGAAAGATGCCAGCCTGACGGCCGCCGACCTCGCCGACCGGGTAGGCCTCTCGAAGGCACCCTGCTGGCGGCGGATCAAGCGCCTCGAGGAAGAAGGCGTCATCAAGCAAACCGTCGCACTGCTGGATGCTCGCGCGCTGAACGTCGGGACGACCGTGTTCGTCACCCTCAAGACCGGCAATCACAGTGAGGCCTGGTTCGAGCGATTCGTGCGAGCCGTGCGCGACATCCCCGAGGTCACGGAGATCCATCGGATGAGCGGGGACGTCGACTATCTGATGCGAATCGTCGTGCCGGACATCGACGCTTACGACGTCGTGTACAAGAGGCTCATCGCCTCGGTGGAATTCCAGGACGTCAGTGCGAGCTTCGCGCTGGAGACCATCAAATACACGACCGCCCTGCCGCTTGGCTACGTCAAAGTCACCTGAGCCGCGGCTCTCGAGCCTGACGCGAACGCGGCCATAGAGAGCGGCCATAGATAGCGGGTGCGCACCCCGCGCGCCCCCGCTCAGAAATTGATCGCCGCACCCGCCAGCAGCATGCCCTGATAGAAGCCCTGGCCGCGCCCGTGCACGTGACACAGCAGTCCGCTCTGATCCGAGCGGCAGAAAATCGCAGTATCTCCACTCACCAACGTCGCGAGACCACGCGCTTCCAGACGCAGGGCCAGGTGCTGATTGACGGGCCAGCGCAACCCGAGTCCCGCTGAGGCGGAGAAGCGCGTATCTGAGCTTGCCGGTGCATCCGGGCTGAAGCGTGTGAGACCGAGACCGGCAACGATGTAGGGCCTGATCGGCAGCTCGTCGCTCAGCCGCAACAGACCGCCCAGGTGCAGATACTCGAGGACCACGGGCGTGGAAGCAAAAGGGGCTTCACCCCTCAGGACAGTGGACTCGCGTCCGTAGAACAGCTCGTACTGAGCCGAATCATTCGCCCGCAGGTCGAGTGCGACTGCAAAGGAGGCCCGATCGTCCAGGTCAACGTGCTGAGCGATGGCCGAGGTCACGGCACCGTCTTGCAGACTGAATCCGCCGCCCAGACTCAGACCCGCGAATGGCGCGACCTCATAGCCCGGCCACTGCTCCTGAGAGGTGGATTGCGCGGCAGGGTCTGCCGCCTGCGCAGTCGCCATGACGAGCATCATCAGTCCGGCCAATCGCCTCACCGCTCCTCCTGCACTGGCTGCTCGGTCAGCGCATTCGGCCGCCTTTGGGGCGCTGCCGCCGCGCCCGTCGATCATAAGCAGTGAGTTCGTGCAGCGCACGTTCCCCGACGCAGGCTGACAATCGCACGTTCCCACGCGGACCGCGGCCCGCGTGGGAACGTGGCGACCCTCGCGGGCTCAAAGACTCCTGAGGAAGTTGAGTAGATCCTGTTTGGCGCGGTCGCTCAGTCCTTCGAAATTCGCGATGACCTGGTTGGCCTCGGACGGGGTCGTGCTCGCGAGGCTGCCGGGTGAATGCGATCCGCTGCTCGCGTGAGCTTCGATGGCCTGGATCAGGTCGCTCGTGCGCCCATCGTGGAGGAAGTAAACGCGCTGCCCCAGACCCCACAGCGGCGCCGTGCGGAACTCGTCCGGTCCCGCCGCTCCCTGCAGGATGTTGTCGGCGAGCTTCGGGCCCATGTGGTGCAACGCCAGGTCCGAATAAAGTGGCACGGGCTTGTTGGCCAGAGCCGCCACGGCAGTGGCATCGGTGGTGAGACTGGGGGTGTGGCACAGCCCGCAACCAACATTGCCGAAGGCCTGCCGTCCCCGGCTGATCGAGTCAGAGCCTCCAGGTGTCGTCGCCGATGGGACCGGCGCACCGAGAAAGCGCATGAAGAGGGCAAACTTGTCGATGTCATCGAGGATGTCCGTGAGATTCGCCAGGTCGCTCTTGCCGATCACGTCATTCGGGGTCGGGGCCGTCTGGCACGTCGCATTGAGATCGCGCTCCGTCGGAAAAAGCTCGTTCGTGATTCCCATCTCCACGTTGTAGGCCTCGCCGGCAAACATCAGCAGCGACACGTTCTGAGCCTTCCAGCCGAAGCGCGCCACCCGGCCGTCATTGCCGTTCGTGTTCAGATGTCCGGAAATCCCCAGCTGCGACTTCTGGCGACCGTTCGCAGCGAGATTGCTCACCAGCGCGGTATCGGCGATGCTCTCGATGAGGCCGGCGCCGAAGGTTGGAGTAGGAATGCGCAGGGAGACATTGCCACGCTGCCATTGCGTGTTGAAGTCCTCCTGAACCGCCGTGCACTGCGTGGCATTCCCCGTAGTATCGGTACGCCCGCTGATTACGAACAGGGAATGCACACCGCCATCGCGCGCCCCGCTCGGCGTGAACTTGAAGCGCGCCTCGCGGACCGGCCCATTCGCGCTGATGAACACCGGCAGGCTGTTGTGCGCGCCCATCGCCGTGGCGACCGTGGCCTGCGGGTTGACGGGCGGCGAGGATCCGCCGTGAATGGGAAAGGCGTGGCAGCCGAGGCAGCTGTCGAGATTGAATCTCGGCCCTAATCCTTCGCCGACGCCCTCCACTTCGGCGAAGGCCGTCTGTCCCGCCATGAACAGGGTCGTCTCATCGGCGGTCAGCCCGGACAGCGGATCGCCGGCGCTCACCCCGGAGCGCACACCAGGATCCGTCGCCGCGCTTGCCGCAGCCGTCAGTGTGATGAAGGCGATTCCAGAAATGACGGCCACGCGCGCCGTCGAAGTGTGCGGTGTTCTCATGGCTCCCCCCTGCAGGCTTGTCCGACAGCCTGTGCGGACACAGCACGAGCAAAGGCCGTGCCGTCCATGCACGCGCATACAGTCACAGAGAGCCAACCGTCTGAATTCGCGAATCAAACTAACTCGGCGTAATCGGTTTCGCGGCGCAGTCGCTCACGGTCGATCCATCAAATTGTCGCGCAGCGCAGACGTATGTTGGCGTGGCGAAATTAAATCGTTGATTCGCGGGAACGCGCGTTGTCGCAGACTTCGGACGCTCGCAGCGGATCTCGGCCACCACTCCGGTCAGAAAGCCACGAATTCGGAAGTCCGGATTGATCGTACGCAGTGTCGCGTGTCGGATCCCTTGCCCACGTCGCGCGGAGACCGGCGCGCGAATCTCGCGCGGCGCGTGACGAGATAGGGCCGCCCCGGAAAAAGGAGGGCAGCCCGACCTCCCTCGCAGCGGCTTGGGCGTCGGGATTATCAGACACCCCGTTCTGTCCCGTCAGCGCGCCGTGCGCAGCATCGGCGCATGGAGCGCGCAACGTTCAGCACAGGGGGCAGAACATCGGCGCATGGGGCGCCGCGTTTCAGCGCGTCGGACCCCGCATCGGCACACCGGACACCGCGTGCAGCGCGTCGGACCCCGCATCGGCACACCGGACACCGTGTGCAGCGCGTCGGACATCGCATTCGGCACACCGGGCGCAGCGTTCTGCGCGTTCCGCAGGTGCAGCTGCCAGGGTGCTCGTGCATGGTGGCGCCGCCCACTTCGGCGATCATCATTCGGCTAGGGACGGAGCCTCGCCCCGGCATGAAGCTTATTTTCCAGAAGCGATCCCAATCGGTAAGATAACTGCCTCGGCAGTTATCTCTCGGAAGGGATCCGTTGTCCAGAAGCAGGCTTTCGATTGCCGGGCGCTTAGCAGTCGCGGTTTCCATCGCGTTTCTGGCGATAGCCTGCAGCGGGACGAACAACAGCCAGCAGGTTGCGGGCCCGCCTGTTCAGGTAGGAGTCGTGACGGTCCACGCGGAGCCCGTAGCGCTGACGCGCGATCTGGTGGGACGCCTGTCCGCAACCCGAGTGTCCGACGTGCGGGCTCGCGTCGCCGGCATCCTGCTCAAGCGCCTTTACCAGGAAGGCACGGACGTCAAGCAGGGCCAGCCTCTGTTCCAGATCGACCCTGCGCCTCTCAAGGCGGCACTCGACGCCGCGACCGCCGCACTGGCTCAGGCGCAGGCGACAGCGACCAACGCGCACGTTGCTGCGCAGCGTGCTCGCGAGCTGCTACCGGGCGGCCTCGTCTCACGCTCAGATCTGGACAATGCCGAAGCGTCGGAGCGCTCCACGGCGGCAGCCGTTCAGCAGGCGCAGGCGAACGTGGAATCCGCGCGGATCAACTTGAGCTATGCGCGGGTGACGGCCCCGATCGCAGGCCGCGCGGGTCAGCAGGCCGTGACCGAGGGCGCGCTGGTGGGGCAAGGGACCGCGACGCTGCTCACCACGGTGGAGCAGCTCGATCCGATCTACGCGAACTTCGATCAACCGGCCGTGGAGGTCGAACGCCTGCGCCGGGCGGGATCCTCCGGCGACATCACGCTCGTGCAACCGAACAAGGCCTCCGTGCAACTGACTCTGCCCGATGGTGCCCCATACGCACATACCGGGCTGCTCGACTTCTCGGACGTGGCGGTGGACCCGACAACGGGGGCCGTCGCACTGCGCGCCCTGATCCCCAACCCGGATGAGCAGCTGCTTCCGGGAATGTATGTCAATGTGCGCCTGACGCTGGGGACGCTCAATCATGCGTTCCTGGTTCCCACGGCCGCCCTGCAAAGGGACAACGACGGACCGTATGTCCTGACCGTCGGGACGGACGAGAAGGTCAGACAGAAACGCGTCGCGTCCGACACGAGTCACGGACAGAACTGGATCGTAACGGCAGGCCTGGTGGACGGCGATCGGATCATCGTCACCGGTATCCCGAACGCGCGCCCCGGGGAAGCCGTCATGGCGGTACCCTATGCACCGCAGAGTGAGACCGCGGCGACCTTGGCCGAGGAGCCGGTGCCGGCGCACCCGTAGCACTCCGCGCCCGATTCCGACCTCCATCCGACATGCCCCAATTCTTCATCGATCGCCCGGTCTTCGCGTGGGTGCTGGCCATTCTCATCACACTGGCCGGCATCATCTCCCTCACCCGGCTGCCGATCGAGGCCTACCCCGCCGTCGCCCCACCCCAGATCATCGTGAGCGCAAGCTATCCGGGCGCCAGTGCCAGCACGGTGGAGTCGACCGTCACGCAGGTCATCGAGCAGCAGCTCACCGGCATCGATAACCTTCTGTACTTCACCTCGCAATCCGGCTCGGACGGCTCGTCGCAGATCACCCTGACGTTCGAGAACGGAACCAATCCGGATATCGCGGCCGTCCAGACCCAGAACCGGGTGTCCCTGGCCGAACCGCGCCTTCCGGCCGAGGTGACCCAGCAGGGAATCCGGATCGCGAAGGCGAATGCGGGATTCCTGGCGGCCATCGCCCTGCGATCCGCGCCGGGCGGACCGAGCGCGGACGAGCTGAGCAACCTGATCGCCTCGCGGATCCTCGACGAGATCCAGCGCCTGCCGGGTGTCGGGTCCGCGACGCAATTTGGCTCCGAGTTCGCCATGCGCATCTGGCTGAACCCGGACAAGCTGCACGCATACGGACTTTCGGCGGCGACGGTACTGGACATCGTCCGCGCGCAGAACGTGCAGGTCGCCTCGGGGTCGATCGGGGCCGAGCCCGCTGTTCGCGGACAGCAGATGGACGCATCGGTGGTCGCCGAGGGGCGCTTCACCTCGCCTGAGCAGTTCGAGAACATTCTACTGCGGACCGAGCCGAACGGGACCTCCGTGCGCCTGAAGGACGTCGCACGCATCTCGCTGGGGCTGTACCAGTACGGTTTCGAGTCACAGCTCGATGATAAACCGGTGGCCGCATTCGCCATCCAGCTCCTGCCCAATGCGAACGCGCTGGACGTCATGCGGACGGTGCAGAAGCGGATGGGCGAGCTTTCTCACAGTTTTCCTGCCGGAGTCACGTGGTTCCTGCCTTACGACTCCACCTCGTTCATTCGCGTGGCCATCCGTGAGGTGCTGATCACGCTCGCCGAAGCGATCGCGCTGGTGTTCATCGTGATGCTCGTTTTCCTGCAGAGCTTCCGCGCCACACTCATTCCAACGCTCGTGGTACCGGCGGCCCTGATGGGCGCTCTGGTCGCCATGAGCGCGGTGGGGTTTTCCATCAATCAGCTCAGCCTCTTTGCCATGGTTCTCGCCATCGGCATCGTCGTGGACGATGCCATCGTCGTCGTTGAGGCCGCCGAGCGGATCATGCGCGAGGATCATCTCGGGCCCAAGGAGGCCACCCGCAAGGCGATGAGTCAGATCACGGGTGCCATCGTCGCCATCACGCTGGTGCTCGCGGCCGTGTTCATCCCCAGCGCGCTGCAGACCGGCAGCACGGGCGTGATCTATCGGCAGTTTGCCCTGACGATCGCCCTCTCGATGGGATTCTCAGCCTTCCTGGCACTGAGCTTCACGCCCGCCCTGTGTGCGACCCTGCTGCGGCCCGAGCATCTGCGTGGCAACTTTGTCTTCCGCTGGTTCAACCGCGCGTATGAGCGTACGCAGCGATCGTACGTGCACCGGGTGTTCCAGTCGGTCACGCACACGCCGCGCTGGATGGCCGCCTTCATCGCGATGCTGGTGGTTGGCGGATTCCTGTTCGTCAAGCTGCCGGGCAGCTTTCTGCCGGAGGAAGATCAGGGCTACGGGCTGATCGATCTGCAACTGCCGCCCGGAGCCTCGCTGCAGCGGACACGCGAGGTGCTGCAGCAGCTCGATGTCGAGCTCAAGAAGAATCCCGCGGTTGGATTCACGTTTCTCGTGGCTGGATCCAGCTTTACCGGGACCGGCGAGAACGTCGGCCGTGCCTTCGTGCATCTGAAGCCCTGGGACGAGCGCAGCACGACTGCCGCCGACTTCATCGCCTGGGCGCTCGCGACGCTACCGCGGAAGCTGCCCGAAGCGCACGTCTCTGCGTTCAACCTGCCGACAATCCGCGGGCTTGGACAGTTCGGAGGCTTCGACTTCTTCCTCGAGGATCGCGGCGGCCTCGGCCGCGAGGCGCTCACCAAGGCGCAGGGCACGGTGCTGGACCAGGCGGCACACGATTCAACGCTGACGGGCGTGCGGCTCAATACCCTGGACCCCGCACCGCAGCTGCGACTCACAGTCGATCGGGTGCAGGCGCAGTCGATGGGACTCTCGGTGACCGATGTCTACACGGCTATCCAGTTGATGCTGGCGCCCGTGTATGCCGATGACTTCCTCTACGAGGGCCGTGTTCTGCGTGTTCTGCTGCAGGCCGATGCTGCGTATCGCATGAGCCCGGACGCACTGGGTCACTTCTATGTGATAGGCGCCAACAACGCGATGATTCCACTCTCGGCGGTGGTGAAGACCGACTGGGTCGTCGCCTATCCTTCGCTCACACGTTACAACGGCTATCCGGCGGTGGAGATCACGGGCTCGAACGCACCCGGCCGCAGCTCCGGCGAGGCCATGGCGGCGATGCAGGGGATCGTCGCGCGAAATCTGCCTCACACGATCGGTTACGACTGGGCGGGACAGTCTCTGCAGGAGCTGCTCTCGGGCGCCCAGGCGCCCATGCTGTTCGCTCTGTCGATCCTGGTGGTCTATCTGTGTCTGGCCGCGCTGTACGAGAGCTGGAGCATTCCGGCGGCGGTGCTGATGGCCGTGCCCGTCGGCCTGATCGGCAGCACGGTGGCCGCCCTGCTTCGGGGCATGCCCAACGATGTGTTCTTCAAGGTGGGACTGATCACGATCATCGGACTGTCGGCCAAGAATGCCATCCTGATCGTGGAGTTTGCCGTCACGCAACGGCACACCGGCAAGAGTCTGCACGAGGCCGTGCTGGAAGCCGCCCGGCTGCGATTTCGCCCCATCCTGATGACTTCGTTCGCCTTCATCCTGGGAGTCTTTCCGATGGCCGTCTCGAGTGGTGCCGGCGCGAACGCCCGCCGTGCGATCGGCACCGCGGTGGTGGGCGGCATGCTGAGCGCAGCGGTGCTCGGCGTGTTGCTCATACCAGTCTGCTTCGTCGCCGTGCGCAGACTGATGGGCGACAAGCTGGACGATTCCTCCACCGCGACCATCGCCGCAGAGCCTACCGCGCGGTAAAGACATCGCTCCCCAACGCGCGTAGTTTGTCCTGGCCCGCGTAGCCCAGATGGGCGAGGCCAAACTGATCCTCGATCGAGCGCAGCAGGGAATAGTGGTTGTAGGGCATTGCCGAGGTGGTGCCGGGTTTGATGAAAGGCGAGAGCAGCACGGCGCCGATCTTGCCGCCGCCCGGCCCGTTGAAGCCGGGCGCCTGCCGCTCCCCCGGCAGAGACTTCTCGTCGCAGCACGCGGTGGAGGCTTCCGGTCCGATGCTATCCGACTCGTCGAAGGTGACGATGAGCAGGCCGTCCTGCTTGTAGGCCGGCGAATCCAGGATTCTCGGCACCCACACCTGCAGAAACGAGTCGATGCCGCCGAAGCCTCCCGGCTTGCCGTCCACGCACGGCGCATCGTGGCCGTCGTTGCACAGGTTCGGCGTGATGAATGAGAAGCTCGGTGTTGACTCGATGCTCTGCAGATCCTTCGCCAGGCGCTCGAGATTCACGACGTGCGTGTTGCAGCGGCTTGCGTCATCGATGATCCGGTGAAAATAGATGAACGGATTGTGGCGCGCCGCGTACTTGTCCCCCGCGACGGCGACGTAGGATTTCTCCTGACTGCCGATCGGTGAGTGAGCGCAGGTGGGGCTGTCGCGTGCGGGCACGTTCCCCATGTCCTCCATGTAGCCCTTCCAGGTGAGCCCCGCCGCCTCGAGCTGATCGGGAAGGCTCGGCACGCCCGCCGGATACACGCAGCCGGTCCCGAGCGCCTGGCCATGTGCATCCAGCCCGGGCTTGCGGAGGCGAAACTCAGTCACCACGGGACAATCGCCCTGGGTTTGCTCATTGGGCGCCTGGCCACTGATCAACGCGATGTAATTGTCCAGGCTCGAATGACCGATGCCGTAGTAGTTGCGCAGCAGCGCGCCTTGCGCGCGCAATGTCCTGGCCAGATAAGGCGCCGGCGGGTTACTGCCGAAGGTCACGTCATACGTCTGGTTCTCGAGCACGATCAGGAAGATGTGCCGTACGAACCGCGAGTCGCTGGAGTGCCCCGCTTCGTTATTCGCACGCGTGTGCGAGTCTGCGTCCGCCTGCGCGGCTGCTGTCTCATCGTGTCGGGCGGCGAGCGCGGGGCACAGTGGCAGCAACGCGCCGAGGACAACGACCGCGGCGTTTCGAACCAGATGCTTCACGAGCCCTGCCTCAGCAGAGCGGTTGCCTTGTCGAGCCGCTCGCAATAGGCGTCGAGAACGGCTGCCGTCCTGGCGCTGTACTGGTTCGCCTTCTCCCACTGATTCTGCTCGATCGCCTCCCTCACGCCGGGCAGCGTCTTGACCCCGTAGCCGGTGTACAGCCCGGGCGCATAGATCAGATGCCGGTACCATTCCCGGCCGGGCAGCCCGCGCGAATCGATGAGCGTCTGCTCCATGCCGCGCAGCAGATCGTTCAGCTCCCGGCTTTGCGCCGCGGTCAGCTTCAGCGCTCCGGAGAGCAGCCTGGCGTACTGCTCGTCGTATTGCCCGGCGCTCTTGCGCAGCCGGGCGATGACGTTGTCGAGCGGGGCGAAGTCGAGGTAGGGAACCTCCGGCTCTCGCTCCGGCGCCTGGATCGGGCGCGTCGGGTCGGTCGCGAGCGCGAATGCATTCTGATCCAGCAGCTTCTCGAGCTCCTGCGCCGCCTGGCGCTTGTGGTCCGCGAGCTCGTGCAGCTCGGTGACATAGCGGTTGACTGCATCGGAGAACCCGCCGAACTGCATCGGCAGCACGTCCGCATCGGCCATGCGCAGGATCAGGTGACCGACGGTTTCGGCCTCCGTCACCCCGTAGACGAAACCCGGGTCGCCGAAGCGCACGTAGTGATCGTAGGAGTCGTAGTTGGAGTGGTAGACGCCCGCCTGGTCATCCTCGCCGTCATAGGACACATCCATGGTCGCAATGCCCAGGTGCTGCAGAAAGGGGGTGAAATCCGAGCCCGAGCCGAGCGCCTGGATCGGGATATCGCCGCCGGCGGCGGCCAGCTTGGCCGCCTTCTTCTCATTCTCCGAGGCGCCCTTCTCGTAGCCCGCGACCAGCTCGCGCGCACGCAGTCGCGCAAGCGTGCTCACATGCGTCTCGGGATCGGTTACCCCTGCGCCCACCTCATTGGCAAGATGTTGCAGCGAATGGCTGCCACCCGCTCGCAGGAATCCGCGGCTGTTGGTATCGGAATTCAGGTAGAGGACGGCCTTGTGCTGCAGCTCATCGGCATGGGTCTCGGCCCATTCGGTCGAGCCGAGAAGGCCGGGCTCCTCGCCGTCCCAGCTCGCGTACACCAGCGTGCGCTTCGGACGCCAGCCGCTCTTGAGCAGCACACCGATCGCCTTGGCTTCGGCCAGCATCGCCACGTGGCCGGAAAGTGGATCCCACGCTCCGAAGACCCAGCCGTCGCGGTGATTGCCGCGCACCACCCACTCATCGGGGCTCTGCGAGCCGGTGATTTTCGCGATCACGTCGTAGAGCGGCTTCTGACTCCAGTCCGAGCTGATCGCCAGGTGCACCTTCGCCGGCCCCGGGCCGATGTGATAGGTGATGGGCAGCGAGCCACGCCAGGATGTCGGGGCCACCCGGCCGGCCAGCGCCGCCAGAAACGGCTGCGCATCACCATAGGAGATCGGAATCACGGGGATCTTCAGCAGCGTCTTGGCCTGGGAAATCGGCAGCCGCTTCGCGTTCTTCGTCGCACCCACTCCCGGAGTCAGCGGGTCGCCCGAGTAGACCGGCATGTCCGCGACCGACCCGCGCTGCAGCCCCTCGGCTGGCCGCCACCCGCCCTTCGGATAGACGTCGCCCCGCGCATAGCCGTCCTGCTGCGGGTCGGAGTAGATGATGCAACCGATGGCCCCGTGCTCCTGCGCGAGCTTGGGTTTCAGGCCGCGCCAGCCTTCGCCATAGCGGGTGATGACGATCTTGCCTTTGACATCGACGCCGTGACGCGCGAGAACCTTGTAATCATCGGGCATGCCGTAGTTGACGTAGACGAGATCGCCCGTGACATCGCCATCGGCCCCATAGACGTTGTACGGTCCCATGCCGTCCGTTCGCGTGGAAGTGGCATCGCCCGCCACAGGAGGCTCCTCGAGGGCAGCCACGAAGCGCGTCGGCGCCACGAGCTCGAGCGTATGCTGCTTGAGTGTGGGATAGA
>Ga0134126_10010338_pt1 | contig 11756 bp, 8 predicted proteins | sample KB31752_FD_96881 | JGI IMG/M metagenome (GOLD analysis project Ga0134126, IMG submission 96881) | Terrestrial soil microbial communities with excess Nitrogen fertilizer from Kellogg Biological Station, Michigan, USA - KB3-175-2 | ecosystem: Environmental > Terrestrial > Soil > Unclassified ...
GCCTCATACACCGTCGGAAGATCACCGCCGCTGGAGGAGAAGGCGCGCGCGACATGCGCGACGGCATCGGTCGGCGGGTCATCGGCGATAAAGTGCCGGCAAAGCTTGGTAGCCAGAAAATGCGCCGTAGCCGGCCGCGCGGCGATATCCCTCAGAACCGCCTCTCCCTGCTCGATACCCTTGTCCGCATAGCGCTTGCCGAGCACGACTTTAGCGCCCGGCTCGTGCAGCTCGGCTCGAAACACAAACTTGCCGGGCTCGCCGCTGGAAAAGCGTCCGCCTTCGCCACCGATCGACCAGCCCGTGATCACCTCAGCGAAGGTGGTCACGTCGGTCTGCGTGTAGCCGCTGCCGACGCCGAGTGTGTGCAGCTCCATGATCTCGCGCGCCAGATTCTCGTTGATGCCGACGGGACGCTTGGCGTTACGCCGGCCGAGAATCACGGCCGCCCGGGAATGCGGTCCTACGGAGAGGTGATTGTCCAGGTAGAGGAGCATCGCCGGATGCTGCTCGACCGCCAGCAGCAGGTCGGTAAAGTTGCCCAGCACGCGCGGGCGGATGGCTTCCCGTTCCAGCGAGCCCGCCACTCCCAGAACGGCGCCCTTGTCCACCGAGACGGCAAAGTGATTCGTCCAGAACTGAGTGACTCTCTCCAGGAAGGGCCGGTCCGTGGTGACCGCTTGCCGGAATCGCGCCGTGACCTCGGCGATGTAGAGAGGGCGGAACAGCTTCGGGAGCTTGGTGGCCGCCTGCAGGGCCGCGTCTCCATTCCTGGCCTCCTGCCGAGCCTGGCGGATCTCTCGCCGCAGCTCCTGGGACTGCGCAATGATGTCCGCCGATGAGCGCAGGCCGTCCGCGACCACCTCCGGGGGAACCCCCTGCAGCTGGACGCGCAGCCAGCCGGGCGCATCGTTGCCGATGTGCGCCAGATCGCCCGGACGGGCGCCCAGACCGAAGCGATTGGCGGCAATCGCCGCTGTGAAAGGCTGCAGCATGCACTCCCCAACGTTCCGCCGCGGCACGGGTTGACCCCCGGCAGGCCCCGGCCCCCGCGCCGCCCTGTCTCGCCACCGGGGGACCGCGGACCGTTCGCTATACTTGCAGGCTACCGGCCGCTCGGGTTCTCAATGACCACTTCCCCCGACCTCGTCCTCGTCGACGGCTCATCCTATGTGTACAGGGCCTTCCATGCCCTGCCGCCGCTCACGAACTCGCGCGGCGAGCCCACGGGAGCCGTATTCGGCGTACTGAACATGCTCGTGAAGTTCGTAAAGGACTACCAGCCGCGCTGCATTGCAGTGGTATTCGATGCTCCGGGCAAGACATTCCGCGACGAACTGTTCGCCGAGTACAAAGCGCAGCGGCAACCCATGCCCAACGATCTGCGGCCCCAGATCCCGCCCCTGCTGGCAATCATTCGGGCACAGGGCCTGCCGCTGCTCCAGATAGATGGCGTGGAAGCGGACGACGTGATCGGCACTCTGGCCTGTCGCGCCGCCGCCAACGGCAAGACAGTCGTGATCTCCACCATGGACAAGGACATGGCGCAACTCGTGAACGAGTCCATCACGCTCGTCAACACGATGAGTAACACTGTACTCGACCGCGCCGGCGTAAAAGCCAAGTTCGATGTCTTTCCCGAGCAGATCATCGACTACCTCGCACTGGTCGGAGATACCTCGGACAACATCCCCGGAATCGAGAAGGTCGGCCCCAAGACCGCCGCCAAGTGGCTCACGCAATACGGTAGCCTCGATGGCGTGATTGCTCACGCGGCTGAGATCAGTGGCAAAGTCGGCGAGAATCTGCGCGCGGGCTTCGACCGGCTGGAGCTGTCGCGCAAGCTCGCAACTATTCATACGGATCTCGACCTGCCCCTGAAGCAAGAGGAGTTGGTTGCGGGAACCCCCGACGTTGAAGCGCTGCGTCAGCTCTACATTCGTTATGAGCTGCGCGGACTGCTCAAGAGCCTGGATGGCGGATCCTCGGCAGAGGCACCTGCCGCACCGCAAAGCGGCGATATGTTTGCGGAGGCGGGTTCCGCCTCTCCCGCGGGTGCGAGCGGTACCCCAGCGCCGCAGAGCCCGGAGACATCGCCACTGGCGAACGTCGAAAGGCGCTACGACTCCATCACCGAATGGAGTCACTTCCAGCGTTGGCTGGAAGCGCTGCGTTCGAGCTCACTGTTTGCTTTCGACACGCAGACCGACGCCGCGGATTACATGCGGGCCCGGATCGTCGGTATCTCCTTCAGCACCGAGCCCGGCGTCGCTGCCTACGTGCCCCTGGGACACGACTACCCTGGTGCGCCGGCCCAGCTCGATCGTGAGCGGGTATTGGCTGCCCTGAAGCCGATTCTCGAGGACCCCGACGTACCCAAGCTCGGACACGATCAAAAGCGCGATGCGCACGTCCTGGCGAATCACGGCATCCTCCTGGCCGGCATGCGCTTCGACCCGATGCTGGAATCCTATGTGCTCAACAGCGTCACCCGGCATGACATCGAGTCGGTGGCGCTGGCGCAGCTCGGCATGCGCACCACGACCTATGAGGACATCGCCGGCAAGGGCGCCAAACAACTGCGGTTCAACCAGGTTGCCGTGGACAAAGCCTCGGCCTACTCCGCGGAGCACGCGGATCTGACCCTGCGCCTGCATCGCACCCTGTGGCCGAAGCTCGAGACGTTTCCGCAACTCGAGCGTCTCTACGAGGAGATCGAACAGCCGCTGGTGCCGGTGTTGCAGCGCATGGAGTACCACGGCGTGCTGCTCGACCGGGACCTGCTGCGAACGCAGAGCCGCGCGATGACGGCTCAGATGCAGGAGCTGGTCGCGCAGGCGCACCGCGAGGCAGGTGTCGAATTCAACATCGAGTCGCCCAAGCAGCTGCAGCAGATCCTGTACGAGAAGATGGCCCTGCCGGTGACGCGCAAGACGCCCACCGGGCAGCCCTCGACTGCCGAGGATGTGCTCGAGGAGTTGGCGGAGTCCTACGCGCTGCCGCGCATCGTCCTGGACTATCGCGTGCTGGCGAAACTGAAGTCGACCTACACGGACAAGCTGCCCGAACAGGTCAACGAGCGCACGGGCCGCATTCATACCTGCTACAACCAGGCCGTCGCCGCCACCGGCCGCCTGTCCTCAGCGGATCCGAACCTGCAGAACATCCCCATCCGCAGGCCCGAGGGCCGGCGCATCCGCCAGGCATTCATTGCGCCTCCGGGCTACGTGCTGATGGCCGCGGACTATTCGCAGATCGAGCTGCGCATCATGGCGCACCTGTCGGGCGATGAAGGGCTGCTCGCGGCGTTCGCCGCCGATCGCGACGTGCACCAGGCGACCGCCGCTGAAGTGTTTGCCGTGGAATTGGAGGCGGTGACAGCCGATCAGCGCCGCCTCGCCAAGACGATCAACTTCGGACTGATCTACGGAATGTCGCCGTTCGGACTGGCGCGCAATCTCGGCATCGACCGAGGCTCCGCGCAAAAGTACGTGGAACGCTATTTCACGCGCTACCCCGGCGTGCGACGATTCATGGACAACACGCGCCTGCAGGCGCGCCAGACCGGCTACGTCGAGACCGTCTACGGACGGCGACTCTATCTGCCTGACATCCGCGCAAGCAACAAGCAGATCCAGCAGTACGCGGAACGCAGCGCGATCAACGCGCCGATGCAGGGCACCGCGGCAGATATCATCAAGACCGCGATGATCGCGGTGGATGCCTGGTGTCAACGGGAAGACGTTCCGGCACGTTTGATCATGCAGGTCCACGATGAGTTGGTTCTCGAGGTGCGCGCGGATGCCATCGAGGCGGTCGGGGCGGGCGTGCGCGAGCGCATGGTCGGGGCCGCCGAACTGAGGGTGCCGCTCCGGGTGGATCTGGGCACCGGCGCGAACTGGGACGAGGCTCATTGAGTCCAAGCGTCCTGGATCGACTTCAGCAGCTCGCAAGCTGCGTAACAGGAGACTCCCTGGTGATGCGAAAAATGGTAATTGCAGCGGCACTCATCGGCGCGGCGGGTGCCGCTGGCGTGGCGCAGGCGGCCCCGGATGGTCTGTATGCCGGAGCGGCCATCACGCGCGCCCAGATCTCGGACATCTTCGGACCGGACTCGGACCTGCGGATCGACAACACATCCTGGAAGGCCTTCCTGGGCTTCAAGGCCCCCCTGATCCCCATCGGGGTGGAGACCGAGTACGCGGACTTCGGGAGCCAGAGCCGCAATTTCGGCTTCGTGCAGGGTGAAGCCGACTCGAAGGCGTTCGGCGCGTTCGCCGTCGGTTGGCTCCCCGTACCGGCGCCGTACCTGGACGTGTTCGGCAAGCTGGGTGTCGCGCGCTGGCAGCTCAACGGGACAGTGGTCTCCCCTGCCCTGTTCCACCTCAATGACACGGGAACGCAGTTCGCCTGGGGTGTGGGGGTCCAGCTGCACCTGCAGAACGTTGCGGTGCGTGTCGAGTACGAGGGCTTCAACATCAGCAATACCAATGGCGCGCGGGTCTACAGCCTGGGCGCCGCGTACTACTTTTTGTAGCGCCGACGATACAGCTTTCCGGGCAAGTCTCGGATTTCTTTACAAAAGATTCGAGCACTTTCCGCGGAACTTCGACCCGGGCGACCCGTCTAATTTTTCGAGTGCCTAGCACTCCCCGCTTCCCTCCCTGAGCGGGTCAACCCGGTTCATGAGACCTGTGCCGGGTTAGTCTGCCCCGGTGGTGTCAGCAGATGCCACCGGGGTTTTTTATGCCCCGTGGCGCTGCCTTGAGCGAAGCGGTAGCGCACACTGCCCGCAGCGTCCCCAGTGCTCACCCCCCGCGTCCCTGCCGGCAAGGGCGCCAGGTTCACGTCTCTCCAGTGCTCCCCACGCCGCCGCCCTCCTCGAGCCAGGCAGCGAGGACATCCCGGGCTTCATCGACACCTGTTTTGGCGTGCGCTGAGAACAGCTGAACGGTGGCGCCGCGGCCCTCGAGGGATTTTGTAGCGGAGCGCAGCACCGCCAGGCTCTCGCTGCGGTTGAGCTTGTCCGCCTTGGACAGCAGCACGTGCAAGCGGTGTCCGGGGGCCGACCAGTCCAGCAGCCCCTCATCCCCGGAGGTGATCCCCCGGCGGGCATCCACGATGACGAACAGGCCGCGCAGCGATTGGCGCTCCTTCAGCGCCTCGATCATCGGCTGCCAGCTGCGGCGCTCGGCCTCGGGAGCGCTTGCATAGCCGTAGCCCGGCAGGTCCACGATGCGCTGCTGTCCGGCGAGCTCGAAGAAGTTCAGCAAGCGTGTCCGCCCCGGGGTCTTGCTGGTTCGGGCCAGGCCCTGGCGCTGCACGATGGCATTGATCGCGCTGGACTTGCCTGCATTGGAGCGTCCGACGAAGGCCACTTCCGCACCCTGGTCGGGGGGAAATTGATCCGCAGCGGCGGCGCTGATCAGAAACTGCGCATGTGGGAAGCGGCTCACGGACTTTTGAGGGTTCGGACAGCGAGGGCGGTGGTAGACGGGGTGACGCGTAGCGGTAGTGTACAATTCGCGGCCGTTCACGACGGGACGAAACCGGAAAGAAAACAATGGCGAAGACGATGAGAGCGGGCTGGGTCCTTCCGGCTCTGTTGGCGGCTCTGTTGGCGGCTACGCTGGCGCACGCGCAGGCGACCCCGCCGGCCAACAACGCAAGTGGGTCCAGCGGCCCAGCCGCCAGCACCGGGGCAGCAGAAGCAGCGTCCACCCCGGCGGTTCCGCCACCCGCCGCTGCGACCTCGACCACGACCCCCGCCCAGACATTTCCCTTTGCCAAGGGCACAGCCGCCGCGGGTGCCACCAAAGCCGCCGTGTGCACGGCATGCCACGGGCCGAAGGGCAACAGCACCAATCCGGAGTGGCCGCGCCTGGCTGGCCAGAGCGCCGTCTACATAGCCGAGCAGCTGCGCCTGTTCCGCTCCGGGGTGCGCGACAACCCGATCATGAAACCTCTGGCGGCGAACCTGAGCGACCAGGACATCAGCGATCTGGCCGTCTACTACGAGGCACAGACGCCCGTCGGATTGGAAGCGGATCCCTCGTATTGGAAGGCGGGTCAGGCGCTGTATATGCGTGGTGACAGGGCACGGGATATTCCGGCTTGCGTCGCCTGTCATGGACCTGGGGGCCGAGGCAACCTCGCTGCAGGTTATCCCGCCCTGCGCGCGCAACAGTCGGTCTACATGGTCAAGCAGCTGAGCGACTACGCTAGCGGCGCACGCTACAAGGGCGCCAAGGATCCCGATACCGCGAGCCGCAACGGCGTGATGATGTTGACCGTCGCCAAGCGTCTGTCGCCGACTGAGATTCGCGACGTCGCTTCGTACCTGCAGGGATTGCGTTGAAGCAAGAGAGGGATAGCGCGCGGAGCGATCCCGACTCCGCACAGGAATTCCATTCGCGAGGTATCCGATGAGCCGTTCCGCCGCTTTGCTCGCACTGCTGTCCCTCTGTGTCTGCGCCTGCTCGCGAAGCGCACCCGTCCAACACCCCGCGGCGGCTCCGCCGGCAGCGACCCAGACGCAGCCGGAGGCTGCGGCGCCCAAGGCGGAATCCGCGCCGACGAATCAGAGTGAGAACGAGCAGGCGACCACTGCGCAGGAGTCCGGGGCTGACGATGAAGCACAGCCGACTCGCGGCGACACGTCACTGGAGCGGATCGCGGCGCTGGCGCCCGCGGATCAGCTCCCGGGTGGAAAGTGGAAGGCCGGCACCAACTACGATCCGATCGTTCCGGCCCAACCCACCAGCGCCGCCCCCGGCAAAGTCGAAGTGATCGAGGTGTTCTGGCTGGGATGCCCGCACTGCTACGCGCTGGAGCCTTACGTCGAGAAGTGGGTCAAGAGCAAACCGGCATACATCACGTTCGTGCGTGTACCGGTGATGTGGGGACCGGTGCACCAGGCACACGCACGGCTCTACTACACGCTCGTAGAGCTCCATCGCGACGATCTGTTCGAGAAGGCTTTCGACACCATCCATCGTGACAACAATCCGCTGGTGGCGAACACCGACGCGGCGACCTTCCAGTTGCAGCTCGCCTTCGCCACCGCCAACGGTATCAAGGCGGATGACTTCACCAAGGCCTACCGGTCGCTGGCGGTGAACACGGATCTGCAGCGCGCCCAGGACCTCACGGAGCGCTACAACGTCACGGGCGTCCCGATGATGGTCGTCGACGGAAAGTATTCCACCGACGTGGGCAAAGCCGGCGGCCCGGACAACCTGTTCGCCCTGGTGGACGATCTGGCCGCCTCCGACCACCATCACTAGCGTTGCCGGCCCGCCGGGGACCTGAGCTGCATGCTGAGCGTGTACGCCCAAGGCCCTGGCGGTCTCGTCGCCCTCCCGCACGAGCCCGGAGCTCCCCTGCCTGAGGGGACGCTGTGGATCGACCTGCTGGAGCCGACGGCCGAGGAAGAGAAGCTCGTCGAGGATGCCCTGGGCATCGACGTTCCGACCCGCGAGGAGATGCGGGAGATCGAGGCCTCCAACCGCTTCTATGAAGATGCCGGCGCGCTCTTCATGACGGCCACGATCGTCACGAAGCTCGACACCGACCTGCCGCAGAACGCACAGATCACCTTCATCCTCACCGGGCGGCAGCTGGTGACCAACCGGTATGCCGATCCCGTGTCCGTCAGGCGCTTTATCCACTACTCCCAGACGCATCCCGCCTCCTGCGGCTCGGCGGCGACGCTACTGGCCGGCCTCGTCGAGGCGATCGTGAATCGCATCGCCGATGTGTTGGAGCACCTGGGCACGGAGATCGAGGTGATCTCCACACAGGTGTTCTCCCGCTCGCGGCGCCGGGGACCGGCTCCGGAGTTCGGCACGGTGCTGGAGCGCATCGGACAGAACGGCGAGCTGGTGTCGAAGGGCCGCGAGAGTCTGGCGAGCCTGGCGCGACTGTTGGTGTTCGTGCAGCAGGCCGGCGACACTCACGTGACCCAGGATGCGCGCACGCGCTTTCGCACGTTGTCGCGCGATGTGGGACCGATGAGCGAGTACGCCACTTTCCTGGGTGACAAAGTGCAGTTCCTCCTCGATGCGACGCTCGGCATGGTGTCGATCGACCAGAACAACATCCTGAAGATCTTCTCCGTGGTGACGCTGTTCTTTCTGCCGCCTTCGGTCATCGTCGGGTTCTACGGCATGAACTTCGAGCATCTCGCGTGGCTGCACACGAGCTGGGGGCCCTGGTACGCGCTCGGGTTGGTAGTTTTGTCGGGCGTGGCGCCGTACTTGTACTTCAAAAGACGCGGGTGGTTGTAGCGTTCACGATGTCGACCCCGCCGCCCGCGCCTCGTGCCATCCAGCAGCCGCAGGCACCTCCTCTGCGAGCAACTGCGCGCGCACCATCGGAAGGCTGCGGGGATGGTGCTCCTGAATGAAGGCGATGAGCTTCTCGCGGATCTCGCAGCGCAGGTCCCATGACTTCGAGGAGTCCGCCGACGTGGCCAGCACCCTGAGCTGCATGGTCTTCTCGGTGGCATCGGTGACCTGCAGGTTCCAGAAGCGCCGGTCCCATAGCGGGCTCGCCTCGATGATCCGCTCGAGCGCCTTGCGACCCTCATCGATCGGAAACGAGTAGTCGACCCAGACGAATACGGAGCCCAGCAGCTGGGCCGAGCTGCGCGTCCAGTTCTGAAAGGGCTTCTCGACGAAGTAGGTCAGCGGCAGTATCAGCCGGCGATCGTCCCAGATGTGCACGACCACATAGCTGAGCGTGATCTCCTCGATGCGGCCCCATTCACCCTCGACGATCACCACGTCGTCCTGGCGGATCGGCTGGGAGAGCGCAATCTGGAAGCCCGCAATCAGATTGGCGAGGGTCTTCTGTCCCGCGACACCTGCAATGATGCCCATGATGCCCGCCGAGGCCAACAGGCTGGTGCCCACGTGGCGCACCTGCTGGAACAGCATCAGAATACACGCCACCGCAAACAGCCCGATACCCACGTACACCACGCGACCGATCACGTGCACCTGGGTGTACATCGCTCGGGCTTTCAGATTGTCGGCAGCAGTAATATCGAAGCGCAGCAGCAATGCCTGTTGCGCGGTCTTCACCGCCTGGAACAGCACGAGGGTGACGGCGACGATCAGCAATACGCTGCTGCCCTTGGCGGCGACGCCGGCGTAAGCAGGCGGCAATCCGAGGATCGGCAGTGCAAAAATGACGGCGACCACCGGCAAGGTCACGCGCAAACCTCGACCCAACAGCGGCACGAACAGATCATCGAGCCGGCCGCCGGTGCGGCCGGCCCATGCGGACAGCCGCGCCTCGAGCACGCCTGTGAAGCGGAAGCAGAACCAGAACAGTGCCGCGAACACGCCCAGATTGAAGACCTTGTCGAGGATCTCCAGGACCACTGCGGTGCCCTGGGACGACTGCGCCGGCGTCACCAGGGGAGCGAGGGCGAAGTAGCCTCCACAGATCCAGATCGACAGGTACAGCGGCCCGCCAATTACGCCGAACACGCTGTGCTTGCCCGCAGGCGCAGCGCGACGACGTTTGCGGCGGACCACGACGGCCGCGAAGCCATTCGCGGCCATCACCAATATCACCACGGCGCAGCTAAGACTGAGATCTGCCCACGTGATGCCCCCGAGCGCATGCTCGTTCACGCGCGGCCCGAACAGTGCTGACATCCAGCCATGCAGCACGGCCATCGAAGTGCCGTCGAAGTCAGTCATCTGCGGATACCTCCAACTCGAGTCGCGCCCCCCGACAGCATAGTGGCGAGCGCTTGCGTTGCGTAGCACGTGCTCGCGCGTACGGGACGACCTCGCGTAGCCGCTACTTGAAACGCTCCTCGAGCAAATCGATCTCGCGCACCAACTGGCGGCACGTGGCATCCGACATTGCGTCAGCACGCGCCAGCGCGAACAGGGCGTCGCGCTCTGCGCGCAGCGCCGTCACGCGCATTTGCCGTTCGATTTGCTCGCTCTTCCTGATGCGGTGCGCATTTTCGCTTTGCGGTATCCGGCCTTCGATCCTGCGACGATATATCTCGATGACGCGCGTGGTGGCCTCGGCATAGACCTTTGCATCATCCCCCTCCGTGCCCGCAGACTGCTGCCGAACCGCTTCCAACGCGAGAATGGCAGCCTCAGCTGCCGCCACGCGCGCGCGATCGAGCTCGGCTTCATGCATCGGTTCGGGCGCCGGCTGCATGGTGCGCAGCAAGCGCGGCAGGACAACGCTCGCCGCCACCAACGATGCGAGGATGACGCCAGCAGCGAGGAATATGATGAGCTCCCGTTCGGGAAACGCGCTGCCGTCTTCGAGCATCAGCGGGATCGTCAATACGCCGGCGAGAGTCACGGCGCCGCGCACACCGCCGAGAGACATTGCGACGATCATGCGTGGGTCCGCTCTGACCGCCGCCGGCCCTGCCCGCAGACGCAGCGACAGCGCGACCCAGGCGAAGCGCAGGCACGCGAGCGCGAAATTGATTGCAATAACATACACCGCCAGCCACCAGGGACTGGTGCGATGGGTCTGCGATACCGCCTGCGCCGCGCCGGACAGGATCCCTGGCAACTGCTCGCCCAGAAGGACGAACATCACGCCGTTCAGCGCGAACTGCACAGTGTCCCAAACCGCAGTCCGCTGCATGCGGGTGATGCCGAGCGAGCCGCCCCATAGCTCCGCGTAGCTCATCGTAATGCCGGCGGCGACTGCAGCCAGGATGCCCGAACTGCCGATGTAGTCGGCCGCTTGGTAAGCGGCGAAGGGGATCAACAGGCTGATCAGCACCTGCGAGCCGGTATCTTCCCCGAGACGACGGCTGATCGCATTCTTCAGGCGCATGACACCGTACGTGATGCCCGCGCCAGCCAGTACGCCGCCGGTCATCAGCCACAGGAACGTCTCTGAGGCGCGCGCCAGCGAGAACGTACCGGTCAGGGCCGCAGCGATCGCGAAACGGAAGCACACCAGGCCAGAGGCATCGTTCAACAGCGACTCGCCCTCCAGCCGGTGCATGATGGCCGCGGGGAGCGGCGCCCGCGACGTAATCGCCGAGACGGCCACCGGGTCGGTCGGCGAGATGATGGCCGCAAGCGCGAAGGCAGCCGGCAGCGGAACGGGCGGGATCATCCAGTGGATCAGGAACCCCATGCCGAATACGGTGCACACCACCAGCCCCAGCGCCAGCCCGAGAATCGGACCAAGATCGCGCAACAGTCCCTCGTTCGGAATGCGCCAGCCGTCCAGAAACAGCAACGGCGGCAGAAACAGCAGGAAGAACACGTCCGGGTCGAGCGGCACTGGCCGGCGTGATATCAGCGCGATGACGGCGCCAAGCACGATCTGCACCAATGGCCTCGGGATGTTGAGTGGCAGCACCCGCACGACCAGCGCGCTGACGACGACCGCCATCAGCATCGCGAGGACAGTCCCTATCGTCCCCATGCAAGGCCCGTCGCCAGTCCGGACTGGATACGCTCCCACGCCGCAGCATGCGGCGCGCGCTGCATCAATTGCGAGACGCAGCGGGCCGCGTGCCGGCAACGGCGACGATCCATGCAGGTGCGGACGATATGTGAGGACAGATTGTGTGGGCTCAGTGAATATCTCTACGACGCGGGCGCCGACCGCCATCGGCGTCGGAAGGCATCGCGCTGCGTGCGGCGACGTTCATTCCACGCACCGGGCTCAAGACGCACAGCGCCCCGCCGCGCACATCCTACAATGTACGGAAATCTGAGCTTGCCCGAGGCCCGTCCGCTGCC
>Ga0134126_10010340_pt1 | contig 11756 bp, 8 predicted proteins | sample KB31752_FD_96881 | JGI IMG/M metagenome (GOLD analysis project Ga0134126, IMG submission 96881) | Terrestrial soil microbial communities with excess Nitrogen fertilizer from Kellogg Biological Station, Michigan, USA - KB3-175-2 | ecosystem: Environmental > Terrestrial > Soil > Unclassified ...
AAAACAATACCAGGTCGGCTGCGATAAATTTGAAGGAACCGTGATTCTTGCTGGTTCAGAAAACAGGTTGGATTATGTAATTACATCTAACTGCGATGGATTGAAAGTATACATGCACGTTTGCGATGCTAAGCTAAACAACGAAGACAATGCTTATTTTATTAATACCTGGATCAGCTATATTAGAAATACCGCTTTGAAGAAACACTAATTATATCATCTGTTACAAACCACTATAGAACGATTGAGTCCTGTTAACCTTTAAATCTCTTAATATGGGAGATTTGGGGCTAATACTGATACTGAAATAACGATACAATCCTAGTGGCGTTCCTGTTATTGACATTTGCCAGCAGTGCAGATCTCTCGAAAGGGAAAAGGATAAAGGGTTCAATTGTCCGAGAGCAATATTATAAAACCCGTTCATCGCCATTTGCCACTTAGGAGTGATGTTTAATGTTCCGTTGAAGTTGATGCTTTGGGTGGTACTAGTCTTAAATCCCGTACCGTATACAAACTGTTTGGAAAGAAGAAACGAATAACTAAGACTTATAGACCACGGGATGTTAAAGTCGGCAAATTCTCCTGGGTTGTTCCTTATATAATTTGCTTCAGTGCTGTATTGGTCCTGGTTATATTCGGGATTAAGATTTGGATTGCCAGGTTTAACGCCTTGTTTTTCACCTGTTTTCTTATTTCCTCCCTGGAAAGAACTCGAAAATGAAAGTTGTGCAGTTGTTAGCCTGCCTAACGAAATAGGATGATTTTTCCAAACAAGGATGCTGGTATCTATGCCAAAAGCATTTACTTCATAAGGATCGAAGTTGGCGCTTGCATTAATATTTAGCTTATTAAATAAGTTGGTAGATGCGCTTGAGGTAATATTGGAAAAATGCCTGAAATCTATCGGGAAGAAATTATAACTTCCCTGGATGCTTAACGCATCAAGTAGTGATACTTTTTTTATTGCATTTTTACCTGTATCGCTTTTACTGCGCACTTTCATTGAAAGATTGTTTTCGAGACCAAAATTGAACCCTCCAAATCTTCCATTAGTGTAAGGGCCATTTAGGTTATATCCACTTTGAAAATATGGGAGAGAGCTCTTATGTCCGAATGAATCTATTTGAGTGGTATAATAATTTCTACCGTTGAAATTCGGTTGGTAGCTGATTCCAAACATAGGCGTTAACACATGTCGTATCGCCACTATTTTTGCATCTTTCTTTTTGGAAGTAAACATTCCATAAATCTTGGTGGTAGTACTTAGCCCGAATGACATTTGCCTCGCTGTATAAAATCCTTTTTGTATTTGAGTGAGCAATGTGTCTTTCGTATTATCCCAATGCTGCGTTACTTTTTTTTGGTACCAGGTTTCGTCATAGCTTACAGATGGCGATAACTGGAAAACGCCCATTTGTGGAAGTGATAAACTTATCGGTATTGAATGATGGGCGCCCCATTGAAGTGTATCACCTATTTGCTGTGGAATGGTTTTATTTTTTACGGTATCATAAAAAGAAAAACGATTTTGCGCATTTAAGCTATATCCTATTCCAAGGTTCTCGTACCATTTTAACGCGCCTCCGGCATCTTTTCTTCTGAAAGGGTAGATAGTATTCATCGTAAAACCTAAAGTCGGTAAACTAATATTGATCAATTTTGTGTTAGTATTCTGATCATGATTGGCAGCCAGGGTTAAATTAAAAGGTTTATCCTGCCAGGTCTTGGAATAGTTAATTGAAGAATACATCTGGTTTTGAAAATTCAGTGTCGGATTGTTCGGCACCAGGGAATTATAACTGCTGCTTCCGGCGTTTACATTAGCAGAAAATGTAACGCCGGGTCTCGATTTGGTATCTGCGCTATGGCTCCATGTAATGTGATAAGCCCTGTTTTTTTGAAAATCCGGATCTCCTTTAAAATTCAAATTGAAATTTTGGATGTCAAACGCAAAATTGCCGCTATAATGATATTTTTTAGAATACCTGGGATTAAAATTAAACGACCATCCGCCATATGAATAGATACTTCCCTGGACAATGAAATCCCAATAGTCACTTATTACTTTGTAATAGCCAAGGTTTTCCAGTCCAACACCTTTTTGTTGATTAGTAGTAAAAGTTGGGGGTAGCAACCCTGAATGTCTCCCCTGGTTCAGGGGAAAAATACCGAAAGGAAAGTAGATCGGAATTGGCACACCTTCAAACTCGGGGTGTACCGGGCCGGAAATAGCCATTTTATTATTAATAAACTCGATCTTATTGGCGATAAACGCAAAGTGGGGTGTGTCCAGGTTACAGGTTGTAAATCTTCCCCTTAATGCAAAAAAGACGTCGGGACTTACCTTCTTAATTACACTGCCATAAACATACATTTCTCCTTGCTGCGTGTAGGTGCTTTTCGTAATTCCTTTTCCGCTTTTCATGTTGAACATGATAGAATCGCTCTGGGACGTAAAGTCAGCTTGTTTAAACGTGGGAAAAGAAATTACTTTGCCGGTACTGTCCCGTTTTAGTGACGCAATGATATTCCCCGAAGACTGGTCAAACGCAACGATAGGTCCCGTCAAATCATTATTCTTATATTTTATATTTACCTTTTTGCCGTATAGCGTCACTTTTTTTTGCGAAACATCGATTACCATTGAATCTTCAGCGGTATAAGATACAGGATCGTCAATCGCATTTTTTGACAATTTGTATTCCGTAGTGTCGGCAGTTTTTGTGGTAACAGACGTATCTTTTTTTAAAAGGGAATCAGATTTATTGGGGACTAGAGTATCTTTAATTGGTTTATTTCCGGATGGTAAAGTGTCAATCACAAAATTTCGCTTTTTTGCAACAGAAAAATGTTTTTTCTTTGATTGAATTTTTGAAGAAGGATTATCAAAGGAAATATAGTTATCGGTGTGAGCGTTTTGGTTGAAAATATTTTTGCTGTTTACATGAAGAGTGAATAGGAGCAATACAAAAAAGATAGCTGTAAAAGCAATTTTAAAAGGTGTTTTTGAGCTAAATTTGTTTTTATCTTGCATAGCAGTAAGGCAACAAAAATAGAGATAATCCAATTAAGGATATGTGAAGATTGGCAACTATTTTATTGATCGGTTTTAAAATTATATTCATAAATGTTTTTATTTAAAAGAATCCATCGCTTTTCGTTTCTAATCAGTTCCCTTTTTGTTGCTGTAGTTTTATCTTTAGTTTGTAGTCCTGGTGCTTATTCGCAGGCTCCCAGGAAGATAAAAACAATAATTATCGATCCTGGTCATGGAGGAAAAGATAATGGGGGCGTTGGAGAATATGAAGGCACATTGGGATCAAAGGAGAAAAATATCACTCTCGCTATTTCAATGAAACTAGTCGATGACCTGAAAAAGGCTATGCCGGATGTAAACATTATCCCCACAAGAACCACAGACGTTTATATGTCGGTGCATGAAAAAGCCCAGTTTGCTAATGAACATCATGGCGATCTTTTTGTATGCATACATGCGGATGCTGTTAATCTCAAAACCAGCTTTAGGGTAGTCGGCCATCGAAAAGAGACTTATTACACACACAAATATGTTGGCTCTGGTAAAAACAGAAAAAAAGTGTCGACAAAACATACGCACACGGTACCGATAAAGGAATATTATAAAATACCTACCTCAAGAAAAGGCACCAGTACTTTAATTTTGGCAGCCCGCCAGTCCAGCGACAAAATGAAAGCGCTTGAAGATGGCGACCTGGGGTTTAATACGGAAGATAACGATAGTACCGCGGAAGTTAATTATGATAGTCCTGAATATAAAGCAAGTGCGCTTCTGTATTCACAAAATTATTTCAAGAAAAGCTATCAACTTGCGTCATTGGTCCAGGAGGAAATTGCTAAAACCGGAAGAAATGACCTGGGAGTCTGGCAGCGTGAAAAAGGATTATGGGTTTTGCATGCCACGCAAATGCCAGCCATCCTGATTGAAACGGGCTTTGTGGCCAACTACGATGATGAACGCTATATCAATAGTGAGAAGGGCCAGGAAGAAATCGCTCAAGCCATTACCAATGCATTGGTAATCTATAAGAAGCAAGTGGAGATGCCAAAAACTACTACTGCTAATAATACGACTCAAGATAACGCTAAATAATAGTTACTTGTAAAACGGCTAAACCCTCTATTCCGATAAATTTTTGAAACAGAGCCCTTATAATATTTGATGCACGCTGCTCAATTGTCCATTTGTAATAATTTCATTTAGTTATAAACCAAGATGAACTTTTACTATTTTCGCAGAATAGTTATAATAAGAAAATAGACCTGTTAAGAATTTTTTTCTTGTAACCAAATAAAACCAAATGAAACTAAATAACGAAACAAAGATTGGATTGATGGCAATAATAGGTATAGCTATACTTATTGTTGGGTTTAATTTTTTGAAAGGAAAAGGCTTTTTTAAAAAGGAAAATAAGGTTTATGCGGTATTTGAGGATGCACAAGGGCTTGTAAAATCTAATCCCGTAATGATTAACGGTGTCCAGGTAGGCAGAATAGAAAACCTTGATGGTGGAAGAGATATGAAAAAGATACTGGTAACAGTTTCTCTTAGTAAAGATGTCAATATTCCTACCAATTCACTTGCGGTTATCAATCCTAATCTTCTGGGAAGCCCTACCCTGGAAATTCAATTGGGCAATGCCAACACCTTCGTGAAAAAGGGAGATACTTTGCTTACAACCATGAACGGAGGCGCGTTTGACCAGGCAATGAAATTGATCAACCCGGTACTATATGAAGTAAAAAACGCTGTAAAGTCATTGGATTCTGTGCTGACAACTATTACCAGTGTTTTTGATGAAAATACAAAAGCCAATATCAAGAGCATGATAGGAAATTTCAACCAGGCCAGTGCCTCATTTGTAGTTACAACAACTTCTTTACAAAAAATGATGGATTCTCAAAACGGAGAATTGGCTCATTCGCTCAAAAATGTAAGTTCATTTACTGCTAATCTAAACACCAATAATGGAAAATTGGACAGTATTATGGAGAACACAAAGGCATTTACGCAAAAGCTTTCTGGGCTTGATCTTGCAAAAACCCTGGATACGCTAAATATAGCCATCAATAATTTTAAAATGGGCGCTGAAAAGATAAACAGTAAAGACGGATCAATCGGTCTTTTATTGAACGACAAAACTTTGTACAACAACCTGGAATCCACCACTAACAAAATCAACATCCTGCTCGATGATATAAGAGTTCATCCAAGAAGATATGTGAACGTTTCCATTTTTGGTAGAAAAGACAAAGGCAATTATTTAACAGCTCCGCTCGATGATGATACGTCAAAAGGAGTTAAACAATAACATGCTTCATTTTTTTAAATACGCGTGGCTGATATTGTTTGTTTTGGTTGGCCATATTTCGTTTGCCCAGGTAACACCATCTTTAAAATCTCCAAATGATACAATCAGCCCTGCTCCAAAAGATACCATTACAGAATTCCAGGTTATTAGCGGGCCAAGCATGCGCGCCATTAAAGTCGACTCCCTAACCACGTTACAGACCATTGCCGGTGGCGCGGTAATCAGGCAAGGCTCCGTTTTATTCCACAGCGATAGCGCCGTTATCAACCCTACAACTCACGTGATGGAAGCGTTTGGGAATATTGATATTAACCAGGCCGACACGGTACATATTTACGGTCAGTATCTCAAATACCTGAGCCTGGACAAAATGGCTTACATGAAAAATAAAGTGAAGCTTACTAATAAGAGTGGAACTCTTTACACCGATGATCTTGATTATAATCTTGGAACGGGTATTGGCAATTATCACAATGGTGGCAAAGTGATAGAGGGCAAAACTACTATTACCAGCCTGGAAGGCACTTATTATAACGACACCAAAGATATTTATTTTAAAAAAAATGTAAAGCTTGATGATCCTCAAAAGCACATCCGCACAGACTCGCTGGCTTACAACATGCAGACCCACCTTGCAAGCTTTATCAGCCAGACTAATATTAAAACTCCCGAAGTTGAAATAAACACTACCCAGGGCAATTATGACCTGAATACCGGGAATGCATTGTTCACCAGCCGTAGCAATGTAAAAGACAGCAGCGGCCGGCTATACTCAGCAAATTCTATGGCTCTCGAAAGTACTTCGGGCAATGCACAGCTTGAGGGAAATGCGGTCATTATTGACTCTGCAGGTGGTTTTAATATTATTGCTAACCAGATTTTTATCAATAAAAAAAACAACTCTTTCCTGGCTACGAGAAAACCTGTATTGATTTTGAAACAAAAAGATGACAGCACTTATATTGCTGCCGATACCATTTATTCAGGGTTTAATGCATTCGTTGGCAATAAAAATAAAGTATTACAAAAAGATAGCGTTGCCAATTTTAATCCTGGCGAAAATAAAAAAGTTCAGGAAACAATTGTTACAGATTCGACCGTTGTGCCGAAACATGAAGCACTTTTTGATACAAGCAGCCATATCGCGCCCGGTGAAGACACATCAAAAATTTTGCAGGCTCCTGAATTTAAAAAGCTGGAAAAAGATAGTTTACTGAAAGAAACAATCCCTGGAAATAATAAAATCGACTCAGCCACTTTAAAAGATAACGCGCGAAAGAAATCGAAAAGAAGGAAAATACAGGCGGAAAATATAGACGATTCATTACGCAACTCAATTAAGTTGGAGGAGCAGGAAAAAAAATCAGATCTGGTTACAGATACTTCTCATCGTGAAATCGAGATAAAAGAGGAAAATATAGATTCGACGCACATTAGGATTCAGAGCAGTCCTGATAGTTTAAAGTCAGATTCAGATACTTCCGTCTATCTTTCGAAAAAAGATACCCTTAATAATTCAGATACTTCCATAAGGTACTTTATTGCATTTCATCACGTGAAAATTTTTAATGATTCACTACAGAGCGTGTGTGACAGCCTGTTTATCTCTTCCAAAGATTCTGTGTTTCGCTTATATTATAGTCCCGTGGTGTGGAGCGGCAATACGCAAATTTCCGGCGATACTATTTTCTTATATACAAAAAATAAACAGCCGTCACGAATGTATGTTTTTCAACAGGGACTGATAGTAAACGAAACAAAAGAAGGTTTTTTTAACCAGATGTCCGGGAAAACAATCAATGGGTATTTTATTGATGGTAAAATTGATTACATGAGAGTGAAAGGAACCCAGGCGGAAAGTGTTTATTACATGCAGGGTAATGATAGTTCCTATCTGGGTATGAATCGCGCTACAGGCGACGTGATAGATCTTTATTTTAAAAATGGAGAATTAAATAAAGTGATTTTTGTAAACCAGGTAGCTGGTGAAATGTATCCGATGAAAAAGATTCCTGAAGACCAAAAGAAATTGAAAACCTTTCAATGGCTTGATGAAAAGAGACCAAAAAATAAAGCGGAATTGTTTGAATAGCAGCATCGGCTGGCGATATTTTTAGCTCTCAGTCAACGAACATTTACCGAAGATTTTTATTTAGGCAAAATTCTGAACCTTCTATTCAGACTGGCTTTCAGATGATTCATCAGTTTCCTCTTTTAATTTTAAATCAGGAGAAAAAGAAATCACTAATAGCAAAACGCAGCCGGCAACCAGGAGATACAAACCATATTGTTTTTGTGGGCAAAAAGTACGGTAACAGCTGGTATATAAAATGTACGTCCTGATTAAGTAGCCGGCATTGAAAGCAGCTAAAAAAATAAGTATTCTTTTAGCCCATATTTTGTTTATATAAATTAAAATCACTGAAGCGACCGCAAAAAAGATAAATACTTTTCCAGGTTTTCCGTATAGATCCTTCTCGGTAAAAAAACCGGTAAAAGATTTATGAATATCCGGGTAGAAAGCCCATGGAAGAAAACAGCTTATCACGATAAGAAGGCAAGCCAGAAAACCAATTTGTTTATAATATTTCATAACTGAATAACAGAAATTATCACCTTTGGGCTGCAATGTTACTCCATTTTTTTTTATTCTGATTTGAGATATTTTTTGAACTCCCTAATAACCATCAATTCTCTCAATGTTTTCGCTGAAAAAATATGTAGTGAAATAATAGTTTAAGTCAACCGTTTTTTATTTCTTTATTGGCTGTATTGTGTATAGAATTATTTATTGATTCATTTTACGTTTTATGCTTAACCTTGCACTGATACTTCATCTTGGATTTTTTTTATTCAAACTATAGAATCTAAACATGAGCGATAACTGATTAAATATTTTGTATTTGTAAAAACTAAAAACTATTTCCACATGCGTTTTGTTCTTTTATTGTTCTGCAGCCAATTCCTGAATATTTCTTCGCTTACTGCGCAGGTGCAGGGTTGCATGGACACAAAGGCTTCTAATTACAACGCTAATGCTACTATCAATAATGGCTCTTGTGCATACGCTTCATCCGATGTGGCGCTGAAGAATTCTAAAAAGGCAACCTTGCCCACAACAATAAATGAAATCAGCGGTATCATTTATTTTAATGGAAAATTATATGGCCATAATGATAGTGGCGGCCAGCCCGCAATTTATGAAATAGACACAAGCACCGGCATCATCACTAAAACAATAACATTGCAAGGAGCTTCCAATGTAGACTGGGAAGACATTACGCAGGATGATGAAAATATTTATGTAGGAGATTTTGGAAATAATGAAAGCGGAAACAGAACTGATCTTATTGTTTATAAATTTCCGAAAGCAGATATTCAAAACAGTGCGGGCATAGACATTACCATTCCTTCTTCAGATATTAATCTGATACGTTTTAAATATGAAGATCAAAATGATTTTACAGAAAAGCAGCCCAACAGCACCAATTTTGATTGTGAAGCTTTTTTCTGCGACAACGGTCAATTACATCTTTTTACCAAAAACTGGATAGGTAATTTCACGGTTCATTATGTACTCGATGCCAACAAGTATTCCGGCGTTCAAACGGCGATCAGGAAAGATAGCTTCAATACGCAAGGCACGTTGATAACGGCTGCAACTTTGCTGAATGATAAAACGGTTCTTTTATTAGGATATGAAGTAACAGGAATTCCTTCTGGTAATCTTTGGATTATTTCAGATTTCAACGACGTAAATCAATTATTTGCAACAGGGAATAAACGTAAAGTAGGCCTTGGCTATATCGTAGATGATACTACTTCAGGAATCGGGCAAATAGAAGGATTGGCTATGGCTGGAAATGAAAGAGTTTTTATTACCTGTGAATATTTTACCAGAACGTTCGCAGGTCTTAATTTCACGATTCCACAAACGCTATATGGATTAACAGTTACGGATTGGCTGCCGGAATATGCTGGCCCTGTTACATCTGCGGGATTTAGTTGGAAAGTTTCTCCTTCTCCATTTTCAGACAAACTGCAACTTGATATTTTTTGTGAAAATGATCAACAGGTAAAAGTTACACTTCATGATCTCTTAGGACGGGAGCTGATTTCTAAAAAGTTAATTTGTAGCAAAGGGGAAAATAAATGCGAGTTGAATGATCTGTCGGCGCTTAATAAGGCAATCTATGTTGTTGCTGCTAAATCGCCCGATGGATTGCTGGTAAAAAAAGTGATGAAAGAATAATTAAATTTTCACATCTTTTAAAAGTAGCGGATCACTTTCTCCATCCCCATTTCAAAAAATCTGGAAGTGCACGTGCCCATGTTGCGACATCGTGATGTCCATCTTTTAACTCAGTATAAGAAATGTCTGTTTCAGGATTATACCCTTTCTTTACCAGTTCATCAATAAGAGAAAGCGTGTCATCAATCGAATCGATAATGCCGTTATTATTTCTATCTGCCAGTTCATCAAGTGTACCTGTTTCGAAATAGAATTTTAACCACGGATAGTATTTGCCATTCTTTATTTCCTGGTGCATGATTCGATGATCTTCTTCTGAAAACTCCGCGGCATCCTGCGATATACTGCGCCACCAGAATGAGCCGCTAAAAGCGCCCACCTTTACAAACTCTTTTGCATGATTCCATACGATATCCAAAGCGCTCAATCCTCCGAGAGAAAAACCACAAAATGATTTTTCTTTGAAAGAAGAAATTCCAAGTTCTTTTTTTATAAAAGGAAGCAATTCTTCAAAAATAAAACGGTTGTATAGACCCGCTTTTGTTCCGCGGCCCAGGTAATCCAATGTGTTGGCTGTGCCATATTCATTTCTTCTGTCTTCTCCGCAATGAATACCTACGCACAGTAAAGGAACAATTTCGGCAGAAAGCGCTTCAAGAATATTTTCAAATTTCATGGTTCGCAAATCCTGCCCGTCATTAATCAGGAGCAAATCAACTTCCTTCTTATTTTTAATTGATGCTGGAAAATAAAAATCAACTATTACTTCCCTCTGTAAAAATTTAGATGTTATGGTTTTAGATTTCGTAATGGTAGCAGGGATATTTTCTGATTGCATAAAGATTTCAAAAATAATACTTATGTGCAAAAAGCATAAAAATATATTTAATGAACAACACAAATTATATTTCTGACTCTTAAAGGAATTAATTTTGTTTTATTAGCCACGATAAAATACATTTAGTAAACGAAAGCAATTTATTTCCGCTATTCTTTCACTTCAAAAGACTAAATATGAAAAAGATCGGTATTTTATTTGGGAAAGAAAGGAGTTTTCCCGATGCATTTATAGAGAGAATCAATCAAAAGAATGTCGATGGAATTACTGCGGAGGCTGTGCATATCGATAAAGTATTGCAGGGTGAAAGCAATGGTTATGCGGTAATCGTTGATCGTATTTCGCAAGATGTTCCGTTCTATCGTGCCTATTTAAAAAATGCAGCGCTTTGTGGAGCGGCGGTAATTAATAATCCGTTTTGGTGGAGCGCTGATGAAAAGTTTTTTAATAATTGCCTGATGACGAAATTAGGTGTGCCAGTTCCGAAAACGGTTATTATCCCATCGAGTAGTTTACCAGCGGACACAAGCGATCAATCGTTTTCTAATCTTGCTTATCCGTTGGATTGGGAAAGCATTTTTAATTATATCGGTTTTCCTGCTTACATGAAGCCGCATGCGGGAGGAGGCTGGAAGAGTGTTTATAAGGTAACCGGTATAGATGATTTTTTTACAAAGCATGGTGAAACCGGTGAATTGATTATGATGCTGCAGGAAGAAATTGTATTTGATGAATATTATCGTTGCTATTGCATCGGAGGAGAAAACGTTCATATTATGCCGTATGAGCCCCGCAATCCGCACCATCTTCGTTATTCGGCTGATTTTAAACCTGACCAGGAAAGAATAAAATTGATGACTGACATCGTGTTACGTATTTGTAAATATTTGGGATATGATTTCAATACGGTGGAATTGGCTTTACGGGATGGAGTGCCCTACGCAATTGATTTCTGCAATCCTGCTCCGGATGCAGAACTTACCAGTGTAGGCCGGGAAAATTTTGACTGGGTGGTAGAAGCTGCTGCTAATTTTGCCATCCAAAAAGCACAATCTCAAGAGGAAGGAAAAGACAATCTTACCTGGGGAGAATATGTAAAAAGAAGTGTGGAAAGAAAAGCTTTAGTGTGATAATTTAACCATGTGATATTGCAGCAATAGGCGGATGCAGTAAACCAACAAATAATGAAGATTCCCAATTAACAATTCAACTATTTAGCAATTTAACCCTTGAACCAATAAACTAATTAACTAACAAAATGGCTTCTATTTCATTTAAACATTTCACACTCGGAATTGAGGAAGAATATATGGTG
>Ga0134126_10010342_pt1 | contig 11754 bp, 9 predicted proteins | sample KB31752_FD_96881 | JGI IMG/M metagenome (GOLD analysis project Ga0134126, IMG submission 96881) | Terrestrial soil microbial communities with excess Nitrogen fertilizer from Kellogg Biological Station, Michigan, USA - KB3-175-2 | ecosystem: Environmental > Terrestrial > Soil > Unclassified ...
ATCCGCTATCAATACATTGGCCGGCTTCAGGTCCTTGTGCAGCACCCCGACGCTATGCGCCGCCGTCACCGCGCCGGCGATTTGTGAGAACAGCCGAAGACGATCGTCTAGGGTCAACGCCGACAGGGCGCCGTCTGATTTGGACCAGGCGCTCAAACTCGGGCCGCCATAGGCGCACTCCAAGAAAAACGGCGGAGTGTCGAAATTCCAATCCAGAATCCGCGCAATGTCGGATCTCTCGCTCAGGCTCTCGTTCAATACCCGGAATAGGGTGGCTTCCCGCTTGAGCACCGCCAGGCGCGCACCGTCGGTACTGAACTTGTAAACGCGCCTTTCCGCCGTCTTGGCGTGCCGCGCCAGCCAAACCTCGCTGGCGCGCGACGGACCGAGTTGCTTTTCCAGCTGGAAATTGAGCCGGCCGGGGACGAGGTCTCCGACGTTGAGGTCCAGCCGGCTGTCGAGGCGGCGGCCGACGGCGATGCGCTCGATCGGCCCGTCGATGCGGTACCCGGCGCGGGGAACCGTCTGAATGCGCTCGGCATCGCTCACCCCCAAGGATCTGCGTAATTTGGCGACGGCATTCGTGAGTACATTCTCGACCGTCGCCCGCCCTGACCAGACTTCGTCGAAGAGTTCCTCCTTGGTGACGACCTCGCCGGCTCGGCGCAAGAGCGCCAGCAGTACCTGCAGAGGCCGCTGCTCCACATCCACGCGTAGACCGCCGACCCGAAGGTCGAGCCTGGCCTCGTCGAATTCAGCGGTGCCGAATCGATAGCGGTACTGCGAAGCGCCGGGCCCGGGGTCGAAGCGAGTGTTCATGGGCGCATTCTAACCAAGCCTAGCTCGTCTCCGCGAGCCGACGTCTCGGCGGAAGCCGCTGATTCTGTTGACAAACCGGCTTCGTTTGAAATTCGTTAGGCCATCGTGACCCCGCATTCCCGCGAGATGGGGCTGAATGAAGCGTCCACGGTTGACACGGCGAGGGGATGACGATGGTTGAACGACAATGGCATGCGGCCCGGTCATGGCATGCGGCCCGGTCATGGCATGCGGCCCGGTCATGGCATGCGGCTGGAGTCATATTGCTGGCGGCCTGTTTGGCGGGCGCGGGGGCCTGCTCCAAGAAGTCGAGTCCGCCGGGCGCCGCCCGCCAAGGCCCGCGCGACTCCGGCGGGGAGTTCGTTCCCGGAGTGCCCGACAATGCGTACCAGCCGCCCGAGGCAACCCGCAGGGCCGCCGAGAACCGCAACTTGCCGAGGCCCGACCTGTCGACGCCCGACTCCCAGTACGTGCTGATCAGCGGCGGCGCGCAGCTCATGTTCCTGTACCAGGCGTTCTCGGGGTTGCCGCCGGATATTGAAAAGACCGCGACGGAATATTCGAAGGAGTACGCCGGCACCAGCGATACCTTCCGCCGGCATGACCTTCTCAACGCCCTGAAACCGAAGTTTGCATCTCTGCTCGAGGATGCACGCGCGCACCCCTACATCCGCTGGGATCAGGATTACACCCACGTGGAGCACTACGATTTCGCACGCAAGGGATTTTTGATCAAGGACCCGATGCTCGAGAGCGGCGGCTATGGGTACATGGCCGACATTCGCGGCTACAACCTCAATTTCACCAACGGCGAGGACGTGAATTTCGTATCGGTCGTCGACGAAGGCCGGGCTCGCGAACTCGAGGCCCAACTGCAGAAGGGCAATTTCCCCATTCGTTTTTATGCCTTCGTGCAATCGGCCGACGACCGGGGCGACCACGTCATCCATGCGTCTGTGACCAAAGTGCAGGTGCTGGATCGTTCGGGCCAAGTGCTCCTCGAGACCCGGGCCGCCCGATGAAAAGGCCGTTCATTCAAATTCTCAATTCGCTGCAAGGAAAATCAATGAACAAATTGAAAGCCGGGTTGATCGCCGTATCGAGTGGTCTATTGATGCTGCTGTCGGGAGCGTCGCCGGCCACGGCCGACGGGTGCGGCCCGACGCCCAACTGTTTCGACTCAGGCCCGTTTGCCACGGATGTCACGCAGGTCAATGGCAGCTGGGACCCGCATCATCGCACTTACTTCGTCCGCGTGAACTTTCGCGTGCGCAACACCTCCCCGCACCCCTTGATGCTGGGCTTTCGATGGCGTAGCTCGGCGTCCCTGGTCGACAACTTCGGCAACACCTACAACATCGATTGGAAATTCAAGGACCGGATCATCGGCATCGGCATCCTGAGCAACGAAGGCGCGGATGCCAGTTTCATCCTGCAACCCGGGACGAGCAGGACCGCGAGCCTGGTGTTCGACCGCTGGCCCGGCAAGGGTTCGGTGGGCGATGCGTTCAACGCCGACTTCTCCCTCGAGCAACTCGAACCCATTCCAGGCAACAACAGCGTACGCACCGTGGCGACGCATTCGCTGAGTTTCCCGGCTTTGCGGCCCGGCCGGATGATGGGCGACGCCGACATTCCCGGCGGCAGCGGCGCCGAGGGCGCCGCGGCGGTGGTCAATGGTCTGGGCAATCTCCTCAACGCCATCAAGAAGCAATAAGCATGCGCAATACACGGCTGGTTGCAGGACGCATGCTCGGTATGACGGTTGTCTTGAGTGCGAGTGGGCGGATGCCCGCGTGCCGTTGGATTCTGCGATATGATCACGCAATGACGGACGAACACCGCGATACCGGGGAAAATCTCTCGGCGCGCTGAGGCGATCATCGCGGGCCGGGGTGTTGGACGTATGTGGCTGGAATTTCCTGAGCCTCAGGCAAAGTCCGATGAATAAAGCTATGCTCGCGCTCCTCATCCACGGCGGGACCGAAAACTGGTCGCCGCAGCGATGGAAGATCCGATTTGACACGGCATGCCCCGGCCGGCGCGTGGTTCTCCTGCCGGATACGGGATTCGACCCCGCGGAAGTCCGCTACGCCGCCGTCTGGAAGCCAACTCCCGGCGAACTCGCGGCATTTCCGAACCTTCGCGTCATCTTCAACCTGGGCGCCGGCGTCGACGCGTTGATGACCGATGCCAGCCTGCCGAATGTACCGATCGTTCGCGTGGCTGTCGCCGATCTGACCTCGCGCATGACGGAATACGTCGTGCTCCATGTGTTGATGCACCACCGCCAGGAGTTATACCTGCGGGCCAGTCAGCGCCAGAAACGTTGGGCGCCGAAGGCTCAGTGGCCGGCACGCGCGATTTCTGTCGGCGTCATGGGTCTTGGCGTGCTGGGCGCGAGCGCGGCGATTGCGCTGGCTCGGCTCGGCTTTCGCGTGTCGGGCTGGAGCGCAAGCCGCAGCGCGATCGACGGCATCGAATGCTTGCACGGCGATGCGCAACTCGATCCGTTTCTACGGCGAACCGATATTCTGGTCTGTCTGTTGCCGCTGACGCCGGACACGCGGCATATCCTGAATCGCGGGCTGTTCGCAAAGCTCAGCCGCAGCAGCCCGATGGGCGCGCCGGTCCTGATCAATGCCGGGCGCGGCGGACTGCAAAACGAAGCCGATATCCTCGCATGCCTCGATGACGGCACGCTTGGGGGCGTTTCACTGGATGTCTACGAAACGGAGCCGCTGCCGGCGGCCAGCCCGTTCTGGACCCACCCCAGGGTGGTTGTGACGCCTCACAACGCCGCCGACACCGATCCTGACGAGATATCGAAATACGTGGCGCGTCAGATCGAACGCTATGAAGCCGGGGAGGCGTTCGAAAATGTGGTCGATCGCACGCGGGGGTATTGAGGGCGAGGATCCGAGGATGTGGGTGACTCCGGCGCTGCGGCTGGGCACAGGGAAAGTGTCGACTCCCCGGCGCAAATCAATTCGATTGGCGCAAAGCGACCCGGCGGGCCGAAGCGCATCCCAGCCGATGTCCCGGCATTTGTCCCGCTTTGCGGTACCCGCGGGGGCCTCCGCTGTATTCAGATGCCGCCTTCGCGCCGAGCACACGCTGCGGTGAAGCAAGGAGTTTCAGATGAACGACACTCGGGATCTCAAATTGTTGCGGATTGCTTTGGTTTTGGTCGGCGTCATATTCATCGGCGGAATCTATCTATTGATGGTTGTGTGGCCATCGGGTTGGACATGGCACACGGGACATTCCCACTATCCCATGATGATAGTGGGAATCTACGCGACCCTCGGCGTATTCCTCATCATTGCGTCGCGCAATCCCCTCGATCACCTCAGCCTGATCTGGTTCACCGTCTGGTCGAGCGTCGTGCACGGCGGCATCATGACTGTTCAGGCGCTGCAATCACCGGAGAATCATGGCCACCTGGTGGGAGACGTGCCGGCGTTGTTCATAGTCGCGGCGGTGCTCGCGGCGCTCACGCCGCGTAGGCGATCTATGGAGCGAGCGGCAGCCTGAATCCGAGTGGCGGCCTGAGTCGGGGCAAGTGTCTCAGCGCTTGCGCACCGAGACTACCGTTGCCTTATACCGGTCCGCCCGCAACAAAGAGTGGCTGTGCTCCACCGCCGTGCCGCGGGTGTCGAAAGTGGTTTCCCGGATCGAAAGCAACGGTTTACCGGGCGACGTATCCAGGACCCGGGCCTGAGCTGCGGTCGCCGTGGTGGCGCCGATCTCCTCATCCGCCCAGCTCAGCTTTCGGCGGTAGATTTTTTCGAATACGAAGTAGAGCGATTGCCTCTCCAAATCCTGCTGGTCCAGATCGGGGAATATGGTCGCGGGCACATAACTCGTGACCAATGCGACGGGCTGGCCATTCACGTATCTCAAGCGGCGTAGGCTGAATATGGGGTCGCCGGCCGCCAGGCGCAGGGCCTGGGCTGTTTCGGCATCCGCGCCGGCGCGCTTCAGATGCAGCACTTTCGCGGAAGGATTGAGGCCCCGCCGGCGCATTTCCTCGGTGAATCCGCGTAGCTGCTGGAAGTTCCAGGGCATCTGGCTCGACCCGACCACGGGGCGCTTGCCCTTTTCGATGATCAGCAGTCCTTCCGAGCGCAGCTTCATGAATGCTTGCCGAACCGGCATCTTACTGATGTTGAGAGCGGCCGCGATCTCGCCTTCAGAGTGAAAGATGTCGCCCTCGCGCAGAACCTCGGAACTGATCAGCGCGCGAACTTGGTCGACGACCTGCTGATAGTAGGGCACGTAGCTGTCGGTTTCGATGTGCATGTCCAGCGGCTTGCTGCGACTCGCTCCGTGAGCGGAATTCTCGTGCATGGGGGTTCTCAAATCGTCCGATCTCCCGCTTTCTGCGGCGATGGATTATACCCTTCCCGGTATGCGCCCAGCGCCAAGCGGGCGGCGAACGGCTTGGCTCCTTCGGCGCCCAAACATATATTGCACAAGACTACATATGATAATAGGATACTACCGTGCATAGAAAATCCAACTCATGGGGACCTCGTCGATTGGCAAGCTTGCTGCCCGGGGGCGTCGCGGTGCTGTGTCTGGCCGCCGCCTGGGGAGGCGCGGCACGCGGCGAATCGCACCATGCCCCTGCTGCAGGCCTCGCGCACCTTCCCCGGGTGCAATTGAGCGGCAACTATTTTGAGCGTAATGGCCGCCGCTTCGTGGTGACGGGGGTGCACTGGGTGCCTGCCAAGGCCGGGGTTCAATGGCCCGTACATTGGGACCCGCAGGAGGTGGAGCTCGATTTTGCGCAAATGCAGCAAATGGGCTTCAACACCGTGCGTTTCGATTTGCTGTGGGCCTGGTTCGAGCCGCGGCCCGGAGACTACAACCCCAAGGCCTTCGAACAGCTCGACTACCTCATCGCCCTGGCGCACAAGCATCGCCTGTATTTGCATCCGACGCTGTTCGTGGGAGGCGAGGTAGGCGAGGCGTATTGGGACGTGCCCTGGCGCAACGGCCGCAATCCCCATACCGATCCGGAGATGCTGCGGCTGGAGACCAATCATGCGCGCGAACTCGGGCGCCGCTATGCGAACGAATCGGCCATCCTGGCCTGGGATCTTACGGATGAGCCGCCGTTTTGGATCGCCCCGGACACGAGCGATGCCGCCGCCGTCAATTGGACTCGCTTGATCGCCGGCGGCATCCGCAAATTCGACACGCTGCATCCCATCGTCGTGGGAGTCAGCACCCAGGACATGACCCATGGCCCGTTCCGCCCGGACACCATCACGGGCGACGTCGATTTCTTCAGCGTGCATCCGTACACCATCTACACGCCCGAGTTGTTCCCCGACGCCATGGTTTCCGAGCGCGGCACCTACGGTGCGGCGTTCGAGACGAGCTTGAGCCGCGGCGCGGGCCATCCGGTGATGGTGCAGGAAATGGGTGCGTCGTCGGCGCAGTATTCCGCGGAGAAGATCACGCAGTTCGATCGCGCCAGCCTCTATTCGGCGCTTGGCACGGGCGCCAACGGGTTTCTCCTATGGTGCTACACGGATGCGGCGCCGCAACAGTACACGCAAGTCCCGTATCTTCGTTCGCCGCACGAGACGCAGTTCGGTTTGACCACCTGGGATCGGAAGATTAAACCCCAGGGGTCGGCCTTCATCGATTTCGCCAAGCAGGTCAGCCGTCTGGATCTCGAGGGCATCGAGCCGTCGGCGGCGGACGCCGCGGTCATCATCCCTGAGGAGTGGTCGAGGACGCGCGGCGACTTCTCCCGGTTTGGATTGACGGGACCGAGCTTGCTGCCCTATGTGTCAACCTCCGAAGGCGGAGCCGTCAATGGCCAAGCGGTGCCTCCGTTCGAGGGCAATCAGTCCTTGATGAGCGCGGTGCTTGCGTCCTACATCCTGGCGCGTCGTGCGGGCCTGAAACCCGATCTGCCGCGGGAGTACGCAGATTGGCAGCATCATCCGATGGTGCTGATGCCGGCGCCGCTGACCGCGACGGATCCGATTTTCGTTCACGTGCACACCGATTTCTGGGCCAGGGCGGCCGACTACGTACGCGGCGGCGGCGTTCTCTATGCGTCGCTCGCAGCGAGCTCCGCCATTCCCGACATGGCGACGCTGTTCGGAGCGCGCATGACCGACTCCGTGCCGGCCACGGACGTCACGCTCAAAGTGGTCAAGTCCTTTGGGGATCTCAAGGAGGGCGACAGCTTCCGATTCAGCTCTCCGGGCGTAGCCGCGCGCTATTGGGGAACCGGGCTCGAGGTCCTGGGAGGCGAAGTCATTGCCGTCGATCAGGCGGGCAATCCCGCGCTCATCGCCCACACCTTGGGCAAGGGCAAGACCCTGCTGTCGGCCTATCCGATCGAGTCCTATCTCGGCAACCAACCCATGGCCTTCGAGGGCGGTCAGAACACCGACCGGCTGTATCGCGCGCTCGAGCAATGGAGCGGCATCCGCCCGATCGTGAGCACCGACAGGCCTTCCGTCGAAGCATCAGCGTTAATGGGCCGCGGTCGCGGCTATGTGGTCCTCGCCAATCACAGCGGCGAGACCCAGCACGCCTCCATTTCGACCGCACGCGGCACGCGCGTGCTTCGGCAACTGGCCGGCGACGCTACCCGTGAGTTGCCCAGGAACGGGAATACTCGGCAAATCGACCTTGAGCCCTATGGCGGCGCCATCCTCGAATGGGAATACGCGCCATGATTGCGCGGGCGCGGATCATCGGTGCCGTCGACATAGGCGGGACCAAAATTGCGGTGGGCGCGATCGATCACGCGGGGCGGGTGCTCGCTCGCGAAGAATCGCCGACGGCGGCGCGCGACGGCTTCGGTGCTGCCATGGTGCGTATCGACGGCATGCTCAGGCGGGTGCGCGAGCGCGCAGGCGGGGAATTCAGCGGCATCGGAATCGGGTGCACGGGACCTGTGGAGCCCGTGAGCGGCGACATCGGCGACGTGGATTTCCTGCCGGGGTGGCAGGGGCGTAATCCCGTCGAGGAACTCGCCGGGCGCTTCAACCTGAGTGTCGCCATGGAAAACGACGCGGACGCCGCCGCTCTGGCCGAGTTCGTGTGCGGCGCGGGTCGCGGCAAGCGGCACCTTATTTGCGTCACCGTGGGTACGGGTATCGGCGGCGGCATAGTTCTCAACGGACAGTTATATCGCGGCGTAGGCGGTGTTCATCCGGAAATCGGCCATCATGTCATCGACGCCGCAGGTCCCGAATGTTTTTGCGGAGCGCATGGCTGCTGGGAAGTCCTGGCGCGCGGCCCCGCAATGCCCGAGCGGCTATTGCGGACCGTGCCCGAGGACTACGCGCACCGGGCCAATCTCACCGCGGAGAGGATTTGCGAATTGGCGCGACGTGGCGATCCGGCCGCCAGGCGCGAAGTGGCGCGCGAGGCGGAGTACTTGGGAATCGGGGTCGCCAATCTGATTACCCTGTATGCGCCCGAGGTCGTGGTGCTCGCGGGCAGCGTGATGCAAAGTGCCGATCTGCTGTTGCCGCCTATTCGGGACACGGTCGCTCGCCAGTGCCGATTGGTGCCGGCAAACACGGTAGAGATCGCCGCGTCTGCGCTCAAGAATGATGCAGCGCTGATCGGCGCCGCGATGGTTTGGCTGCGCCGCCATCGAAGGAACGCGGCGGCATGACTACCGCAGCGCCCAAGGTGATCGAGGGCCCGTATTACCGCGATTTGATGTCGGAGCCGGCCGCGCTCGAGAAGACCCTGGCCTGGCTGCGCGAGCGTGGCCGCTGGAACGACGTGAGCGCCCGACTGAACGGCCGGCGCTGGAAGCGCATCGTGCTGACCGGAATGGGGTCCTCGTTTCACACCCTGCATCCCCTCAATCTCGCGCTGATCGCGGCGGGTCTCAACCCCGTGATGATGGAAACGTCGGAGCTCATTCACTACGCCCGACCGCTTTGCGATGCCGATACCTTGGTCGTGGCCGTGTCGCAATCCGGCGGCAGCGCGGAAATACTCAAACTTCTGGAGATCGACGCCGGCTCCTTCGTGCTTGGAGTGACGAACTCCGCCAGCGGACAGCTGGCGCGGAAATCGGATCTGACCCTGCTCATGCAAGCAGGACCCGAGCATTCCGTGTCGTGCAAGACCTACGTGGCCGGCATGCTGATCTTGCAGTGGTTGTCGGCTTTGCTGAGCGGCGGCGGGGAACGCGAAACACTGCACCGCCTGGACCCAGCATTGGGGCTGGTCGAGAATTATCTTCGCGACTGGCGGGAACACACCGACACTCTGGCCCTCCGGCTGCATGGCGTGCGGCATTTATTTCTTGCGGGGCGCGGCGGCTCGCTCGCCGCGGCGGGAACGGGCGCGCTCATCATCAAGGAGTCCGCGCGCCTGCATGCCGAGGGCATGAGCAGCGCCGCCTTCCGGCACGGGCCCATGGAAATGCTGAACGATCAAATGTGGCTCGGCATCTTCGGCGGCGATGTGCGGACACGCGAACTCAATCTAAGGTTGGCCCGCGAACTCGTGGCTCGCGGTGCCGGTTGCGACATCATCGACCCCGAATCGACTTGCCGGCCGCTGCGGCTGCCCGAGTGCAGCCCGCAGGTGCTTCCCATCCTGGAGATTCTGCCGATGCAAATGATGACCTTGGCGCTTGCCGGCTTGTCAGGACGAGAAGCGGGGCAATTCGAGCACGCCAACAAGATTACGGACACCGAATGAGCAGCGCCGCCGAATCGCAGGCGCATGCAACGGGGGCCGCCCGCTTCCTGGTCGCCCTCGTGTTCCTCATCTTTTTCGTCATATCGTTCCTGACCAACATCATGGGCGCGCTGATACCGGACATCATTCACGGTTTCAAGGTGACCCTGGCCATGGCCGCCGTTCTGCCGTTCTCCTTTTTCATGGCTTACGGGGTTGCCTCCATTCCCGCGGGCTTTCTCGTGGAGCGCTGGGGTGACAAGCCGCTCATGCTGTGCTCGTTTCTTGCCGCCGCTCTCGGGGCGCTGTGCTTCGGCATGCGGCCGATCTATCCGGTGGCGGTCATGTCGCTGTTCGTCATGGGCGCCGGCATGGCGGCGCTGCAAGTCGCGATCAATCCCCTGCTGCGCGTGGCGGGTGGCGAACAGCACTTCGCATTCAACTCCGCCTTTGCCCAGTTGATATTCGGTTCGGCGTCATTCGTGAGCCCGATCGTCTACTCGCAACTCGTTTCGCATCTCGGCTCGGGTGGTACCCCGCACGGTGCGGTGCTGGGATTTCTCGCGTCGGTGACTCCACCGAGCCTGCCATGGGTCTCCATATACTGGGTATTTGCCGCCTGCGCAGCTGCAATGATGGCATTCATCGCGGTTCTTAGATTGCCCGCCGTGGTGCGCAGCGCAGATGAGTCCGCAGGCACTCTAGAGATGTATGCATCGCTGCTGCGGCGCCCCGTGGTGTGGGCCTACTTCGGCTGCATAGTGGCCTACGTCGGTTCGGAGCAGGGTACGGCGGACTGGATTTCGCAATTCTTGAGCCGCTACCACGGCTTCGATCCGCACACCCAAGGCGCGACGGCCGTTTCCTACTTCTGGGGGCTGCTCACCGTCGGCTGTCTGGCGGGAATGCTGCTGCTCAAGCTGTTCGACAGCCGAAAGGTTCTGGTGGGGTTTTCGGCCGGAGCCTTGGCGGCGCTGACGCTGGCCTTGTTCGGCTCCGCGCAGGTCAGCCTGACCGCGTTTCCATGCATCGGTCTTTTTGCCTCCATCATGTGGCCGACGCTGGTATCCCTGGCCTTGAATTCCGTGCCGGCGCACCACGGTCCGCTCGCCGGCATCCTTTGCACCGGGATCATGGGTGGGGCTCTGCTGCCCCTTCTGATCGGACAGCTCGGGGATCTTTTCGGGCTTCGCGCCGGCATGCTGCTCTTGTACATGAGTTTCGGCTGCGTGATGAGCGCGGGATGCTGGGCCAAACCCTTGGTCAACAACGCATTGCTCGGCGACCGGACGAACGACGTCCAGGCGCGAGTCAATTAGGAGGGGGGATGAGCCGGACCAATTATCGAAACCTGCCGCCAGCAAGCCTGACGGCATCGTCGTGCCTTCTCGCCGCCTTGCTCGCCGCGCAGGCGCCTGCATCGGAGCGCTACATCAAGCTGCCGGCACCCCAGCATCTCGCGCTGCCTCACCAGGCGTGGGAAGGCGATCAGCAGCCGCACACCCTGTCGGTGATCGAATGGAACCGCGGCGGCTATCGCTACTGGGGATGGTACGGCCTCAACAACGGGCGGGGGATGGGCCTGATGCGCAGCAACGATCTCCTCCATTGGCGCAAGCTCGACGCCAATCCGTTGTGGCTCAACGCCCGGTGGCCGTCGGTGCTCAAGGTGGCCGAGGGCGGCCGCGACATTCTCTATTTTGCCGTCACGCGCGACTACGACACGCAGAGCAGCCGAATCGTGCTGGCGCGCTCCGAGGACGGTACGCATCTGGCCGAGCTGGGGAATCTGGTGGCACCGGTCGCCGCGCAGCGCAACCAGAATCCTGATCTGTTCCACGATCCGGTATCGGGAAAGTTCTTTCTCACATTCTACCGGGGCAACGACAATGATTACTTCGACATCGTCAGCAAGAGCGCGCCGGACGTCGCCGCGCTGAGCACCGCGGCGGAGCGTGTGCTCATGCACACCTCCGAGACGGTGGCCGCGCCGAATCTTCTGTACGTGCCGGCGGCCAGGTCTGCGGCGGGCGGCACTTATTACCTCGCCACCGAAATCTTTCCGGGCCGCTATGTGGCCGACACCAAAAAGGACTGGCAGGTCAAGGTCTTTTCGGCCGGCGCACCCGACGGCCATTTCACGACCGTGGCCGGCAATCCGGTGCAATCCGGCGGCCGCGCCTGTCTTTTCCAGCACGTATTCAACGGCCGGTACTACGGCTATCAATCGCGCATCAATCATGCGAC
>Ga0134126_10010343_pt1 | contig 11754 bp, 8 predicted proteins | sample KB31752_FD_96881 | JGI IMG/M metagenome (GOLD analysis project Ga0134126, IMG submission 96881) | Terrestrial soil microbial communities with excess Nitrogen fertilizer from Kellogg Biological Station, Michigan, USA - KB3-175-2 | ecosystem: Environmental > Terrestrial > Soil > Unclassified ...
CACGCCAAACCCGGAATAAGCGCCGCATGAGCGTGCCACGCGCAGAAACCCTGGAGCAGCGCCAATTGCTCACGGCGGCTGGGCTGAATATTGATTTCGCACCCGCGACGGCGCCCGTTCCCGCTGGGTTCACGCTGGACAGCGGGGCCGTGTATGGGGATCGTGGCAATGGATTCAGCTACGGGTGGAATGCGCCGCATCCCGCGCAGGTGGTGGCCCATCGCCCGCTGAAGAATGACACCACGACCGACGCCGCCATGGACAGCTACGCACTGCTCCACTCCAAGGGACGCGGCAGCCAATGGAGCATCTCCGTTCCCAATGGCGACTATACCGTCGAAGTAACAACGGGCGATCCCCGCGCCTTTGCCGGGCGACAGACCGTGTTGCTAAATGGCGTGATGTTCCTCGATGGAAAAGCGACGCGCGCCAATCGGTGGGTGATTGCATCGGCGCCGGTTACTGTCACCGATGGGATGATCACGCTCACCACGCTCCGCGGCCGCACTGCGAAGCTGGATATGATCGACATCACGCCGGTCGTTTCCTCGCCGACGCCAACACCCACTCCGACTCCAACTCCAACGCCTACACCGACTCCGACTCCGACGCCCACACCGACTCCGACGCCCACACCGACTCCGACGCCGACTCCGACTCCAACGGAAACGCCGTTCAGCACTGCCTTCGCGACAGCGCAGATCATTCCGGCAGTGGAATACGACCAGGGCGGCGAAGGTCTGGCGTTTCACGATACAACGACTGCCAATCTTGGCACCGATGATTTCCGCAATAATGACGGGGTCGATATCATCATCGGCGCTGCTTCGCCGCACGTCGTCAGCTTTACCGATGCGGGGGAATGGCTTAACTACACCGTCGACTTCGCGACGGCCGGGCAGTACGTGCTCACCACCTCTGTTTCCAATGACGCCGCCGGCGGACGTTTTCATGCGGAGGTGGCCGGCGTCAATCTCACCGGCGCGTTGACCGTTCCCAACACCGCCGATGCCGCGACATTCGCTGCCGTGAATTCTTCCCCCTTCACGTTGTTAGCGGGAACGCAAGTCTTTCACGTCGCATTCGATCAAATCGCAACAAACGGCAACGTGGGGAATTTCAACACTTTCGAATTGGTCCCCTACACGGCCCCTTCGCCGACCGGCGAATCGCCTTATAATGGAACCCCTTTCACCACCAGCCAGACGATTCCCGCCGTGCAGTACAACCTTGGCGGAGAGGGCGTCGCATATCACGACACGACAGTTGCCAATCTCGGAAACAACAATCTTCGCGGGGGCGACGCCGTGGACATCCGCACCGGCGGGGCAAGCGGGGAATTTGTCGGCTACACCGCCGCCGGCGAATATCTCGATTACACAATCAACGTCGCCACCGCCGGCAATTATCAGCTCAGCGCCAGCGTCGCCAACACCGCCGCCGGCGCGACATTTCACGCCGAGATCGGTGGCGTGAATCTCAGCGGCGCGATGAGCGTTCCCAATACCGGAAGCTTTACGGTTTTCAACACCACCACGTCCGGCTCATTCGCGCTCTCGGCCGGCAAGCAGGTTCTCCGCGTTGTCTTCGACAAGGCATCCTCCAATGGCGCGCTTGGCAATTTCGACTGGTTCCAGTTTGCTCCGGCGCCGACCACCACGGGCCAATCCCTCGTCTGGAATACCAAGCACAATAGCGATGCCGGATTAGCCGAGGCCAAGTCGATCGGCTTTGGTGGAAAGCTCTACGTCTTCGGCGGCTACTATGTCACCGAGCCTGAGTATCGCGCCACCACTGCCGCCGAGGTTTACGATCCCACCACCGACAAGTGGTCGATGCTGGCGCCGATGCCCGTTGCCACGACGCACATGGGCATCGCCACCGATGGCACGTATATCTACATCATCGGGGGCTACACCTTCAATCCAGTGAACGGTTACCAGACCTTCGGCACCACCAACGATTGGCGTTACGATCCCGTCGCCAATACCTACACCGCTTTTGTCCCGCTTCCCGCGGCGCGCGGTGCCGGCGATCTGGAATTCCTCGACGGCCAGCTCCATTTCTTTGACGGCCTGGATGTTCACAAAACCCCGCAGTACGACCATTGGGTGCTGGATCTCACCAGTGCCAATCCGCAGTGGATTGTCTCGACGCCAACACCTATCTCGCGCAATCATCTGTCCGGCGCAGTGCTTGATGGCAAGATCTACTTGATGGGTGGGCGACTCGTCGGCGATGACCTGGCCGATCCGGCGGCAGACGTGCTCACCTGGGACCCGGCCAACCCCGGCGTCTGGACGCGCGTGGCAAGCCTCCCACAGATCCGTGCTCTTGCCGTATCGGCGGTGGTCAACGGAAAGATCTATCTAATGGGCGGCACCAGTTCGTCCTATACTCCCATCGCAAGCGTGCTGATTTACGATCCGACCACCAACACCTGGACCACGGGAAGCCCGCTTCCCGCCACGCGCCTAGCGCCGACCGGCGGCGCAATTGGTAACCTTCTGATCGTCACCACCGGTCTTTCCCAAACTCTCCAATCCACCACGTGGACCGCGCTGGTCACCTGAAAAGGGGGCCTCATTCATTCAAGAACTTAACATTTACGTTCATAAGACTTATGCCTGCAAGGATTAGAGAAATCCGACCCATGTGGTTTCGGCAAACCTCACCAGCGGAGCCGGATTCCGCAGGATTTGTAATGCATAGAACAACAAGGTGGATTAACATGCCCGGGCGGGAACAAGGAATCATTCCAAGTTACAAACGGGCGATCGACCATGGGAAAAGAGAAGAGGCTCGCGAGCCGCAGGACCGCGACGACTACGCCGGTCGACTTTGACGATGTCGTCCAACTGATCGTCGCCGCCCGCACGCGGGCGTTGGCGTCGGTGAATACGGTTCTGATCGACCTGTATTGGAAGATCGGCGAGCACATCAGCGGCAAGATCGCCGATGAGGGATGGGGGCAGGGAACAGTGACCGCGCTGGCGGGATATATTCAGCGCCGCCAGCCGGGGCTGAAAGGATTTTCACCGCAAAACCTGTGGCGAATGCGTCAATTCTACGACAGTTATTCGGATCAACCAAAACTCTCACCACTGCTGAGAGAATTGTCGTGGACCCACAATCTTCTTATCATGGGCCGCAGCAAACGCGATGAAGAGCGGGAATTCTATCTTCGAATCGCGGGGATGCAGAAGTGGACCAGCCGGGAACTCGAACGACAAATGAATTCTGCGCTGTTCGAGCGCACCGTTCTGTCGCCCGTGAAACTCTCAGCACCGCTGAGAGAATTACATCCAGATGCCATTTCCGTCTTCAAGGACAGTTACGTAGTCGAATTCCTGAATCTGCCCGATGGTCATTCCGAGGCCGATCTTCATCGCGGCCTTGTCGAAAAGCTCAAGAAATTCCTGATAGAGCTTGGCCGCGATTTCTGCTTTATCGGCAGCCATTTCCCGGTTCAGGTAGGCAAGCGGGATTTTGAAATTGACCTGCTCTTTTTTCATCGCGGCCTCAATTGCCTGATCGATTTTGAACTCAAGACAGAGGAATTCCAGCCTGAACATCTGGGCAAACTCCAGTTCTATCTCGAGGCGCTCGACCGCGACGTGAAAAAGCCGCACGAGCAACCCTCGATTGGCGTGCTGCTGTGCGCGACCAAGGACAATGAAGTCGTCGAATACGCCCTCAGCCGCGCCGCATCTCCGGCGCTGGTGGCACAATACCAGACGTGCCTGCCTGACAAAAAGCTGCTGCAAGCCAAACTCCACGAATTTTATCAACTCGCACAGGAACAGGCGGCGCGTCCGGCGTTGGAAGGGCCCGTATCCATGAAGCCGGGCAAATCACGCGGTCGAGCAACAAAATAACCACAGGCGAGGACAACATGAATCTTCGGAAAATCGGCCTCCTTTCTGGTTTAATCACAACGATCGCGTTGCTCAGTGCGCGTCCCGCGCTGGCGGACGATCCGCCGCGGAAAATCAATGTTCTTTACATCATCACCGACGACTGCAACACCAGCCTCGGTTGCTATGGGCATGAGTTCGTGAAGTCGCCGAACATCGATCGGCTGGCGGCGCGGGGGATCCGCTTTGACCATGCCTATTGCAATTATCCGGTTTGCAACGCGTCGCGCACGTCGTTTCTCAGTGGCAAGCGGCCGGCCACCACCGGCGTGGTGGACAATGTCACGCCGACGCGCGAATTTCTGAAAGATGCTGTGATGCTGCCGGAGTATTTCCGGCACAATGGGTACACGACGATCAAGGTGGGAAAGATTTTCCATACCGGCAAAGAATTCGAAGACCCCCGCTCGTGGGACATCGATATTCGCGAGGAGAAGACGGCCAAGAGTCCGCCGGCGGAACAGATTCTCAAAGGCCAGAGCAAGGGGGGCATCGTGCTTCGCGCCAAGGACGAAGACACCTGGGATGGCTTTGTCGCGCGCAAGGCCGCGGCGCTGATGGAGAAAGCGGCGGGGGAGGGAAAGCCGTTTTTCGTGGCTGCCGGTTTCCGGCGACCGCATACGCCTTACATCGCGCCGGAAAAATACTTCGCGCTGTACGACCCGGATAAACTCATACCGCGATATGGCCCGCCGGTACATCTCAAGAACATTCCTGATCTGGCGCTGACCTACCGCCTCGGCGATCCCAAGTTCCCCACGAAACATCCCGGCGAAACGATGGCCGCCTATTACGCCAGCATCAGCTTCATGGATGCCCAGGTCGGCGTGCTGCTCGACACGATGGACCGCCTCAAGCTCTGGGACAACACGGTTGTCATTTTCCACAGCGATCACGGCTACCACCTCGGCGAGCATGGCGGCCTGTGGCACAAAATGTGTCTCTTCGAAGAAACCACCCGCGTGCCCTTCGTCGTCGCGGCCCCCAATGTCAAGCCCGGCGTATCGCCCCGTCTCGTCGAACTTGTGGATGTGTATCCCACGTTAAATGAACTATGCCATCTCGCACAGCCGCCCGATCTGGAAGGCACGAGTTTCGTGCCCCTGCTGGCCAAGCCCGATCGGGCATGGAAGCGCGCTGTGATCACCGTTGTGAGCCGGGGCTCTAACATTTCAGCCACAAAAAAACTCGATCCGACCAAGATGGGCCGAACGATATTCGATGGCCATTGGCGTTACACCCTGTGGCACGATGGAAGTGAAGAGTTGTACAACCACGACGTCGATCTATTCGAGTATGCGAACCTGGCCAAAGACCTGCAATATGCGCAAAAACTCGCGGAGATGAAGAAGCTGCTGAGTGGAGGATGGAAGGAAGCGGCGCCGAAATTGTGACAATATCAAGTTCATTGGTAATGTAACGAAATCGGCATGAAACCCATCGCGCGAAAGCCAAAATCTCGCGAGCTTCTGTCTGACTTACGGCAGTTGATCGCCGAAGCGCGCCAGGACGTGGCCCGGCAGGTGAACTCGGCACTGGTGCTGCTCTACTGGCGCGTGGGGCAGCGCATCCGCCGGGACGTTCTCAAGGAGAAGCGGGCGGAGTATGGGGAGGAGATTATTGCTACACTGTCGCAACAATTGGGTGAAGATTTTGGAGCTGGTTGGTCATCGAGAAATATCGCTCACATGGTGCGGTTTGCCGAAGTTTTTCGGGACCAGAAGATTTTGCACACGCTGTGTACAAAATTGAGTTGGAGCCATTTTCGCCTGATCATTTATTCGATGACGACCTGAAACGTGATTTCTACTCCGAGATGTCACGCATCGAGGGATGGAGTGTTCGCACGCTCGAGAAGAAAATCGGCAGCATGCTCTTCGAGCGTACTGCCCTGTCCAAGAAGCCCGATAAACTCATCCGTCATGAACTTGACCAGTTACGAGCTGAGGACAAGCTCACTCCCGACCTCGTCTTTCGCGATCCTTATTTTCTCGATTTCCTTGGCTTGAAAGATCGTTTTCTCGAAAAGGATATCGAGGACGCGATCATGCGCGAGTTGGAGAATTTTATCCTGGAACTGGGTGTCGGATTCACCTTTGTCGCCCGCCAAAAAAGAATCCAGGTGGACAGTGACGATTACTACCTCGATTTGCTCTTCTACCATCGCGGCTTGCGCCGCCTTGTGGCCATCGATTTAAAGCTTCGCGAGTTTCAGGCGGGCGACAAGGGGCAGATGGAGCTTTACCTTCGTTGGCTGGCCAAGCACGATCAGCAATCCGGCGAGGAAGCGCCGATCGGCGTGATCCTGTGCGCGGGACAGAAACGGGACCAGATCGAACTGTTGGAATTGGATAAGAGCGATATTCGCGTGGCCTCTTACTGGACGGAACTACTGCCAAAGAAACTCCTCCAGCGCAAGCTGCATGAAGCCATTCAGCACGCGCGCGCCCGGCTCGGTCATCGTCTGCCGGGGCCGTCGACGGAATCAGGCGGGAAGTAAATAAAGAGGCTAATTCTCGCGATCATTTCATTTCCGACGGAAACTGCGCTGGATTCAAGTTGAGCATCTTCCAAAGCTCGCGCGTTGCTGGGCGCTTGAAGAGATATGCGGTGATCTCGAATTGATTGTGGGAGAGGGCGACGTACGCCGCGAATCCGTGGCCGGCGACGAATTTGATCAAAGATTGCGGCGAAAACCCGGTCTTGTGGGCGTAGAACTCGTTGCCCTTTTTTTCGACTTCCAGGCTGTAGCCGTAGAAGACGTCGCGAACCATGATCGGGCCGGAGGGGCACATGTAGAGCGTGTCGTCCAGATCCATGTTGTTCTGCACGGCATGCTTCATCACCGACAGCACATCGGGCACGCGGATCTCGGCAAAGCCATCGTCCTTCAATACGTGGCAAAATCCATCAAGCACCTTCGCGCCATCGGCGCGGTGATAATGCTCGAGATTGTGAGCGCAGTAGACGGCGTCATACGTGCCGCCGGGCAGGCGGCGCAGTTCGCGGGCGTCCATCACGACGTCGGGATTGCCTCGGGCATCAATGTCGAGCAGATGATGTTGCCAACCGGCGTAATACGGGGGGATCGCGATGCCTTTGCTCCCGCCGCCGACGTTCAGGACTGATTTCACGTGTGACCTCAGCGCGAGCGTGAATCGGAAGAACTGGCGGCTGAAGCCACCAGTCCGCTCAAATCAATCACAGAATATCACATTTCGACGAAGAAGCCCGGTGACGCGAGCCACCGGGCTTTTCGGATTATCTCTGAGATGGATATATGCGATTACACGCGCGTCTTCAGTCGCAGTGCGTTTTCCACGCACGGGCGGCCGATGGGGTAATACTGGAAGCCGCTCTCGCGCATCACGTCGCGGTGCAGACAATTGCGGCCGTCGAAAATCAGCGGCTGATTCATCGTCGCGGCGATCTTGCGGAAGGGCAGCGTTGTGTACTGCGGCCAATCGGTGATCAACGCCACCGCGTCGGCGCCGGCGGCGGCCGTCACGGGGTCCTGGCACCATTCCACCGGCTCATCCTTGAAATACGCCTTCATGTTCTCCATCGCCTTGAAGTCATGGGCGCGAACGTGCGCGCCATTATCGAGCATGTGGCGGATCACGTCGATCGCTGAGGATTCGCGGATGTCGTCGGTGTCGGCTTTGAACGCCAAGCCCCACACCGCGATCGTCGCGCCCTGAATCGGGCGGCCCAGTTTGGCGGCGATCTTCTCGGCAAAACGGCGCTTCTGGTTCCGGTTAGTCTGCTGAATCGCGTGCACGAACAGGCTGTCGTGGCCGGCGGCTTTGGAGATATGCTCCATGGCGGCGACGTCTTTGGGGAAGCAAGATCCGCCGTAGCCGCAGCCGGCCTTGAGGAACGCCGGGCCGATGCGGAAATCGGAGCCGATGCCCTTGCGGATGTCTTCCACATCAGCCCCGTAATATTCGCAGAGGATCGTCATCTCGTTCATGAACGAGATTCGCGCGGCGAGCATGCTGTTGGCGGCGTACTTGGTTAGCTCTGCCGATTCCCAGTTCATGGTCATGAACGCTTCTTCGCGCTTTACGATCGGATCATAAAGCCGCCGCATCATGCGGAAGGCTTCGGGACTCTCGCCGCCAATGACGATGCGATCGGGTTCGAGGAAGTCCTGGACGGCGGAGCCTTCGCGAAGGAATTCGGGGTTGGAGACGACCTGCACGTACGCCTTGGTCTGCTCCTTGAGGAACTTGTAAAGCTTGCGGTTGGTGCCCGCCGGTACTGTCGATTTGACGACAATGGTGGCGAGGTAATCGCTTTCATTGGCAGCGAGAGCATCGCAGACTTCCTTGCCGGCGGCCTCGAGATACGTCATATCGACGGTGCCATCAGGCTTGGAAGGGGTGCCGACGGCGAGATAAACCACCTCGGCATCCTTGACGGCGGCCTTCACGTTGTCGGTGAACTGAAGCTGGCCGGAGGCATAATTCTCCTGCATCAATTCCTGCAGGCCGGGCTCAAAGATGGGGCAATGGCCGTCTTGAAGCGTCTTGAGCTTCTTGAGATCTTTCTCGACGCCACGCACGGTGTGGCCGATGCTGGCCAGGCAGGTGCCGGTGACCAGTCCCACGTAACCACAGCCAATTACTGTCACATCCATGATTTACGTCTCCGTTGCTGCGAAAAAGCGGTTGCGCTACAGTCCGATAAAGCAGTCCCAGCCCTTAATATAGGCGATAAACAGCCGGCGCGAATCGGATTTCTGAAATTTTACGATCGCATTGGTTCACACCGGGCTTAGGGCGTGGTCACTTCAGTGACCATGTCTTGATGTATCAGGATCGCAGAAGACATGGTCACTGAAGTGACCACGCCCAGATCAACCGCGCAATCAATGATCCCAGTCTTGTGGGAGCATATTGTTAGCATCGGTCAGAGCAGGCCATCACACAACTTGTCGCATGGGCGGCCCCGCCCATCTCTAAAAAACACGGGCGAGCCGCCCGTGCCACATTATCCGTTATCGGACCAATACGCCGCCAGCTTGATTATGCGATGATCGACACCTCTTTAGGAACATCGAAAGATTCAGTCGGCACGTTTTCCGCATGATTATCGCCCGGTTCAATATCCATCCCTGAGGTGGGGTCGACATTGGGTGCGAAAGATTCCGGCGATTGATCGTCGAGTTTTGAGGCTTCGGCTTTGATCACCCGCTCGTGCACCATTCCCATTTTGTACGCAACGACAATCAGCGACCCGAAAATGACCAGATACAAAGCGACCGCATACCGCGTCCGCATGAACAGGATTGAGGTGCCAAGGATGCCAAACAGAATCGCCAGTCCATAACTGACCAGGACGGCTTGCTTAACCGACAAACCTCGCGCCAGCAGTTGGTGATGAAAATGCTGCCGATCCGCGCTGAACAGCGGCCGCCCATTCATGTACCGCCGGGCGAACGCAAGCGCGGTATCGAGGATCGGCAGCGCGAACATCACCATCGCGGCCAGGAACCATTTGGAATGTTCATGCGCCATTTCCAGCATCATGGTGGCGCACACGAAGCCCAGAAACATGCTTCCCGTATCCCCCATGAAGATGCTGGCGGGGTTGAAGTTATATGGAATGAAGCCCAGGACGGCCCCAATCAACGCCAGCGCGATAATCACGCGGACGGCATCGAGGTTGGTATTGATTCCGCCGCCCACCATCGCGAGATGCGTCGCGACGATCAGGAATCCAAAGGCGATGATGGCAGTTACGCCGCTGCACAACCCGTCGAGGCCGTCCATCAGATTGGAGGCATTGCAGCACCCGACGACGACGGCGATAACCAGCGCGCAACTGGTGATATAAACGAGCCAATCGGGAGTGAACGTGTGCAGGGTGCCATGCCCGAAGAGAGCCTGAGCCACGCGCGAGCCGATCGGTTGAAGAATCGGGCGGGTGGAATCGATGCCGATCCCATCGCCCAGAAGAAACAGGGCAGCGAATACCTGCCCGGTGATTTTTTTCCAGGGCTGAATCCCGGCGGCATCGTCCCAAAGCCCGAGCAGAACAACGACCATCGCCCCCATGACAATACTGAAGGGAATGATCGGGTGGGCGATGCCCAATCGATCGACGGGCCAACCCGCTTCGATCCGGTGCAGCACCATGAACTGGCTGACAAACAGCCCGCTCAACCAGCCGACGAAAACCGCAACGCCGCCGAGATAGGCGATCGGGGAGGTGTGGATCTTTCGGATGCGATCAGGCCGATCGATGATGTCAAAGTGCAGGGCCACGGCGCGCATGGTCGGCGTGGCGATAAAGGAGACCAGGATGGCGGCGTAAAAGACGTAAACGTAATTCGCCAGAACCTGATCGGCCGTATAGTGCGTGCTTGGGATTTGCGCCAAGAGGGCGTAGAGCATGTGGCTGCCGCGACGATCCCGTCACGGACCTTTTCGTGTCGACGACAGATCACCAGCTAATACATCCGCCGCAAGAGAAATGTTCGGCTATTTGGGGGGCGGGCATTAGGGGAGTAATGCAGGGCAGAGGGCAGCAGGCAGCTTTCCGTCTCCGCTTTCGGTTTCGCCCCGAGCTCTGTGAACGGCACTGCGAAACCGCAAGCGGAATCCTCGTGATCGGTCACGTTTCAGTCATCACTCATCTGATTTGCAGTCGAAGACCGTTCGCGCTCATCGCACCGACTCCGCGGGGGGCGCTTCCTCGACCTCCACCTGCTCTTCCATCAGCAGTGCTCGGGTCTGGTAGTCGTTTCCGATTTGGTGAAATTCGACTTCGTACGCGAGCAGCGGAGCGAACCAGGTGCTGCGTACAACGCCGACCTCGCCCCGGGTCAACGACAATTCCGGGATGTCGTGAGTCAGCCTGACGCGATCATCAATGCCGGGGCGACGCATGAAATGTCCTCCATGAAGAAGCAACCCTTTGGGGCGACATCATGATACGCCCGCACCTCCAGCCGCAACACGGCGAATTTATCATCCGCATCGGGAGAAGCAAGAAAAAAATAATCGTGCAAGCGGTGCAGGCAGGGCTGTCGAATACTTGACGCTCCCCGAAAGAGTGGCACTTCGGCCCAACCGCCACGCGCGTTTGGACTGCGAAAGGTCGTGGTCCCGCATATGATCGTCGCCATGCTCGATCCTGGTCCCGCTTTCTCCCGCCGATTGCTCCGCTGGTACGACCGCGCGCGGCGAGAACTTCCGTGGCGCACTGCGCCGGGCTCGACTGTTACGCTCGATCCGTATCACGTCCTGCTCAGCGAGACGATGCTCCAGCAAACACAGGTTGCCACCGTCATCCCTTATTTCCATCGCTTTGTTCAACGTTTCCCAACACTGGCGGCGTTGGCCGCCGCCGATCAACAGGAAGTGCTGCGGCTCTGGCAAGGGCTCGGGTACTATTCCCGCGCGCGCAACCTTCATGCAGCCGCGCAAATGGTCGTCCGGGATTTCGATGGCGATCTTCCGGATGTCGTGGAAGAGCTCCTGCAACTGCCCGGCATCGGCCGGTACACGGCCGGCGCCATTGCGTCGATCGCCTTTAATCGCCGCGCTCCAATTTTAGATGGAAACGTCACGCGCGTTTTGTGCCGGCTCGATCAGATTCGGACCGATCCGCGCGATCGCGACACGCAAAAACTCCTCTGGCGACGAGCCGAGGAAATCCTGCCGCGCAAGCGCGTGGGAGATTTTAACTCGGCCCTGATGGAATTAGGGGCGATGCTCTGCACCCCGCGCTTGCCGCAATGTCTGCTTTGCCCGGTTCGCGAGCATTGCGCCGCGCACGCCGCCCAGCCACGAGCCTGCCAGCAGGCCGACGCCTTCCTCTTCCGTCG
>Ga0134126_10010344_pt1 | contig 11754 bp, 10 predicted proteins | sample KB31752_FD_96881 | JGI IMG/M metagenome (GOLD analysis project Ga0134126, IMG submission 96881) | Terrestrial soil microbial communities with excess Nitrogen fertilizer from Kellogg Biological Station, Michigan, USA - KB3-175-2 | ecosystem: Environmental > Terrestrial > Soil > Unclassified ...
CGACTCCGCCAGTCTCGCAGCCAGCCCTGTTGCGCCGCCGCGTACAGAGAACATATTTTCCTGAGGTGCAGTGAGCGCGAGGGCGCCATGGAGATAAGGAACATACTTGCCAGGGGCCTGCGCCAACATCTGCAATTGCACGTCTACGAAACGACGGAACCGCATCGAGACGGCGTCGAGATGCTCGAGGGTTGATTGGCTTCCTGACCGGAGTATTTCAGCAGCGATTCGGCCTTCGGCGAGGAGACTGTAGGCACGCCGTGATTTCGAGACCGACAGGAGCGCCGGCTCTCTTCTGAGCGCGCGTCGCAAGGCCCCGCCTATCGACTGAAGCTTCTGATAGAAACCAACGGCCGCCTCGGAGCATTCCGGAAAAGTCCGGCGCAGACTTTGTTCAAAGTGTTCCTCATCACCACCAATTGCAATCTCAGAATGATCGGGAAGACGGACAACATAGCTTGGTTCTAATCGTCGAACTTCGGGAGGATCGACTGGCAGTTCAGAGAACACACGATGATGGATCCCGTCAGGTTCCCAGCCGGTGAAGAGACCGTAACCCTGCTCAAAACTGTAGCCGAATTTTTCAAAGCTGGCTGCGCAGCCGCCTACGTTTGGCTCGCGTTCCAACAGACAAACATCCACACCCCGTTGGGCCAGCAAGGCCGCGACTGTTAGCCCGCCAATGCCGCCGCCAACTACAACGACCTCGCAGTCCATCGCTATATGAAAAGCCTTAAGAGGTGATGGAAGAAGAATCCAACTACAGGTTTGGTCTCGGGTGCTGATTTTCCTACGAAGGGCTGCACGATTAGGAAAGCTGCCTGGATACCGTTAAAAACGAGGTGTAGCACGAACGAGGGCAAGAGTCGCCCGGTGTATGCGCGAAGGAGAGTCAGAGTAAGGCTCAACATGGTGATTACGGCAACGACAGCGAAATTGTTGAAATACTGAAACACGTGAATCCCCGCGAACAACACTGTTACGATTGCGACCGCTCCCCCCATTCCGATAGCGCGTTGCAGCGCCGGATAAAGCACGCCGCGAAAAACCAGTTCTTCCACCAACGGCGCGGTGGCGAACGCCAGGAAAGCCGTTGCAAAACGGGCTTTTAAGGAGCTGTTGATGATTTGATCCAGGGCTGTTTCCTTGCCGCCCAAAAACTGTGTGAATAGCACACCCACGCCCAGCAGCACGACTGCGAGAGCGATAGTCTTCCAGAGTCCAAAGTTCTCAGGGAAACTCCAGCCGAGTGTTTGCCAGAACGGCCGCCGGCCGCGGCTGCTAACCAGAAACCAAACGATCAGGAACGTCAGAATATGTGCCGGCACCACACCGAGAATTGAGTAGAAGATGAGGGTTGGATCGGTGTCCAGTCCCACCGTCGAGCCTCCCGACATCGTTTTATAAACAACGTAGGGTATGGCCACAGCTATTTGCATGAAGACCAGTACCACCAGGCTGGCGACAAATACGAGCACGGCCCACCCCACTCCCCACGGTGGATTGTCCGGATTTATTTCTGCTGGTGCAGGTTGAATAGGTTCGTGATCTGAAGTATGCGCGTACGCATCAATCAGGGGTCTGTCTGGCGAAAGCGGTTCGTTGGTGGACACTGTGGCAGCGAGTGTATGAAGTTGTTTCCCGGTGGTCAATCAGTCGCGCTACTAATTTAGTTTGGAGAGCCCTGGCAGAATTCTCGAATCGTAGATTAAATCAAACTGAACCCGTACCAGCCGCTCCTCAAACTGCCGGATATGCAGCTTCCAGCATTGATGGGCCTACTCGCGGCGCCGCCAGCATCACACCTATTATAGTTTTAGCGTCTTCTATTTCCCCGGTAGTAATCATGCTCAAGGCCTGCGAGAAAGGAATTCTGACTATCGCAAGGATCTCATCATCGTCGAGTTGCTGCGCCGTTTCTGTCAGTTCGGTGGCCAGGTAAACCCACATTTTCTCTTCGCAAAACCCCGGTGAGACAAAAAATTCAGATAGTTTTTCCAGACGACCGCACACTACCCCGAGCTCTTCCTCTAGCTCCCGCTTCGCGCCTTCTTCAGGGACTTCGCCGCGCCGCAGGGTTCCGGCTGGAGCTTCAAGCAGATAGCGAACCGCCGGGTGCCGATACTGGCGCACCAGCGCAATGGTGCCATCGTCAAACACGGGGACGATCACAGCGCTGCCGGGATGATGCACCACCTCGCGCACATAGGTTTTTTCCGCTTCACTCACCGTATCGACCGCGACTTCGAAGACGCGACCACGGAAAACGGTTTGACTTTCAATCACCCTTGGCAATTCGCCGGGGAGTCTGTCAGAAGTGTCCATACTTATCTCATTTCGATTCGAACTAACGATAAATGATATACGCTCAACTAAACTTACCCGTCCGCCCATAACGATCTGCAAGCCATTCTCTCACCTCGCCAACCAGATAGAGTGAGCCAGTAACGCAGATCATGCTGTGCAGCGCGCTCGAGGAGATGGCGCTCTCGATCGCAGCGTCGCTCTCACGGACCATTTCAATAGAAGCTTGTGGCGCATACTTCTCCGCCAACCTTCGTAAATCTTCGACCCTTGCAGCCCGCGGGTTGCGCGGTTGAGTCAGGACCAGGTGGCCGGCGATCGGAAAAAGCCGCGCAGCCATTTCATCAAGTTGCTTATCGGCCATGGCTCCGAAGACGAATGTGATTGGCGTTTCTTTCTGGTGATTGAGCTCAAGATAAATGCGCAAGGCCTCGGCACCGGCAGGATTGTGGGCGCCATCAAGTAGAACAAAGGCTTTCCCGGCAACGTCAGTCGAGGTTTGAAATACTTCTAACCGGCCCGGATGCCTGGCGGTACTCAAACCTTCAACGATGGCGTCGTGGCCGATTGCAAACCCTTTGGATCCCAGCGCTTCCGCAAGGGCAATGGCGGTCGCAGCGTTCGTTATTTGGTGACCGCCTCGTAGCGCCAACCGAACTTTCTCGTAGATGTCTTTCTCAGTGCGAAAGGTGCGAACGCAGTTCAGCTCCGGTCCGCAGATGTCTTCAGTTGTCCACGCCGGAGTTACGCCGCAATCCCGACAGCGCTCGAGGATGACTTGGCGCACAGCTTCCGGCTGAGGCGAAACTACCACCGTACTATTGGGGCGAATGATGGCGGCCTTCTCAGCCGCAACCTCAACCAGCGTTTCTCCCAGGTATTCCTGATGATCGAGCGAGATCGGTGTGATAGCGACGGTTCCCGCGCCTACTGCGGTAGTCGCATCGAGGCGTCCACCGAGTCCCGTTTCCAGTATCGCCAGCTCCACATCTGCTTCCCCGAAAGCGAGCAACGCGATCGCGGTTACGTGTTCAAAGAACGTTGGCAGAGCCGGCAGATTCCCACTCGCCAGCAGCCGCTCCCCAGCGAGTCTTACCTCGCTCGCAAGTCTTGCGAAAGCGTCTCGACTGATTTCATCGCCGCCAATCTTTATTCGCTCCGTGATTGAAACCAGATGAGGCGATGTGTAGAGACCAACGGAGATTCCGGCAGCACGGCAAATGGACTCGAGCATCGCAGCCGTCGAGCCTTTACCGTTGGTGCCGGCAATCTGTACTGACTTGTATGATTTTTGAGGGTTGCCGAGAGTTTCCAGTAGCAACTCGATATTTTTAAGTCCGAGCTTTATGGCCAGCGTCTCGTGGCCGAGACTGAGCAGGTACTGGTTCGCTTCGGTGTAGTTCATCAAGGCATAGCATTAACATCTGGAAAACTAAACGGCAATCGGACGCACAACCAGCTGCCATTTGTCATCGGTCGATTCAAGCTTGAATTGCAACTGATGCAGAACCGCGAGCGGTAGCGAGCGGATGCAAGCACTCATGGTCGAATCCGGCCGAACGTTCTAATCATTCTTGACCGTAGCATCCGCTCGCTACCGCTCGCGGTTCTGCATTGGGTGGTGCTCCGAATCGACAGCATCAGACTAAGACCCTTTGTTGACCGTAAACATCGGTTGCACCACATGACAAATGGAAATGCTTTTGCGGCCTTCGGACGGTTGTTATCTTCCCGAACTGGCGCGAGTACGCAGGCGTTCCATCTCCGAGCTGCTGGAGATTTCCGGATTCAGCATGAAGTTGAGCAGTTTGATAATGTAGTCGCGGATCTCACGACGATCGACGATGGCGTCAATCATGCCGTGCTCGAGCAGAAACTCGGACTTTTGAAAATCCTTCGGCAGCTTTTGTCTTATGGTCTGCTCAATCACGCGTGGGCCGGCAAAACCGATGAGTGCTTTCGGTTCGGCGATGATGACGTCTCCCAGCATCGCAAAGCTGGCGGTAACGCCGCCCGTAGTTGGATCGGTCAAGATCGAGATGAAGGGTAGTCGTGCCTCATCGAGTTCAGCCAGGGCCGCCGAAATTTTGGCCATCTGCATCAGCGAGAGAGCACCCTCCTGCATGCGCGCGCCGCCGGAGGTAGCAAAGACGACAACCGCGCCATGTTCTCTCAACCCCCGCTCGATCAAGCGCGTCATTTTCTCGCCGACGGCCGAACCCATTGAGCCGCCGATAAACGACATGTCCATCGCGCCGGCCAGGACCAGATGATCACCCACCTTGCCGCGGCCGTTGATGATCGCTTCGGGTAGTCCGGAAAGAGTTTTTGCCTGCGTAAGTCGTTGAGGATACGGCTTGGTATCAACAAACTTTAGCGGATCGACGGAGATGACTTCAGCATCCAGTTCTTCAAACTTGCCGTCGTCAAAAAGCATCGCCAGGCGTTCGCGAGCACCGATGCGAAAATGATAACCACAGTGGGAGCAAACCTGCAGCGACTCCTCGAGTTCGCGTTTGTAAAGATGCGCCTCGCAGCCGTCGCACTTAACAAAGACATTTTCAGTCTTTACAACGCGTTCCTCCGGGGGCACCGCTTCGATTTGTTTACTCTTTTTGCTAAACCAGGGCATAGGGAAACGGGGTTACTGTATCTCTGCTCTCGGGTTTATCGGGATTAGGCAGAGGTTAGCACAGGTGGCTGAAAGGATGAAGGCAACGGCGGCTCAGGCTTTGACTTGCTTTCGTAAATCGGGGCCAGGCGAATGTATTTCCTCGGTAATAAGCGTAGATGGCGAAAAACAGTTTATTTCTGGACTGGATCGATGTTAGACTCCCCGCCATTCCGACCGGTGTTCTTGTCGTAATCTGCGCTTTCGAATAGTCAAACCAATTAGTTTGGAGAAAAGCATGAAAAAAAATGCGGAAAGAATGCCGCGTGCCAGGCAAGAAGGACTGATCATTGAAAATCTTCCGGGCGAGGTGCTCGTCTATGATAGCGAACGCGATCGAGCGCATTGTTTGAATCAGACCGCGGCGCTTATCTGGAAATACTGTGACGGCAAGACTACAGTGTCTCAGATGGCGGGACGTCTTGAACGCGATCTGAATACCACGAAAGTGGACGAGAGAATGGTTACTTATGCCCTCGAGCAATTAAGCAAGGACCATCTACTTGAAGAGAGCTTTGTGCCGGCCGCAATGCTGAGCGGGCTAACAAGGCGCCAGATGGTCCGCACGCTGGGCATTGCGGCAGTGATAGCAGTTCCGGTAGTTACTTCAATCATAGTGCCGACGGCTCAGGCTGCCACCTCGTGTTCGGCGCCCGGCCAACCGTGCGGAACCAGCGCACAATGCTGTAGCGGTCTCTGCAGCGGCGGCACCTGCGCCTAAGAGTTTTTACATCCTGATTCGAGATTGTGCTTGAGCGAGCATTCCTGCCCGCTCAAGCACTGCTGTTTTTAAGTGGATTTTTCGAACGGCGCTGTGTTTGAGGCGGGCACGGCGAGGTCGGTTCTTAAAACTCGATACCTTGCTGAGCGCGGATGCCGGCCGTGAATGGATGTTTGATCTCGGTCATCTCAGTGACCAGATCGGCGGCTTCGATTAATGCCGGGGGGGCATCGCGGCCAGTGACAACGATATGCAAAGCAGGCTGGGAAGCACGAACGCTTTGAAACTCCTCCAGGACTTCCGCCACCGGCAGTAATTCATAACTCAACACGTAAACCAACTCATCGAACACCAGCATGTCATACTCGCCGCTGCGAAGCTTCTCCACGCAAAGTGCCCAGGTCTGACGAGCGGTGGCCCGATCCTGCTCCGGATTCTTGGTGTCCCAGGTAAACCCATCGCCCATCGTATGCACTTCGATACCAAGTTTTTCAGCGGCCTCGTGTTCGCCGTAGCGATCGTTGCGCGACTTCATAAACTGAATCATGCAACACTTCAAACCACGCCCCGCGGCGCGCATCATCAGCCCCAGAGCGCAGGTAGTCTTACCCTTGCCGTTGCCGGTGTGAACCATCAGCAAGCCGCGCGTCTTTTCCTGATAGTCTTCGCGACGCCACTTGTATTTTTTTTCGAGGGTAGACATGGGGAAAGAAAAGTTTCAAGTTTCGAGTTTCAAGTTTCAAGTTCGGAACTACTTCAACGTCTGAACTTGAAACTTGAAACTTGAAACTTGGAACTCGAAACAGTCTTATTCAGTCGTGTCTGCCGATCCATTCGCGCGCTGCACCGCATCCTGCAACAGGCCAATGATATTTTCCTCGGCCTCTTCCCAGGTGCCGCGCAGTGTGCAGCCGGCAGCGTTGCGGTGTCCGCCACCGCCAAATTTCTCCGCGACCTTCGCGACGTTTACCTCGCCTTTGGAACGCAGGCTGGTGCGATAGACGCCCAGCTCACATTCCTTGAGCATCGCTACAGCCTCAACCTCGCCGACCGTCAAGGGATAATTAACGAAACCATCTGCATCTTCATCCGAAGCGTCGGCGCTGTGTTGCATCTCCAGGCTATGGCGCAACAAAGCGACGCGGCCGGTTGAATCGCGCCGGGCGGTGGAAAGCACTGCGCCCATCAACTGAATTCTGCTCCAGGGATAACTCGCGAAGACCGCTTCAGCAGTTTTGGCAGGCTTAACGCCGGTGCGCAAAAGTTCAGAAGCGACCTTGAAGGTGCGCTCCGTGGTATTGGAGTAATGAAACGAGCCGGTGTCGGTGATCAGCGCGGTGTAGCAACATTCAGCAATTTCTTTCGTCACCCGGACACCCAGGGCTTTGGCAAGGTTATAGATCATCTCGCCGCAGGCAGAAGCAGTTGAGTCGATCCAGTTGATCTTGCCAAACAGCGCCGTGGTGGCATGGTGATCGATGTTGACTACGAATTGTTGCTCCAGACTCAACAGTCCCGGCCGGGCCATGTCAGAACATTCGATAACGAAAATGCCGTCATACGATTGATCCGCGGCGGGCGTGACCCTGACATCGTTTGCCCCGGGCAACTTTTGATAGGTGTGCGGCACCGGGTCGCGCATGATGACTTCTACGTCTTTATTAAGAGCGCGCAGCAGCCAGTAAAGACCGAGCGAGGAGCCAAGACTGTCGCCATCAGGGCGAAGGTGCGACGTAATGGCAAAGTTTCCCTTGTTTTCAATTAACTCAACTACTTGACTAAGCATTAAGAGCAGGGATGAGGGATGAAGGATGAAGGATGAAGTCGCGGGGAGCGCGACTTCTTCTATTCATCCTTCATCCTCATCCTTCATCCTTTCTGTTCTGATCCAGCGCGAGTTCCTGGAGTAGCTGGTCAACGCGCGCGCCGTGTTCTTCTACTTTGTCTCTCACAAAATGAATCTCTGGGGTGCGCGGCAGGTTGAGCGAAAGACTGAGCTGCTTGCGAACGTAGGGAGCGGCGCGGCGGAGAGCCTCAAGCGCGAGCCGGTGTTCTTCTTCATTTCCAGCAACCGTGACAAAAACCTGGGCTTCCCTGCGATTGTCAGAAAGGCGAACGTCAGTTACGGTTACCATCGTCAACCGTGGGTCCTCGAGTTCATACCCGACAATCTGGGAAATCTCCTCACGAATAATATCTGCAACTCTCTCTGGGCGACGCATTCTGGGAAAGGATGAAGGCGGAGGGATGAAGGATGAACTGAACAGCATGCTTCATCCTTCCGCCTTCATACTTCATCCTTTCTAGAGTTCCGTTGCTGCGACTTTCTCTACGATATACGCCTCGATCTGGTCGCCGACCTTGAGGTCATTAAAGTTTTCCAGACCGATGCCACACTCAAAACCTTCGCGCACTTCCGAAACGTCGTCTTTAAATCGACGCAGCGAAGCGATGTTGCCTTCCCAGCTGACCACACCGTCGCGAATTAGACGAGCTCGCGCGCTGCGTCGAATGTTGCCGTCCACCACCATCGATCCGCCGACGACCCCGGCCTTGGGAACGCGAAACACTTCGCGCACGTCAGCCTTACCGATGATCCGCTCTTTCTCAATTGCTTCGAGCATGCCGATCATGGCCGCGCGAATCTCTTCCTCAACCTTGTAAATGATCGAGTGGAGCCGGATATCGACGCTTTCCTGTTTCGCAAGATCGGCAGCGCGCGATCCCGGTCTTACATTGAAGCCGATTACGACCACGGCCGAGGCTGCTGATCCGGCCTGGGTAGCCGAAGCGAGCAAAACGTCGGATTCAGTGATAGTGCCCACGCCAGAACGAATGACCTTGACCTTCACGCGTTCGGTTGAAAGTTTTTGCAAAGTAGACTTGAGAACTTCAACTGAACCCTGCACGTCGGCCTTGATAACCACCAGCAGTTCCTTGACTTCGCTTTCGCCCAGGGCTTCGATACCGCGCTTGGTAGTTTGTAGCAGCGTGGCCTGGCGGCTCAGCATCTGCCGGTGTCCGGAGATTTGCTGCGCGCGGGCAATATCGGCCACGACCTGGAAGCCGTCGCCTGCCTGGGGCACACCCTGCAGTCCGAGCACTTCGACCGGAGTCGCCGGTCCGGCTTCGGTGATGGCCTCACCCTTGTCGTTGAACATCGCCCGCACTTTGCCAAAAATCTGGCCGACAATAAAAGGTTCGTGAACGTGCAGGGTCCCTTGTTGGACCAGCACGGTAGCGACCGCACCGCGGCCTCGATCCAGCTTGGCTTCCAACACCACGCCCGAGGCCAGTCGCGTGGGGCTGGCGCGCAGGTTAAGAATGTCTGAAGTCAGTAGAATGGTTTCCAGGAGGGTGTCGAGGTTCTGCCGTTTCTTGGCGGAAACCTGGACCATCTCGGTCTCGCCGCCCCACTCAACCGGATTGAGTCCCTGGGTGGCCAGTTCCTGTCTAACGCGATCCGGATTCGCATCCGGTTTGTCGATCTTGTTGATGGCCACCACGATGGGAACGCCCGCGGCGCGCGAGTGTTCGATCGCTTCAATCGTTTGCGGCATCACCCCGTCGTCCGCCGCCACCACCAATACCACTACGTCAGTAGCTTTGGCGCCGCGCGCGCGCATTAAGGTAAAGGCCTCGTGACCTGGGGTGTCGAGAAATACTACGCGTCGCGTTTCACCGGACTGATCCGGGTTCGGGACCTGCACACTATAAGCGCCGATATGCTGAGTGATACCGCCGGCTTCACCCGCGGCAACATCGGTTGCGCGGATACCGTCGAGCAGGGAGGTTTTGCCGTGATCGACGTGGCCCATGACGGTTACCACCGGAGCGCGTGGCAATTCCACATCGTCGGCATCCGTCGCGATCAGATCCTCATATTCCTCTTCGGTAACCATCTCCTCAAAAGGAACAAAGGTAACGTCGTAACCAAAACGCTTGCCCAGTTCGATGGCCACGTCATCGTTCAGCGGTTGATTGATGGTTGCAAAGACGCCGCGCTGCAGCAGCAGGCTCACGATATCTTTGGGTTTGATTCCGAGTTTCTCCGCAAATTCCTTCACCGTCGAACCTTCGACAATTCGCACCGGCTTTATCTCGCCAGGAACCGACGGTGATTCCATTCTGCCGGCGATGCGATCTTCGAGAGACAGCGCCTTGGGCGGAGGAATGAAGTCACCCTTATCAAACCGCCCGGCCTTACCGTCAATCTTCCGGCCGCCACGCGTGGGCGTGCGGCGCGAACGACGCCGGCCGGCGTCTGGAGGTGGAATGTAAGTAGTCTGTGGTGTGGCAGTCTCTCCGGGCGTGCCCAGGCGTTCAGTCTTGGCCAGGGGCGTACGTTCCCGGACACGCGTGCCAGCACGCTCAGCGCGGTCTCGTGGCGTCACTGGAGGGGCGATGACGGGCGAAGGAGCACGTTCACCGGGACGAACACCGGCATTGAGAGCCGCCGCCGTCGGGCGCAACACGCGAACCTGTCGCGATGGAGGAGCAGGAATTCCTTCTGGAGTAGCGGAGGGTAACGGTGGCGCTGCATCCGCTTCCGCCGCAGCGAGCGGAGCCACGTCGCCATTCGTATCTTCAATTTCAACTGCGGGCTCAACTGCCGCCGTTGCTTGTGCCTCGGGTTGTTCTGCACGTGCAGCTGGAGGCAGCTTCCGCAGCAGCTTCGCGGTGGTGGCCGGCTTGGCATCGGGAGCCGGAGTAGTGGGCGCCTCGACTTCGGGTTGGGGCGCTTCCGTTACTACCTCAGGAGCGGGCGCCGCTTCCGCGGCAACCTGTTCAGCTTCCTCTGCCGGCGCTTCCTCCACATGGCGCTCGGCACGTTTGACCACGCGCACCCCGCGCTTGACCGCAGTCTCTTTCTTGGGGAAGTACTTGTTGCGAATCTTCTCCGCCAGCTCTTTCGAGACCGAGTTTGACGGGACGCTGACGTCGACGCCTTCGCGGCGCACCTCTTCAATCAGGCGCTTCGTGTCGAGCTTCAGTTCTTTGGCGAGATCGTATATTCGGATCTTAGAGGAAACGGTCATGCACTCCTTTTCAGACGCTCAACTTACCTGGCGTCTGGCTTCTTCAAGTGGTTTCAAGAACTCTCGCTTCTTAACCACTTGAAGCTGGCTTCAGAAGCGCAACGCGTACGAGTGGCAGGGGAGCGAACAACACAAACCGCCGGGTCCACCGGCGACTGAGCTGAATCTAATTTTCCGCATCTGGGGAAGCATCCTGCTTCTCTTTGTCTGTGCTCTCGCTTGATGCGGCGTCTTCTAAACTTGCGGGAGCAGATGTTTGTACGTCTTCAGTTTCGCCGTTCGATTCTTCCTCGGCCATAAAGTCTTCAAGACTTTCGAGGTTCTCAATAGCTTCCACCTCGGCGGACGTAACATCAGGCGCCGGGACGATGGTATCCGGACGGAGATCGCGTCCTGGTTCCTGAAGGGCAAGGTCGTCTTCCGAAGCTGCTTCAACTTCAGTAAGCGCAACCGGATCGGCTGAATCCTGTGCCAGTATTTCCGATTCAGCACTGAACGGCACTCCGTTCTCTACCGCTTCGTCGTAACCAGCGGCGGTCGCGTCTGTCCCTTCAGTTGCTCCTGTGTTTAAGCCCGGCTCTTCTTCCGTCTCAACTTCGCCGAGAGATTCAATTTCTTCACCCGCGACTTCCGTATCGCCTTCGGTTTCGCCCTGCAGCGTTCGATCACGCATGGCAACGACTTCTTTAGCCGCGTTGAGAATCTTTTCAGCTTCGTCCAGGCTCAAGTCGAGAAACTCGACCAGGTCGTCAATGGAAGTTTGCGTCAGTGCGTCGATGTCGTTAATACCGTGTTCCGCCAGCGTATCAGTCTGTTGCGGAGTCAAACCCTCAATAACAGACAGCGGCACCGATGCGCCAGAAGCGATGAGGGCGCCCATTTGTTCGGTGACCTCGCGCTTGATCTCTTCTTCGCTGCGAATATCGATATTCCAACCAACCAGTTTGGTGGCAAGGCGCACGTTTTGACCGCGCTTGCCGATGGCGAGCGATAGTTGGTCCTCGTTAACGATAACTTCC
>Ga0134126_10010345_pt1 | contig 11754 bp, 10 predicted proteins | sample KB31752_FD_96881 | JGI IMG/M metagenome (GOLD analysis project Ga0134126, IMG submission 96881) | Terrestrial soil microbial communities with excess Nitrogen fertilizer from Kellogg Biological Station, Michigan, USA - KB3-175-2 | ecosystem: Environmental > Terrestrial > Soil > Unclassified ...
CTGCGGCGTGGCGAGATCGGCGTTCGTATGGCCCTGGGCGCGCGCCCTGAGCAGATTCAGTCTCAGTTCCTCATTCTCGCTCTACGGCTGGTCATTTTCGGGACAACCTTGGGCATCGCTGGCGCATGGTTAACTGGTCAGGCGATGCGCAGCCTCTTGTTCCACGTTTCCCCCATCGATATTCCGGTACTTGCCTGGACCGCCGGCTCCATCGCGGTGGTTTCGCTGCTCGCTTGTCTGCTGCCGTCCCGCCGCGCGGCGCACATTTCGCCTATCGAAGCTCTTCGCGCTACTGGGTCAGCGTAAAATTCGGACAATGAATGCTCGATCTGCTGCGGCCCTGTTGGGTGTCGCCTTCCTGCCCTTATACGCGCAGAGCCCGGTCACGTTGATCCTGATCAACGGCAAGATCTGGACCGAGAATCCGAACCAGAGGGAGGTTGAGGCGGTTGCCATCGGCGGGAACCGCATCGTCGCAGTCGGCACTACCGCCGAGATCTCTCCGCTGAAAGGCCCTGAGACGCGGGTCATCGACTTGGCGGGGAAGCGTGTTGTCCCCGGCTTCAACGATGCTCACGTACATTTCTTTTCCGGCGGAGCGGATTTGGCAGGCCCCCAGCTTCGTGACGCAAAGAGCCAGCAGGAGTTTCGCGACACCCTGGCCGCATTCGCGAAGACCCAGCCCAAGGGCCGCTGGATCACGGGAGGCAACTGGGACCACGAGAACTGGCGGCCCGCGGCGCTCCCCACCCATGAATTGATTGACGCCGTGACGAAAGACTGGCCCGTGTTCGTCAATCGCCTGGACGGCCACATGTCGCTGGCAAACTCCGTTGCGCTAAAGCTGGCTCACATAGATAGAAACACGAAAGACGTTACAGGCGGCGTGATCGTCCGCGACTCCACCGGAAATCCAACCGGCATTCTCAAGGACGCGGCCCAAGACCTGGTGAATAACGTGATGCCGCCGCCTTCCGCGGACCAGATCCGCACGGCCGTGCTCGCCGCCCAAAGCTATGCGAACGCGCAGGGCGTAACCAGCGTCCAGGACATGTCGGCGTCTCCTGACGTGTTCCGCGTCTATCAGCAGATGATGCATGATGGCGAACTCCGCGTGCGCATCTCCGGCCATCAACCTCTGCCCGATTGGAAGCGCCTTGCCGATGTCGGACTGCTGGCCGATTTCGGGAATGAGAAACTGCACATCGGCAGCTTGAAAGGCTTTGCCGACGGCTCGCTCGGGTCGAGCACCGCGCTGTTCTTCCAACCGTATCTTGACGCACCAAACACCAGCGGTATTCCCAGCGCCGAGCTCGCCGATCCGGAACAGATGTTCCACAACATCGAACAGGCCGACGCAGCCGGGTTGCAGGTTGCTATTCACGCGATTGGCGACAAAGCGAACCATACGATTCTCGGCTTTTACGAGAAGGTCGAGCACGAGCACGGGCAGCGTGACCGGCGGTTCCGCATTGAGCACGCACAACATTTGCTGGCGTCCGATGTTTCCCGCTTTGCGCAATTGCGCGTGATCGCCTCCATGCAGCCGTATCATTGCATCGACGACGGCCGCTGGGCCGAGAAGCGCATTGGACCGGAACGCGCCAAGACGACGTATGCGTTTCGCTCGCTGCTCGATGCCGGAACCATTTTGGCGTTCGGCTCCGATTGGGACGTTGCGCCGATGAAACCAATTCTGGGAATCTATGCCGCCACTACAAGGCGCACACTGGACGGCAAGCATCCGGATGGCTGGATTCCCGAACAAAAAATCACTGTAGCGGAAGCCGTTCACGCGTACACTATGGGATCAGCCTACGCGAGTTTCGAAGAAAGTGTAAAAGGATCGATCGAGCCGGGAAAGCTGGCGGATCTTGCCGTTTTATCGGATGACATTTTTACCATCGATCCCGTCAAGATCGCGGATACGAAGGTTTACATGACGATTTACGACGGTCAGATTGTCTTCGGCCCTATTCCAAATCCGTACCAAAAGGACCCAAGCGGATTGCTTTTGCGTCCAGAAGCTGCCGGATCAGGGGTGAAGTAAGGGCTTCCAGTTCGCGCTCGCGCGATTCTTTCAATCTCGTGGCAGCGCGTTGCAATTCCGGCCCCAGGAAGCCCGGGTGGCACATGAATTCGGTCGTGCCCTCCGGCAATTTCGACAGCGCTGCGGCAAAGCTCTGCTCCGTCAGCGAACCGGTCAGCCGGAAACCCAGAAAATGATCTGTCATCTTCACATGGAACCGCTTCGCCACTCCTCTATAAAAGCGCGCTGCGGCGGCGCAGGGCAAACCCGTAAAAGGCATACTGGCATCCAACGGCAATCTCACGAACGGAATCTCAAATTCGTGGGCCAGCCGGACTACGGCTCGAAACACGTTGGGCAGAAGATGAGTGTGCTTGTGAGAATCCAGATGTGTGGGCTTAATGCCCGCCCCGGTAATCTTCTCAATCTGGGCGCGAAGCTCGGAGTAGACGTCCAGTCGCGGGCGAAGCAGCGCGACTAGCAGGTCGCGGGGCGTCTCCGGAAACGGCTTTCCCGTTAGGACAGAGGCTCCCTGCACCAAAACCAAGTGGCAGCCTATATCCAGCGTAGGATGCTGTCGCGCCAGCCCCACCGCATCCTCGAATGCGTCTCCATTGGCCATCAGCGTGGTTGAAGTCAGCACGCCGTGAAGGTGCGCATGCACAATTCCAGCATTCACGTCGTGCGTGAAGCCGAAATCGTCGGCATTAATAGTTAGGCATTTCAACTTAGAAAATGTGAAGCTTGATGCTCAGGAACTTTTTCGGATTCGCGCGGAAGTCGCGCAGCAATCCGTGCAATTCTTGCGTCGTGCCGTTCAGCGAATCATAAAGAGCGGGGTTCACCAGCAGTTGTCCAATGGTCCCCTGGCCCGAATTAACTTTGTCTAATGTCAGATCCACTTTGCCCAGTGTTCTGGACACATCATTTCCAATCTTGTTGCTCACTAACAATTGTCCTGCCGTTCCTTTGCCCGCGTTCAAGTTCGTCAACAGCGTATTCAATTGAGTAATCGACTTGTCAAGATCGTTGTAGACTTTGGGGTCCTTAAATAAAAGGCCCGCTGTCCCTTCGCCCTGCTGTAGACCAGCCATCACCTTATCGACACGGTCCACCACGGTTTGAATCTGTGTGTAAAGCGCGTTGTCGTTAATCAAGTGCCCAACCGTTCCGGTTTTGGAGTTCAACGTGGTCGCCAGCAGTTGCACCTGGTTGACGGTCGCTGCCAGGCTATTGTAAAGGCTCTGGTCAACCAGCAATTTGCCGATCGTGCCGCTGCCGGATTCCACCTGCCCCACGATATTCGTAATTTTGCCGAGAATCACCTGCGCCGAATCCAGAACACTGAATCCCTGGGCTACAAGCTGATCGAACTGCTGGGTATTTTCAGCTTTAAGGGTGGCGTTCGGCTGAACGGTGTCATGACTCGTTCCTTTCGTGATCTGCAGAAATTTTGTGCTGCCCAGCAGATTATCCGAAGAGATGGAGGCAATCGAATCGACAGGAATCTGCTTCAGCATGTCGTCGTCCACGTCGAAATCCACTTTAATAACACGCTGGGGATTCGTTTCTCCCGACAGCGCAACGCCGTCAACGCTGCCCGCCTGAATACCATTAATCCGAACCGGCGAGCCCGGCGTTAGCCCGGCCGCATCGGACGTGTAAACATGCAGCGGCACTTGCGATTGGAACCACTTCATGTTGCCCGTGAGCAGAAACACGATAATGGCAATGCATGCCAGGGCGACAATGCCCAAGATGCCGACTTTCAACTGCGCCAAACTCACTTTGTTCTTACTCGGCATAGTTACTCCTCATGCTTCACAAACCGCCTCACGTACGGGTCTTCCGATTGTTCAAGTTCTTGACGCGTGCCGAAGAATACGATTGCGCCCTCTTTCATGACAATGAACTTCGTCCGGCTCTCCTCGCCAGTGACGGAAACCAAGGCCTCTTTCTCACGGTCGTAACGAAAGCCCGCCATCAACTCGCCGTCCTGGTAGCGGTGAGTCACGATTAATGCCGCGCTGTTTCGAACGTCCCGCTCCTTTACGATCAGCGCCATAATGGTGTTCGCCGTAATTGGATCCAGCCCCGCTGTCGGCGAGTCATAAAGCACCAGCGGCGGCCCGGTTACGATGGCTCGCGCAATCCCTACGCGCCTGCGCATCCCGCCCGAAATTTCGCTCGGAAGCTTATCGTACGTCTGCTCGAGTTCCACGAAACGGAGCGCATCACGCACCCGGCTTTCGCTATCTCCATTCGGCTGCGTTCCATTCGCTTGCGCGCTGGCTTGCCGGTTCAGCAGTGGATATTCTACGTTCTCTCCCACGCTGAGCGAATCGAAAAGGCCGCCCTCCTGGAATACCATCCCGGCGCGGCTGCGAAGTCCGAACAACTGAGTCTCTTTCATCGCAGTAACATCTTCACCGAAAACCTTGATCTGGCCCCGATCTACTGGAACCAATCCGATTACGGCTTTCAACAACGTTGTCTTGCCGCTGCCGGCCGCTCCAAAAATGATGCGCGTTTCTCCCGGATTCAGTGTCAGGCTAACATCCCGCAAAGCCCAAACGTCCTCGTACCGAAGACTTACATCACAGAAATTCAGAATGGAGCCTTCTGCCATGATGGGCTATAAATTCACGAAAATCTTATCGATGAGGAACGTCACCACGAAGATCCAGATGGAGGCGGTCACCACCGCCTGCGTTGTAGCGCGTCCCACGCCTTGCGTTCCTCCCGTAGTCTGCAAGCCATAGAAGCAGCCGACCAGTGAAATGATCATTCCGAAAACAAGCGGCTTAATCAGGCCCTGCGCCAAGTCATTCAAAACCAGCGCTCTCCAGAAACTCGACCAGTATTGCGAGCTAGTAATGATGTGAAGCAGCGGAACCGCTACTAAGTAAGCTCCAACCGATCCAACCGCATCGGCAACCACGGTCAAGGCAGGCAGCATAATGGCGGTCGCTATCAGCCTTGGAGTAACCAGCTTCTGGATCGGGTCGGTTCCCAAAGCACGCATGGCATCGATCTGCTCGGTGACCTTCATCGAGCCGAGTTCGCTGGCGATACCCGATGCATTTCTTCCCGCGACCAGCAAAGCAGTTAGGACCGGCCCCAACTCGCGAACCAGCGTGAGCGAAACAATTGTTCCGGTCTGGCTGCTGGCGCCATAGGTGTTCAGCGCCCGCGCCATTTGCAGTGCAATGATTGCGCCGCTGAAGAAACCGGTTAGGAGTACAATGACAAGGCTTCCGACCCCGATAATGTCCATTTGAATGAAGACATCGTCGTAGTAGTGCGGCCCGCGAACTACGTTCTTAAAAGCCCGGCCGGCGAGAAATAAAAATTCCTGGAAAGGACCAATCCAAGCGTTCAGGAATCGGAGCAAGCTGGAGCTCCTGGCAACGACCTCGCCCTCATGGCTCGATGCTATCACGTCAATCGCCCGACGCTAGAATGCCACCTGAGCCGCAGCCGACCTCCCACTCTCATTGTTCTTCTGATCGATCGCGCTCACTTCGTATCGATAGGTTTTTCCGTGCTGCACGTTCCGATCACTGAAGGTTGGCAGGCTTACCAATCCACCTTGGGGCTCAAATGGACCGCCCTCGGTAGAACGATAGACGTAATAGCCTTTCAAGTCGGGTTCAGGGCTGCGCTGCCACGATACTTCGATTGAATCAGGGCCCGCAAGCGCCGTGATGCTGGCCGGCACGGATGGCGGAAATGTATCGGCCATGCTAATGGAGGCGGGCTGCGATGCCAGGCTCTCAGCCGAGCCTTCTCTCGCGATGACTGTGTATTGATAGCGCGTATCATATTGCGCGCTCTTGTCGAGATAATCGGGATGATCGGATGTGCCAAGCGGCACGGGCTGCTGCTCTCCCGGACCCTGGCGGTAAATGCTGTATTGCACGCCGGAGCCCTGCTTCGGCCAGGTTAGCAGGATTCCATGCGCCGTTGGCTCCGTTTTCACCACCGGCGGCTCCAGCGGCGGTATCACATTGAGCACCACGCGATTCGACCACGACGAATAGTGATCCGTTTTCTTCACCGCCGTGCGCACTGCGATCACAACGCGCTTTCCAGCCCACTCAGCCGCCGGAATCGATTTCGACATTGCAGCCGCTTGCGGGTTATCGGGGTCGCTTGGCGGTGGAGGCGTCAGGCTGTATTGCCGCGCGCTCGCCGCCCAGGTATCGAAATCAAACGGACTCGGGGCGGCTCCAATCCGCAGATCGATTTCCGAAAACCGCTTGATCGTCAGGCTGTCGGTCGTATGAATCGGTGTAGTGAACGCAATCAGAATCTGGTCGCCGCGCTCTATCGCCTGAAGAGTGGTAACTGCGGCCGGCAGTTGTGGAGACGGTGGAAGCACCGGACCCACATACCCGCAACCGCACAGCACGAGAATCGCGGCAGCGGCCACTGCATTTAGTGGGGCAGGCGCTTTCGCCTGCCGGGGCCCGCATCTCACTACAGAATGTACCTGCTCAGATCCTGATCCTTAGCGATCTCCGCGAGCTGTTTGCGAACGTACACCGCGTCAATCTTGATGTTCTTCTTCTTGAGATCCGGGCCGGCAAATGAAATCTCTTCCAGCAGCTTCTCCATGATCGTGTGCAGCCGCCGCGCCCCAATGTTCTCCGCTGAATCGTTCACCTGTGCCGCGATTTTTGCGATTTCCGTCACCGCGTCTTCCGTGAAGCTCAGCTTGATCCCTTCGGTTTCGAGCAGCGCCGTGTACTGCTTTACCAGCGCCGATTTCGGCTCCCTCAAGATCCGTATGAAATCGGCTTCACTCAGCGACTTCAGTTCCACTCGAATCGGAAATCGCCCCTGTAGCTCCGGAATCAGGTCAGACGGTTTCGATACATGGAAAGCACCCGCGGCGATGAACAGGATGTGGTCCGTTCGCACGAAACCATGGCGGGTGTTTACCGTCGTCCCTTCCACAATCGGCAGAATGTCCCGCTGCACACCTTCGCGGCTGACGTCCGGCCCGTGGCCGCCCTCGCGGCCCGCGATCTTATCGATCTCATCCAGGAAAACGATGCCGCTTCGCTCTACCCGTTCCAAGGCAAGGCGAGTCACCTGGTCCATGTCGACCAGCTTCTGCTCTTCTTCCTGAATCAAATATTCCAGCGCTTCGGAAACCCGCATGTTGCGCTTTCTCGTCCGCGGTCCGAAAAGGCCTGGGATGACATCTTTTAAATTGATGTCCATCTCCTCCACGTTCCCGTTGGTAGAGACTTCGAACGTCGGCCCGCGCTCTTTTACGTCTACCTCCACCATGCGGTCGTCGAGTTTGCCCGCGCGCAGTTTCTCGCGAAGCTTCTCCCGGGTTCGCTCTACGCTCTCCGTTCCTTCCGGCTGAGGGGGCATCAACAGATCCAGCAGACGCTCCTCTGCCTGCTGCTCGGCGCGGTCGGCCACCTGCTCCAGCCGCTCGTCCCGGATCATATCGATCGCGATATCCACCAGGTCGCGGATGATCGATTCCACATCGCGCCCGACGTAACCCACTTCGGTGAACTTACTGGCCTCCACTTTCAGAAACGGGGAATTGGCAAGCTTTGCCAGCCGCCGCGCAATCTCCGTCTTTCCCACACCGGTAGGCCCGATCATGAGAATGTTCTTCGGCATCACCTCTTCGGCCATTTCCGGATCCAGTTTCTGACGCCGAACCCGGTTTCGTAAGGCAATTGCGACAGAGCGTTTTGCGTCCGACTGCCCGACCACATGCTTGTCCAACTCCGCCACAATCTCTCGTGGCGTCAGCTCATCCAGGAGCGGCGCTTCATCCGAGGATTGCTGTGGAAGATAGATGACCATTATGCCAGTTCCTCGTAGGTGACATTCTCATTCGTGTAGATGCAGATATCACCCGCGATCTTCATCGCTCTCTCCACAATTTCACGCGCTCCCAGATTCGTGTTTTCAAGCAATGCGACCGCCGCGGACTTCGCAAACGCGCCGCCGGACCCGATTGCAGCCACCGGCGCATCAGGCTCAATCACATCGCCGGTGCCGCTGACAATGAATATGTTCTGCAGATCGGCCACCAGCAGCAGTGCCTCCAGATGACGGAGCATCCGGTCGGTTCGCCATTCTTTCGCCAATTCAACCACGCTGCGCGCCAGGTTACCGCTGTACGCCTCCAGCTTGGATTCAAATCGCGCAAATAGCGCAAATGCATCGGCCGTTGACCCGGCAAATCCGGACACGATCTTGCCGTTGTATAAGCGCCTTAGCTTCTTTGCCCCGCTCTTCAATACTTCATTGCCCATGGTGACTTGGCCGTCACCGGCGAGGACCACTTTCCCGTTGCGTCGCACGCAAAGCACCGTGGTCGAACGGATTCTTCTTCTCATTTATATGTAAACCAGAGTTTCGATGTCGCCTGCACAAGTCAAGCCGGCCCATCATTCAGGTTGAACCTTTATTTCAGCACAGCGGGACACCATTCCCTCCACTGCGCGGGCGTAGGATGATGGCAAAGGCATCAGTTCAGGCTGACCGAAAGGAGTACGGATCGTGAGCAAAATCGAACTGAAGGTGAATGGCCGTTCACACACGCTGGCTATTGAACCGTCCACGCCGCTGCTGTATATCCTCCGCAACGATCTCGACTTGCGAGGCCCCCGCTTTGGGTGCGGCCTCGGACAATGCGGCGCATGCAAAGTAATCATCAACGGCGTGGCGGTGTTTTCCTGCATCACGCCTGTGTCTTCGGTCAAAGGTGAAATCACCACGCTCGAAGGACTTTCGCAGAACGGCAGGTTGGATCCTGTGCAGCAGGCTTGGATTGAGGAACAAGCTCCGCAGTGCGGATTCTGTCAGAACGGCCAGATCATGACCGCTAAGGCCCTGCTGGACAAGAATCCCCATCCGACCGACGCGCAGATCCGTGAATCGATGAACGGAATCTTGTGCCGCTGCATGAGCTACTTTCGGGTGCAGAGCGCCATCAAGCGGGCAATCAAAACTATGGCCGAATCCTCACCCGCTGCCGGGGAGAAGGTGGTGGCATGAGCACGTCCGGCACGATTCCGAAGCAGATCGAAGAGATGCTCGTAACCCATCGCCGCGGCTTTTTGAAAAATGCGGGACTGCTGGCCGTGAGCATCGGGATGTTCGGAGCGATTAGCGAAGCGGATGCGCAGAGCAGCAATGCTGCTGCAGGCCCTGGTCGCTATCACGATCCCGATTTCCACCAAATCGACTCATGGATTGTGATTCACGAGAACAACACCGCCACGTTCTATGTCGGCACAACGGACCCGGGCCAGGGTACGGGGACATGTTTCCGCCAGTTGATGTCGGATGAGCTCGACATCGCCTTCGATAAGACCACTTGCATTATGGGGAGCACCGATATCACGGTCGACCAGGTCGGGTCGGGCGGTTCCAATGCCTTGGAAAGAAATTCGTGGCCGATGCGCCGCGTCGCCGCTGAAGGGCGCCGTGTGCTCCTTGAAATGGGGTCACAGCGCCTGGGCGTGCCCGTCGATCAACTCGCCGTGCACGATGCAGTCATCTCGGTCAAAACCGATCCTTCAAAACGCGTCACCTACGGCGAACTGATCGCGGGAAAGAAGTTCAATGTCTCCCTAACCGGGAACAATATTAACCGGATTACCGGCCGTGCCAGAACCAAATCGAATCCCGAGCTCAAATATACCGGCCAGTCGATCCAGCGCGACGACATCCCGCCGAAAGTAGATGGCTCTCTGAAATGGGCTGTGGATGTGAAGCTGCCGGGCATGGTTCACGCGCGAAACGTGAAGCCTCCTTTCGCCTGCGCAAAGCTGACGGGCATTGACGAATCGTCTGTAAAGAGGCTGCCGGGTTTCATCAAAGTGCTGAGCAAAGGCAACTACGTCGCTGTGGTCTGCGAACGCGAAGAGCAGGCCATCCGTGCCGCCCGCCAGCTGAAAACGACGTGGAAGAAACCGGCAACGTCTCCCTTCCCTTCATCCGAAGATCTCTTCAACTACATCCGCAGCGCAACACCGGCGGCTGCCGCGGAAACCGTGGAGGTGGGAAATCCCGATGCGGCATTTTCAGGCGCGGCAAAGATCATCGAGGCGGAATACGAGATTCCGTTTCAGGGGCATACCGCATTTGCGGGCGCCCATTCCTTAGCCGACCCTTCCAATGGTCAGATGACCGTTTATACGAATGATATGAAGTCGTACAGCATGCGCAGAGGCATCGCTTCGTTTCTCGGCATGCCGCACGACAGTGTACGTGTGATCTGGATGATGGGTCCGCAGGGCTTCGGTCGTTCGGCGGCGGAGGATGCCGCTTTTGAGGCTGCCTGGATTGCACGCGAGATGGGCCGGCCGGTGCGTATGCAGTGGATGAGAGAGGAAGAGACGGCATGGGATACGAAGGGCCCGGCATTTCTAGTGAAGATGCGCGGTGCTCTCGATAGCGATGGCAGCCTGATCGCGTACCACTTCCATGCTCGTTCGTGCGACTACAACCACGTCGGATACAACGAGCCGGATACCGTGCTGATTGCACAACTGATGGGATCGAGACGGGCAAGACCTGCGGCCGGCAGTGCCGCGATGCCTTCTGACATGTACGCCATTCCGAATCGCAAAATGGTGGGCGAGGTGGTTGGCCTCCCGGCCATGTGGGAAACGCCGCTCCGGACCGGCAACCTGCGCGATCCGAATGGTCCGCAGCCGACCTTTGCCGCGGAATCGTTCATCGACGAAGTTGCGGCGGCTGCGAAAACTGATCCGCTGGACTTCCGCATGAAGATGATCAACGCCCGAAAGGACGACGACAGTGGATTCCGGCGCGCACGCTCAATCGCGGTTCTCAAAGCCGCTGCGGAAGCGTATGGCTGGGATTCGCGGCCCTCGCCGAACCCGACTGGTAAAGGCGAGATCCTCACCGGCCGCGGTATCGCATACGCGTTCCGGGGCCATACGGTTGTTGCGCAGATCGCCGACGTCGAAGTGAATCGCCAGACGGGTCATGTTCGGGCGAAGCGTCTGGTGTGCGCGCACGATTGCGGTCTGGTGGTGAATCCTGAAAGCCTGCGGCACACCATTGAATGCTGTACGCTTCATGGCCTCAGCCGCGCTCTTCACGAAGAAGTCCGATTCGATACGGAGAAGGTGACCAGCCAGGACTGGTTCTCGTCCCCGACTCTCCGCCACGCCGATATTCCCGAGCGCATTGATATCGTCCTGGTGAACGGCGATCCGAATCCGAACCGTCCCGATCTGCCGCCCTACGGAGCCGGTGAAGCCTCGCTCAAACCAATGCTTGCCGCTATCGGGAACGCGATCTACGACGCTACTGGCGTTCGCATCCGACGGGTTCCCTTCCGTGATGATCGTGTGCTGGCCGCACTGAAGGCCGCAGGCGCGTGACCCAGCTTGAAAAGAACCCTCGATTAGCCACCCGCGCTCGCTAGTCACAAAACCCACATCTCTATTTCTCCATTCCCTGCACTGACTTACATTCAGATTTGCCGGTCTGCCTCACGGCCACTCGTTCAAATGCGGTTATGACGAGTCGCGAACTCCGTAATCAGCGCCGCGAGGTCGAGCGCAAAGCTAAAAAACTTGAATACCAACAGAGCCGGAACGCTGCATCCGCCTCGGCTGGCGCACCTGAAACCGCCTTTTCACCCAATCCCGACCTCCTCGACGAATTCTCCGCCGAAGAACAATCCGAAATGATGGCGCTCC
>Ga0134126_10010346_pt1 | contig 11753 bp, 9 predicted proteins | sample KB31752_FD_96881 | JGI IMG/M metagenome (GOLD analysis project Ga0134126, IMG submission 96881) | Terrestrial soil microbial communities with excess Nitrogen fertilizer from Kellogg Biological Station, Michigan, USA - KB3-175-2 | ecosystem: Environmental > Terrestrial > Soil > Unclassified ...
GACCGCGTCCTGCCCGCCGTGACGCTTGGGCTCTATTACATGGCTTATATCTCGCGACTGGCTCGTGGCGGCATGTTGGAGATTTTAAACCAGGATTTCATCCGCACGGCCCGCGCCAAGGGGGCATCCGAATGGCGCATCGTGCGCAAACATTCCCTGCGCGGCGGACTATTGCCTGTTGTTACCTTTCTCGGCCCGGCTGTGAGTGGAATCGTTACTGGCTCACTGGTCGTCGAAACCATTTTTCAAATTCCCGGCGCGGCGCGTTTCTTCGTAAATGCGGCCTCGAACCGCGATGGCCCCATGCTCATGGGCACCACGCTTGTTCTTGCGGCCCTCGTGGTCGTCATGAATCTCGTGGCGGATATTGTCGCCGTTTGGATGAATCCAAGATTACGTTTTGAATGACCGCTGAATTTCCAAACGTCACCCAGCACGCGGGCGAAATCGAACCGGGCCAATCGCTCTGGCAGGACGCGTGGCATCGATTGCGCAAAAACAAACTCGCGGTCATCGGAGCTATTTTTGTCGCGGTATTGGCCGTCGCTTGTTTCCTGACGCCGCTTGTCGCTCCCGGTACCTACGCGAAAACCAACCTCGCCCTTGGCGCCACCGCTCCGAGCCATGCGCACTGGCTCGGCACTGACGTTCTCGGTCGTGATTTGCTGGCGCGCGTGCTGTACGGCGGTTGCATCTCACTCTCGGTCGGCCTGGCCGGCACGTTTGTTTCCGTATTCATCGGCGTGCTCTATGGCGCGATTGCGGGTTATTTCGGCGGACGCCTCGATGTCGTTCTGATGCGCATTGTGGACATCATTTATTCCCTTCCGTTTGTCGTTTTTGTCATTCTCGTGCTCGTCGTTTTCGGCCAGAACATCATCCTGCTTTTCATGGCGCTCGGCGCCATTTCGTGGCTGGATATGGCGCGCATTATCCGCGCGCAGGTGATGGCGCTCAAAAAACAGGAATTCGTGGAAGCCGCCGTCGCGCTCGGCTTGCGCAAACGGCGCATCATCCTTCGCCATTTGATTCCGAACGTGCTGGGCATCGTGACGATTTACGCGACGCTGATCGTGCCGAGCGTCATGCTGCTTGAGGCGTTTCTCAGCTTCCTCGGCCTCGGCGTGCAGGCGCCGATGAGTTCGTGGGGCACGCTGATTCTCGATGGCAGCAAGAGCATGGAGCAATATCCGTGGCTGCTGATTTTTCCGGGACTGTGCTTCTCGCTCACACTTTTCTCACTCAATTTCGTCGGCGACGGTTTGCGTGACGCGCTGGACGTTCGCGCGTCGAAAGATTGATATGCCTTTGCTCGAAGTCACCAACTTGCGCACGTCGTTTTACACGCGGCTCGGAGTCGTGCGCGCGGTGAACGACGTCTCGTTCTCGCTCGAGAAAGGCGACACGCTTGGGATTGTGGGGGAATCCGGCTCCGGAAAATCCGTGACGTGCTATTCGCTGATGCGATTGATTCCGCAGCCGCCGGGGAAAATTGAAGGCGGGTCGGCGATATTTGATGGCGTTGATTTGCTGAAGGCGTCGCCGGAGCAATTGAGAAGCATTCGCGGCAAACGCATCTCGATGATTTTTCAGGACCCGATGACGTCGTTGAATCCGTATATGCGGATTTCGGAGCAATTGATCGAGCCGCTGTTGATTCATGAAAAGATCGGCCGCATCGAGGCGCTGCAACGTGCGGTTGCAATGCTTCAGGAGGTCGGCGTGCCGGACGCGGCGAATCGCATTCATAGTTATCCGCACGAATTTTCGGGCGGCATGCGGCAGCGCGTGATGATTGCGATGGCGTTGATCACGCGGCCCGAGTTGCTCATCGCTGATGAACCCACGACCGCGCTGGATGTCACGGTGCAGGCGCAAATTCTGGATCTCGTGAAAAAAATGCAGCGCGAGCTGGGCATGGCGGTGATTTGGATTACGCACGATCTGGGCGTAGTGGCGGGCTTTTGCCATCGCGTGCAGGTGATGTATGGCGGCCGCGTCATGGAGCGCGCGGCGACGGACGAATTGTTCGCGCGCACGGCGCATCCTTACACGCGCGCGCTTCAGAAATCCATTCCCGCGCTGCAGCAAAAGGGCACGTCGCTTTACACCATTCCGGGCATGCCGCCGGATTTGTCGCGGAAAATTGAGGGCTGCCCGTTCGTGCCGCGCTGCGATTTCGCGCAGGAGCAATGCAATCAACCGGTGGAGTTGAAAGATATCGGCGCGAATCACAAAACCGCGTGCCTGCGCGTGCAAAAAGGCGAGATCAATTTGAACCACGAATAGACACGAATGAGCACGAAGCTGCATTTGCGTAGGACGGGCATCCTGCCTCTCTTACGTGATTGAATATGTCCGACGCGTTTCTTGAAATCACAGATCTGAAAACCCACTTTCCCGTGGAGCGCGGGATCGTTTTTCGTCATCAGGTCGCTACCGTGAAGGCTGTGGATGGCGTTTCGCTGAAATTGCGGAAGGGAGAAATTCTTGGTTTGGTCGGCGAATCGGGTTGTGGCAAATCCACGCTGGGGCGCACGATTCTGCAATTGATTACCCCGACGGCGGGTGCGGTCGTGCTGGCCGGGAAAAATCTCGCGAAACTCAAGGGGCATGAACTCCGGCGCGCGCGCGCGGATTTTCAGATGATTTTTCAGGATCCTTACGCGTCGCTCAACCCGCGCATGACGGTTTTTGATACGCTCGCGGAAGCGATCCAGGCGCATAAAGATATTCCGAGGGACGAAATGCCCAGGCGTGTGGGCGAGTTGCTGGAAAAAGTGGGCCTTTCGCCGCGAGCGCTCAAAAAATATCCGCACGAATTCTCCGGCGGCCAGCGCCAGCGCATTGCCATTGCGCGCGCGCTGGCCGTGGAACCGAAATTGATTGTGGCAGACGAGCCCGTCTCCGCGCTCGACGTTTCCATCCAGGCGCAAATCATCAACCTGCTCGCAAAGCTTTCGCGCGAGATGGAATTGACGCTTATTTTCATTTCGCACGATCTTTCGGTGGTCAAACACATCTCCGACCGCATCGCGGTGATGTATCTTGGGAAAATTGTGGAGCTCGGGTCGGCGGAGAAAGTTTTTGGCCGGCCGCTGCATCCCTATTCCAAGGCGCTGGTGAGCGCGGTGCCAATTCCCGACCCGGAACGAGAGAAAAAGCGGGAGCGCATCATCCTTTCCGGCGATCCGCCCTCGCCCATCAATCCGCCGTCGGGCTGTCCGTTCCATCCGCGATGCCCTTATGCGATTCCTGATTGCGCGCGCGTGGTGCCGGCGCTGGAGAATTTTGATGAGAACCAGCAGGCGTCGTGTATTCGGATGAGGGAAATAAACTGAATGAAGAAGGAAGAATGCAGAATGAAGAAGGAAAACAGAGAACGCTTTTTCTTCATTCTGCATTCTTACTTCTGCCTTCTGTAACATTCCGCAACATTTTCTCCATTGAGCCCCCCGGGTTCCCATACTACCTTTTCGCGCCATGAATGTTTTTGTCACCGGCGGCGCTGGATATATCGGCTCGGTTTGCACGGAGGAACTGCTCAATGCGGGGCACGCGGTCACGGTTTATGATAATCTGACCGAGGGGCATCGCTCGGCCGTCGATGCGCGCGCGAAATTCATTCTCGCGAAGCCCGAAGAAGAGGGCAACATTCTCAACGCGGTCAAATCGACCAAACCCGACGCCATCATGCACTTCGCCGCGAATGCGCTCGTCGGCGAGTCGATGACGAATCCGAAAAAATATTTCCACAATAATCTCGTCAACGCGATGAAGCTCGCCGATGCCGCCGTGGAATGTGGCGTGAAGAAATTTGTCTTCAGCTCGACCTGCGCGACCTATGGCCCGCCGGATCGGGTGCCGATGACGGAGGATTTGCCGCAGCGCCCCATCAATCCCTACGGTGAATCCAAGCTGATGTTCGAGAAGGTGCTGATTTGGTATCAGCAAATTTACAAACTGGAGTTCATCGCCTTTCGCTATTTCAACGCGGCGGGCGCCAGCGAGAAATTTGGGGAGCATCATCGGATTGAGACGCATTTGATTCCCAACGTGCTGTTCGTGGCGCTTGGCAAAAAAGCGAATTGCGAAATTTATGGCACGGATTATCCAACCCCAGATGGCACGTGCATCCGTGATTACATTCACATCAAGGACTTGGCGCAGGCGCACATGCTCGGCCTCGCGCCCGGCAAAAACGGGTTTTACAATCTTGGCAATGGCGATGGCTATTCGGTGCGTCAAGTGATCGAGATGTGCGAAAAGGTCACGGGAAAAAAAATTCCGGCGATTGAAAAGCCGCGCCGGCCCGGCGACCCAGCGAAACTCGTGGCCGCTGCTGACAAAGCCATTCGCGAACTTGGTTGGAAGCCGCAGTATCCGAAGCTGGAAGATATTGTTGCAACCGCCTGGGCTTGGCATAAGAAATATCCGGATGGATATAAGGATTGATTTGCTGACCGTGCTCGCGCCTTTATTTGCGCGGCCTGAAAAACAGAGCTTCGCCCCCTGTTCCCCGAGCACCACCTCACCCCGTCCCTCTCCTCCACTTTATGGCGGAGAGGGTGATGAGCAACCGCTTGGTTCGTCATGCCGCAAGCGCGATTGAATCTTTCTGCCAGCAAATGAAAACGTTCAAAAGTTTTCCCGATCGTTGAAAAAATTTTTGGACATTTCTTTTGACGCGTTCGACATTCGTGAACTACAAAGTAGCTCCACTCAAAATCAGTGTGAGAAGTTATGAATGGAACAGGCGCTACAAAAAATGTGCTCGCTTCGGATGTTGAAATCAAAGGGAACCTTAAGTTTTCCGGCGAATTGACGTTTGATGGCAAGATCGATGGTGAAATCCAAACCGATGGAATCTTAAATCTCGGCGATAGCGCCGTGGTGAATGGAAACATCAACGCGCAAAACGTTGTTGTGCGGGGCAAGATAAACGGAAACATCACCGCCAAGGAAAAAATCGACATCAAGACCAAGGCTGAACTGTTCGGCGACATTCGCGCCTCGAAATTGTCGGTGGAGGAAGGAGTGACTTTTGTTGGAAAAACGGAGGTCAATCCAAACAAGGTTTCTCCGACGCCCGCCCCGCGCCCCAGTGAAGGGCCGAAGGCTTCCGAAGCCGGCAAACCGCCGGGCCGCTGAGCATTTACAGTCGGTCCCTTCGTAGATGCCGGCAAAGAAACAGGACAAGGTCCTGGTGGTCTGCCCCAGTTGCGGCCACCAGCAGGCCGAGCCGCGCACCGCTTTCTCCAGCGTGTGCAAAAAATGCGGCCAGCATCTGCGCGTCCAGGAAATCCTCAACCCTGCTCCGAAGGCGGCGGAGCAGGGCCCGGCGCGCAAGCGCATCAATTGTTTCGAGTGCGGAGCGGAATTGGAGGTGCCGGTGAGCGCCGAGTCCACGATGTGCAAGCGCTGCAGCCGCTACGTGGACATGAAGAATTACGTCATCAACAGCGCCGTCTCCAAAAATTTCAAAACCAAAGGCTCGTTTGTCATCGAACCCAAAGGGTATGTTTTCAACACGGAGGCGGTGGTTCATGAGGCGGTGATCAAGGGGCGTTTTCTGGGGAAATTATTTGCGGAGCAATCGCTGACGATTTATTCGACCGCGGAAATCAAGGGCAGCTTTAAGACGGGGCGGCTGGTGGTGCCGGCGGCGAATCATTTTCGCTGGGCGGAACCCATCCAAATCCGTTCGGCGGAAATTGCCGGCGAACTGGCGGCCAATTTGCTGGCGGAGAAATCCGTGGTGTTGAAATCCACGGCGCGATTGTTCGGCGATATCGAGGCGGCCGACCTTATTGTTGAGGAGGGCGCCGTGGTGGTGGGGCGCATTCGCATTGGGCGGAAGGGATGATTTTTGCTTTGTAGGGAGCAAATTTGCATAAGAAATTGGAGCTTCAACCTCCCCTCACCCCGTCCCTTTCCATGAACCGGACAGTCAGGGGAATGATTGTCAGGGGAATAAAATTCATTCCTTTGACAAACATTTCCCTGACAAAATATTTGGTTCGCAGATTTTCTTCTGCACGGCCGGGGAAAGTGTGGAACGTTAGGGCATGCCCGCAACTGCAATTAGAGCACCGCGCATTAGTCCAGTGATTCAATTTTCCGTTTTTACACCCAACCGCCTTGGCCGACTCAACGAGCTCGTGAAGATACTCGGCACGCATAGTGTTCATGTGCTCGCGCTGACAGTTTTGGACACGACGGACAGCTCCATCATTCGTGTCGTGATGGACGATCCGGACAAAGCGCGCGATCTGCTGCAACAGCATGGCTTCGCATTCACCGAGAGCTCGCTGGTGGTCGTCGAAGTGACGTCGCCGGAGGAGTTGAACCGGCTCATCGCCGCGTTGCTCGAAGCCGAGTTGAACATCAATTATCTCTATTCGTTCATTCCTCATCCGAACGGAAAATCCATCGTGGGTTTGAGCATGGAGGACAATGACGTGGCCGAACAGGTTCTCCGACAGCATCAATTCCCGGTGCTGAAGCAGCCGGACATCTCGCGATAGGCGAAGCGCAATGAAACACAGTGTTCTGGCGCCGGGACGGCGCCGGAACTCGCAGCCGGGACGGCTGCGCTACGTGAAACTTCCGCAATACCGTCAAACATCAGTTGACGCAACATGGTCGTCACCCTTAAACAAGGGGCGCACATATGGAACTTGCCGGAAAAATTGCCCTCGTCACGGGAGGAACTCGTGGAATCGGAGCCGCCACCGCCATTGCGCTGGCACGCGAAGGCGCGGACATTGCGATTGTTGGAAGAAATGTGGATGCCGAAGCGACCGCTACGAGGGACGCGATTCTCAAACTGGGCCGGCGCTGCGAAATCATCCAGGCCGATTGCGCGAAGCCCACGGAGGCGAGCCGTTGCGTGAAGGAAACGGAAGTGAAGCTGGGATCGATCGGCGTGCTGGTGCATTGCGCGGGCGGGCCGGTGAGCGGCGGTCTGCTGGAACTCACGCCCGAGACCTGGAACGCGGCTTTTGATCTTCATGTTCACGCCGTCTTCCATCTCAGCCGCGCCGCGATTCCGGCGATGCAGGCAAAAAAGGAAGGGGCAATTATTCTGGTTTCGTCGGTGGCGGGCATTCGCGGCATCATCACTAATCCTGCGTATCAAGTCGTGAAAGGCGCGTTGCCGCAATTCGCACGCGCCCTGGCACGGGAATTTGCGGGCGATAATATCCGCGTGAACTGCGTTGCGCCTGGCATCATCCGCACGGCTTTTCATGCGGCCATGAGCGCGGAGCAAAAGAAGATCAATCTCGAGCAGCGCATTCCGCTGCGCCGGGAAGGCACGCCCGAACAGGTTGCCCAGGCTGTTGTCCTGCTTGCCAAGAATGAATACATCACGGGTGAGACACTCACAGTGGATGGTGGCTTGACCATGCGGCTCGCCTGACCATAAGTTTTCTTAAATTCGCAGTAATTTAGCAGTTTTCCCCTTATAGGAGATCCCGCGCGGCACTGCCATCCAACGGGCGCCGAGCGGGTATGACTATTGCTTCATTTAGTCGTTTATGCGTTGTACCCTAAGTCGTTTCGTGCTCTTTGCCGGAATTTGTTTTTCGGTGACAGGAGCCGCCTTTACGAAGTGCCAGGCGGCGCAATTCAATTTGCTTCATGGTTTCGCGGGAGCGCCTGGCGATGGCGCCAAGCCGCAGTTCGGCTCGCTGGCCACTGATGGCACCACGCTCTATGGCTTCACCGCCAACGGCGGCAGCGCGGATAAGGGTGTGTTGTTTAAAATCAATGCGGATGGTTCGGGCTACAGTGTCGTCCATTCCTTCGCGGGTCTTTCCTTTGAAAACGCCCTCTTCGGCGACACCACCGACCCCAACGATGGCGCTTATCCGTCCGGCACGCCGTTGCTGATCGGCTCCACGATTTATGGGATGACGCGGAACGGCGGCACCAACGGAACCGGATCCATTTTCAAAATCAATACCGACGGCAGCGGCCTGCAGGTGTTGCACAGCTTCGGCGGAGGCCTTGGCCCCTGGAACGACGGTTACTCGCCTTACGGCGGCCTCGTCACGGACGGCACGACGTTTTACGGAATGACCTACTCCAGTGTGCTGGGCCGTGGCATCGTTTTCGCCATGACCAAAAACGGCGCCGGCTTCAGCATCCTCTACAGCTTCGACGCGAGCGCTTACCAGGGTGCGGATCCGCAGGGCTCGTTGGTTTTGTCAGGCTCCACTTTGTACGGCATGACGAGCGGAGGCGGCACGAATGGATTGGGAATCGTTTTTGAAATCCAGGTCAATAGCCTGGGATATCAAGTCATCCACAGTTTTACCGGCGGGTCCAATGACGGCGGCACGCCCTATGGCTCGCTCATCGTTTCCAATTCCACGCTTTACGGCATGACGAGCGCGGGCGGCGCGAATAATCTCGGCACCGTCTTCAGCCTCCAGCCCAATGGAACCGGTTTCCAGGTTCTCCACAGTTTTTCCGCGCCGGCCTCGGCGCCCATGGGCGATCTGGTGCTGTCCAATGCGACGTTGTACGGCATGACGGGCGGGACCAACGACGGTGGACTTGGAACTGTGTTTCATTTGAATACGGATGGCAGCGGGTTTCAAATCGATTACACATTCGCTTTCGGCCCAACCAATTTGACCGATGGCGGCACACCGTGGGGCTCGCTGTTGTTGTTGAATTCATCACTTTACGGCATGAGCCAACTGGGCGGCAGCGGTCAAAATTTGGGCGCGCTTTTCTCTTTGGGCGATACGAATACCGGTGGAGGCGGCGGCGGTGGAGGCGGGGGCACCGGCGGCACCACAGGCACTGGCTCGTTGAAAGTAAACCTTCTTCCCGCCACCGCGGTCAAAGCCGGCGCGGAGTGGCAGGTGGACGGCGGCAGTTTTGAAAAAAGCGGGACGGTGATCGGAGGCCTGTCCGTCGGTCCGCACACGGTTACTTTCAAAGCCATCACCGGCTGGTCCACGCCCGCCGCCCAGGAGGCGGATGTGGCCGACAGCGTTACCAGCACCATCAACGGCACCTATGTCCAGGCGGATGTCACCAAGCCGACGTTGAAGGTCCTGGCGCCGAAGCCGAATCTGAGCGTGAACACTGCCCTGTTCACTGCCAATGGCACGGCCGCGGACAACGCCGGGGTAGCACTGGTAAATTATCAATTGAACGGCGGCGCGTGGACCGCGGCGACGACTGCGAACAACTGGCTGAGCTGGTCGGCTCCGAATTTGATTCTCGCGCCCGGAGGGAACTCCCTCAAGTTTTACGCGCAAGACACGAGCGGGAATGTTTCCATCACGAATACCGTGAGTTTCACGTACGTGGTGAGCGCGCCGTTGGTCGTCAACATGGTGGGCGCCGGCACTCTCAAGCCCAATCTCAACGGCGAATTGCTGGAGATCGGCAAGACCTACAGCATGAGCGTGAAGCCTGCCAAAGGTTACGCGTTTGTGAATTGGACCGGCGGCGCTGCGTCGACATTGACGAAGCTTTCCTTCGTGATGGCGTCGAACCTGACGTTCACCGCGAATTTCAAGGACATCTCGCGGCCCGTGAATGTGATTCTGAATCCGGCGAAGGGCAAACCCTTGACCGGCGACGCGGCGGCCGGCAAGGCCTCGGACAATGCCGGCGTGACGGGCGTGCAGTTTATGGTGAATGGCGGAGCGTGGTCGCCGGCCAACCTTCTCGATGGCATGAATTGGAACACGCCCGCTCTTTCATCGTTGCTGCTCTCCGGCGCAAACAGCATCAGCGCCTACGCGACGGATGCCGCGGGGAACAACTCGCTCACGAATACGATTGCGTTCAACTTTGCGGTCCAGCCGGTGGCGGATTGGGCGCCGAATACGCTGAACGGATTGCTCGCTTCGGTCACACCCGACAACGGCTCGCCGGAGTCGGTCGGCTTTGACGTCACGACATTTGCCCAGACGAGCACCACGAACAGCCTGGATCCGCAGGACAACGGCGGCGGCACGTATAATTATCTCAAGGTGGATACGAACCTCGCGCAACTGGCGCTTTTCCCCTCGGTTTTTCCCGGCAATACGAACGGTGTCGGCCCGATTGATCTTGTTTTCACGAATCATTACAGCGGTTATTTCTCGAACGAAGCAGGCGGAGACGTCGGAGGCATTGCGTTGCAGGTGGCGACGGGTTTTGTGCCCAGCAGCGTCGTCGGCAAAACGCTGGCGGCCACGAGCAAAATCAGCGGCAGCAAGACCGCCATCAAAATGTCCAACGCCGTGGCCTTCACCAAAACACCGGCCAACAATTCCACCACGGGGACCAGTTCGGGACTTTACACCTTCACGCGTTTGAGCCCGACAAGTGCGATTTTATTTCTCGGATTCGAGGACGCGGCTGACTTGAACCAGACGGCCTACGTGCAGACCACGTTTACCGCTTCCACGGGCGGAACGTATTTCGCAATGATCTTCGACAGCCTCGGACAATTGCAGGATGTGGACAGCGGCACGTTCACCATCAAATAGCGCGAAGGACATTCAGTAAAATTATTTCAGGACGGTTTCCTCAACTTCAAACCGCTCGGCAATCACCTAGGTTTGGTCCTGACGCGCGGCCTCAGCGAACCAATTCAACAGTTGGGGCAACCTGCTACCTCAACCAAAGTGTAATAGCCGGGCTCGGTCCTCCGTGTTAGCTAAACTCGTTGGTTTGAATCAGGTGGCGCCACTTCCGCCATCGAAGATGTCCACTCGTCACCGAAACGGAAGTTTATGGCCGGCGACCAACAATCAGAAAATGAGCCCGCGCTTGCACAACAGAAAAAGGATGGTGAAACACTCGCAGCCCAATTGACCGTCGATCGCGACGCCGGCCTGTTGCAGGTTGGGCTGGCCGGTGATTGGCTCATTCGGACAGGAATTCCGGGAGTCGGTCCGGTGGAAAAGGGTTTCACGGCGGGTGGACCGAGTCCCGTTCAAGCGCTGGAATTCCAGACGGCGCAACTTGGCCGATGGGACAGCGGCCTCATGACTTTCATCCTCAAATGTTTCGACCTCTGCGTGCAGAACAAAGCCGAATTCCGAAGCCAGACTCTTCCTTCGGGCGTCTCGGCCTTGCTTCGATTATCCCAGGCTGTTCCCGAACAGAAGGATGCCGTGCGCGCGGATGCAAGGCATCCATTTTTTGAGCGGATTGGGCTGCTCGCCATTGCCGCATTCAACGAAGGCCTGAGCCTGCTGACATTTGTTGGAGAAAACGTGCTGGCGTTCCTGAAATTGTTGAGGCGAAAGGCGCAGTTCCGTTGGTCCGACACTTTTATGGTCATGCAGGAATGCGGACCAAAGGCGCTCGGCATTGTGGCGCTCATCAATTTTCTCATCGGCTTGATCCTGGCCTTCATCGGCGCCAACGAACTGCAAAAGTTCGGCGCGCCCATTTACACGGCCGATCTCGTGGCGATTGCTTCTGTGCGTGAGATGGGAGCCATCATGACCGGCATCATCATGTGCGGGCGCACGGGCGCGGCCTTCGCGGCTCAATTGGGCACGATGAAGGTGAACCAGGAGATCGAGGCCTTTCAAACGTTCGGCTTCAATCCGAATGAATTCCTCGTGCTGCCGCGGACGCTGGCGCTCATTGTGATGATGCCTGTGCTGGTTTTATTCGCGGATTTGATTTCCATCCTCGGCGGATTTCTCGTTTCGACGCTGATGCTCAACATCACGCCGGCGCTGTATATCAACCGAACGCTGCAGGCCATCACGATCAGTTCC
>Ga0134126_10010347_pt1 | contig 11751 bp, 8 predicted proteins | sample KB31752_FD_96881 | JGI IMG/M metagenome (GOLD analysis project Ga0134126, IMG submission 96881) | Terrestrial soil microbial communities with excess Nitrogen fertilizer from Kellogg Biological Station, Michigan, USA - KB3-175-2 | ecosystem: Environmental > Terrestrial > Soil > Unclassified ...
CGCGAACTCATCGATGTGGCACGAGGCGCGCTCACCGCACTGGGCGAACGCGCGGCGCCACTGGCGGAACTGGCGCGCTACGTAGCGGAGCGCAACCGATGATGTCTGCTCCCAACAAAAAAGCGGGCCGAAGCCCGCTTTTTTTCATTCAAAAAACCGCACCACTCACTTGATGAACCGCAACGCGAACGGATAGCGATAGGCCTTGCCTTCATTGGCCTTGATCGCGCCCATGATGATGAACACCAGCGCGGCGATGCCGATGATGAACATCAGCGGCAATGCGATGAAAAAGCCGACGCCCAATGTCACGACACCGAGTATCGTCAAGATGAGGAAGATGATCGCGATGGTAATGTTGAAGTTCAGCGCTTCCTTGGCCTGATCATTGACGAACGGCATGGTGTCTTTCTTGACCAGCCAGATGATCAACGGCCCGATGAACCAGCCCCACCCACCGACCCAGCCAGTGACGAGGCCGCCAAGCAGCGCAGAAAGATGGGCGAACATCGCCCACTGACGCTCCTCCGCGGTCGGCGCTCCAGCCGGCGGCGGCGGAGGCGAGGTATACGAAGGCGGTGTAACGGATTCCGGCGGAACACTCATTTGATATCCCCTACCCGTGTTGGACGCGTGGCAGACTTTCCGCCGCTTGTGAGTGGCTGTCAAGCGCCCCGGGTGCTCATAAAAGATCCGCTTTCTGCCCGAACACGGTTCACCCGGCGGCGCGCGCTTCTGCGACAAGGTCGTCGATCGGGCGAGCCTTGCCGCTATCGGGAAACACACGCGTTTCCAGCGCGGGTTCGCTCACTCCGAGGTGCGTTGCCAGCACTGTCTTGAACACCGCGCGCAGATCGGTGGTTGCATGCAGGTCGCGGTTCTCGAAAAGCTCACCGCGCGCGATCCCGGGCCACTGTCCCGCCACGCGGCCGCCGCGCAAGGCGCCGCCGGCAAGAAACATTGCGCCGCCGGTGCCGTGATCGGTGCCGCCGGTGCCATTGATCGCGGCAGTGCGCCCGAATTCCGTCACCACCGCGATGATCGTGCGGCCCCAGCTTTCGCCCATCGCCTGTGCGTACGCCTTGATGCCGGCGTCGAGTTCCGCAAGCTTGCGTTGCAGGATCGCCGCCTCGTTGGCGTGCGTATCCCAGCCGGAGTCCTCGACGAAACCCACGCGCGGGCCGTTCGCTTTCGCCATGAAGCCGCCGGCCGCGCCCATCAGCACCGGCAGTTGTCCGAGACCGGCTTTCCTGCCGGGCTGGCCCGATGCGTCCATCGGCGCCTTCGCCTGCATCGGCGCATCCTGTTGCTGGTCCACCGCGCGCGAAAACGCATCGGCCAGCCGGGCATCGGCCGCGTACAGCGGCTGCAAGCGTTGCAGCAGAACCGGATTGACCTGGGTCGGCAGGGGCGGCGACCACGACGACACCTTGCCGGGGCCGCGCATGCTCAGCGGCATCACGGTCGCGACCGCCAGCCCGTCCACGCCCGGCATCGCGGCCACGCAGCGATTCAACCAGCCGGTTTGCGCGCCATGGGGCTGCGCCGTGCCGTTCTCCAGACAATCCTGCGCATCGAAGTGCGAACGGCCCCAGTACGGCGGCGCCGTCGCGACCAGCGGCATGAATTGATCTTGCGCGTATAACCGCGCGGCGTAATCCAGCGACGGATGCAACGCGAACGTGTCATCCAGTTTGTGCGCGGGTTTGCCGTTGGGCTGGACGGAGCCCTGAGGCGACAATGCGAGCGCGCCGCGGATCGCGGCGTAACCCGGATCGCCGTAGGGCGGCACTGCTTCCAGGCCGTCGAGGCCACCGCGCAACAGCACCAGCAGAAAACGCGTGTCGGAACCGGTGGCGGCGAAGGTTAGTTTCGGCCACAACACCAGCGCGCCGGCGGCGGCGAGCGTGCCACCGAGAAATTGGCGGCGATTTATGGGCGTATTGGTGGAGGCAGGAAAATCGATCGTGGCCATTTTCAAACCCTCCACTGGAACGCGGGACACGCGAACAAGGTCGCGATCGCCTGCTGCACGGATTCCGCGCGCCTGATCGCCATCGCGGTTTCGCTGTCGAGCAGCGGCCCGAGCACGCCTTGCGCGAGTTGCAGCGGCTGCCGATCCGTCCGCGCCACGCGTTGCGATAACGCTTCCGCCGCCTGCACGCGTTTCCAGAGTGCATCGGCATCCATCCAGTTGGCCGCGATGTCGGGAAAACCCGCGGGGGAGCGCGGCGTGAACACCGGCTCGCCAAGCGTGTTGAGCAGACCCAGCAACGGCTTGGGATCCTCGCCGATATCGATCGCGCCGGCGCGCAAGGACGAGTTGACGAAATCCTGCGGCGTCTTGAATTTGCGCGCCGATTCGCCCCACGCTTCGGGGCTCTCGACCAGCGTGCGATACACCGCCGCGAGGTCGGTGTCGTGATCCAGATAGGTTTTTGCCATGCGCGCGACCAACGCCGGCGGTGGTTCGTCCGCGACGAAGTGCCGCGCCAGTTTCAGCGAAAGATGCTCAGCGGTCGCCGAATGCCGCGCAAGATCGGCGAGAATCGCGCGGCCCTGTTCAACGCCTCCCTCGGCGTAGCGTTTGCCCATCACGGTGCGCGAGCCGGGTTCGTGCGCATTGGCGCGGAACACGAATGCGGAAGTCGGCTGCCCGTGATCATCCGCGTGAACGAAGCCGAACAGCCCGCGCCGCATGCCCTCGCCGCGATCCGCCATTCCGAAATCACGCGGCAGCGGCGTGCTCCAGCCGGTGATCGCGCGCGCAAGCTCCGTCACGTCGGCCTGCGTATAACCGCCATTCACGCCCAGCGTGTGCAACTCCATGATCTCGCGGCCGAGGTTTTCGTTGAGCCCGCCGGCTTTGCCCTTGTCGTCATCGCCCTTGCGTGCGAGCCGTTGCGCGATCAATACACCCACGCGCGAATCCGGACCAATGGACTGGACGTTGTCCAGATAGCGCAGCATCGCCGGATGCATTTCCACCGCCAGCAGCATGTCGGCAAAACGCCCCCGCACATGCGGGCGGATCGCCTCGCGCTCCATCGGCGCGGCGTACATGCGCGCCGGACCCTTGTCGAGCGAAACCGCGAAATGGTTGGACCAGAACCGCACCAGCCGCTCCATGAACGGCGTTTCCGTGCTCGCAGCGAGACGGAACCGCGCGGATGCTTCGGCAAAAAGATCGTCGCGGAGCTCGCGTTTGATCTCGCGCAACGCCGGCGGCAACGCCTTGTCCTTGCGCGCATCGGCGGTGGCGACCGCATCGCCGGCAGGCGCCGGCGCATTCGATGTGGGCGCGGTATCGCCACCCAGCAGCGCGCGGCGCCCCGGACTGTCAGCACGCATGTCCACATTTTGTCTGACATTGCGGCGTTCGAGCTTGTATTGGCTTTCGCGCTTCAGGTAATCGAGGCTGCCGGGCAACGCCGCGAACGTCTGCGCGCCATCCGCACCGGAAGCAATCTGCGACTCCAGCCAGCCGCGGGCGTCGCGCACTTTCTGCAAATCGCCCGGCCGCGCGCCCAGGCCGAAGCGGTTGACCGCGGAGACGATGTTCGATGACACACCCATGAGCCGGCTCGCTGTGTACTGCCCATCAAAACGCAACAGCACGGCAGCCGGTTGACAGCGCCCGTTGCCATCGCGCCCCGCCGCGACTTGCCCGCTATTCGCGGGACTTCGAACAGCAGGCCGACGATTTTGCCCTCGCCGCGCTGACGCGCGCGAACATTTCCCCGATGGCTTTCGTGCGCGCGATGCGCGCGCTGGAAAACGCGCATCCGGAACTACGCGATGACGCGAGCATCCGCTACCTGTCCTCGCATCCAGTCACGCGCGAGCGCATCGACCAGGCGGAAGCCGTCGCGCGGCAGTTCGAGCGCGAGCACGCGCAAACGCCCGCCGTGCATTGACGCCGTTGATTCCGAGCTCCCACGCGACACGGTGCAATCGGGTTTGCGTTTCGACGAGGTGCACCCCCAAATCGATCACTCCCCCGCCAGCATCATCTTTCCGATCAGGATAGATCCGGTGAGGATCGATGAGCGTGGATCGACATCGGCGCCGATCGCGCGGATCCCCGCGAACATGTCGCGCAAGTTCCCGGCGATCGTGATCTCGTGCACCGGGTAGGCAATCTCGCCGTTCTCGATCCAGAAGCCCGCCGCGCCGCGCGAGTAATCGCCGGTGATGATCGACACACCATGGCCGATCAGCTCGGTAACCAGCAAACCGGTTCGCATTTGCCGCAAGAGGGAATCGAGACTGCCCGGCACATCCCCCTCGGCGGACCCTGCCGCGACGCGCAGGTTGTGCACGCCGCCGGCATTGGCGGTTGTCTGCAAGCCCAGTTTGCGCGCTGAATAACTGCCGAGCACATAACGTTGCAACACGCCCCGTTCAACCAGGGCGGATTCGCGCGTGGCCACGCCTTCGGCGTCGAACGCAGTTGAAGCGTGGCCGCGCGGCAGCAGCGGTGTTTCTTCAATGTCGACGAATTCCGGCAACACTTTCCTTCCGGCGTGGTCGAGCAGAAAACTGGCGCGCCGGTACAGCGAGCCGCCGCTGACCGCGGAGACCAGATGTCCGATCAGGGAACGCGCCACTTCGGGCGCGAACAGCACCGGGCACTCGCGGGTGGACAACCTGCGCGCGCCCAGCCTTGCAATCGTGCGCTCGGCCGCCTTGTTGCCAATCCCGGCGAAATCCGGCAAATCGTCCGCTGCGCGCACACTGTCATACCAGTAGTCGCGCTGCATCGCATCGCCCGCGCCACCGATCAGCGAGCACGATAATGTTTGCGAGGTGCCGCGCTCGCGGCCGACAAAGCCGTGCGAATTGGCGTAGACACCAAGGCTGGCGCCGCTCTGCACGGTCGCGCCCTCGGAATTGGTGATTGCCGCATGCGCGCGGCCGGCGTCCTCGACCTGCTTGCCGATCTCGATCGCGCGCTGCACATCCAGTTGCCATGGATGCCACAAATCCAGATCCGGCAACGGCACGTTTGCCATCAGCACGGGATCGGCAAGACCGGCGCACGGATCTTCTTCCGTGTAACGCGCAATGGCGCATGCCTGCGCCAACGTCGCCTCGATGGATTCGGACTTCAGATCGGCGGTGGAGGCGCTGCCCTTGCGCTGGCCGAAATACACGGTCAAGCCGAAGCCGCGATCGCGGGTGCGTTCGACGGTTTCCACCTCGCCCAACCGCACCGTCACCGCCAGGCCGGTTTCCACGCTGGCCGACACTTCCGCCTGGCTTGCGCCAGCCGCGCGCGCCCGGCGGATGACGTCCTCGCTCAACTGCGCCAGGCGATCGAGTTCTTCGAGGCTGCCATCCGGTTTCGCAATGCTGGTATTCAAGAACGGTTCCCTTTGCTCAGTCCGTTACTATAACGTCCATGACACACGATGCCGACCCCGACGCCGAGCAAACCGGCGACCGCCCCAGCCGCAGCGCGCGCCGACGCGAAGCGCTCGACGTTCTGGATTTGGCAAAAAAGCTGGTCGAATTGCCGCCCTCGCGGGTAGCGAAACTCGAGCTGCCCGACGAAGTGCAAGGCGAGATCGCGAATGTGCGCAAGATCACTTCGCATATTGCCCGCAAGCGCCAACTCGCGCACCTGGCCAAATTGATGCGCCGCCACGACGAGGAAACATTCGCCGCCGCGCGCGCGGCTTTGGCCAATGAACGCGCCGCCGGTGCGCGCGAAGCCGCGTCAATGCATCGCCTGGAGGAGTTGCGCGAGCGCCTGCTTATCGAAGGTGACGCGGGACTCTCTGAATTGATTGCCAAACATCCCGCGCTCGATCGCCAGCACCTGCGCGCGCTGATCCGGCAGGCACGCAGCGAGCGCGAGGCGAACAAACCCATGCATGCATATCGCGAGTTGTTCCGGATTCTGCGGGAACTCCCGTAGCATCAAGCTGCGGTGCCGCCGACTGTCATTCCATCTATCCGCAGCGTTGGCTGACCCACGCCCACCGGCACGCTCTGGCCGTCCTTGCCGCACACGCCGACGCCTTCATCGAGTTTCAGGTCGTTGCCGATCATGGAGACGCGCGTCAGCACCTCCGGGCCGGAGCCGATCAGGGTCGCACCCTTCACCGGCCGGGTGACCTTGCCATCCTCGATCAGGTAGGCCTCGCTGGCGGAAAACACGAATTTTCCGGAGGTGATGTCCACCTGCCCGCCGCCGAAGTTCACCGCGTACAGGCCGCGCCTGACCGACGCGATGATCTCGGCCGGATCACGCTGGCCCGCCAGCATGTAGGTGTTGGTCATGCGCGGCATCGGCAGGTGCGCAAAGGACTCGCGGCGGCCGTTGCCGGTCGGTGCCATGCCCATCAGCCGGGCATTGTGGGTATCCTGCATATAGCCGCATAGACGTCCATTCTCGATCAGCGTGGTGCAATGGGTTGGCGTGCCCTCGTCATCCACGCTGAGCGAACCACGCCGGCCGGGCAACGTGCCGTCATCCACGATGGTGACGCCATCCGCCGCAACCTTCTCGCCCATGCGGTGCGAAAACGCGGAGGTGCCCTTGCGATTGAAGTCGCCTTCCAGGCCGTGGCCGATTGCCTCGTGCAGCAGCACGCCGGGCCAACCCGGGCCGCACACGACATCCATGGTGCCGGCCGGCGCATCGACCGAATCCAGATTGACGATCGCCTGCCGCACCGCTTCGCGCGCCCACGCCTGCGCGCGCCCGGAATCGATCAATTCGCGATAACTGCAACGACCGCCGCCGCCGGAATGGCCCTGCTCGCGGCGACCGTTGCTTTCCGCGATCACCTGCACGCCGATACGCGTGAGCGGCCGCACGTCCGCGGTCAGGGTGCCGTCACTCGCCGCGATCAGGATGGTTTCATGGTGCGCCGACAGGCTGACGATGACCTGTCCAATGCGTGGGTCGAGACTGCGGCACAGCGCATCCAGCTCGCGCAGCAGCGAAATCTTGGCCGCGTTGTCGAGTGCGTCGATAGGATCGTCTGCCGCATACAGCGCGCTCGTGTTGCGCACCGCCAACGGCGTACCCGCACCGTTGCCTTCGCGCGCGATTGCGCGCGCCGCGCCGGCGGCTTCCAGCAGTTGTGGCAACACGATGTCATCGGAATACGCAAAACCGGTTTTCTCGCCGGAGATTGCGCGCACGCCCACGCCCTGCTCGATCGAGTGGCTGCCGTCGCGCACGATGCCATCCTCCAGCACCCACGACTCGCTGCGCGAATGTTGGAAGTACAAATCCGCGGCATCGATGGATGTACCCATCACCCGAGCGAATACGCGCTCCAGATCGGTGGCGGCAAGCCCGCCGGGTGCGAGCAGGTTGCGTTCAGCGAGGACGAGCGGGGAATCCACGAGGATGAGTTTCCAATGATTGAATCCCCAACGTAAGGGCGAAAGCACACGATCGCAAGCACCGCGAGCGGTGTCGCGTCACCCCCGCACCAAAGTTCACTGCAATGCTGTCGACTTCGCCGGGGCCGGTAATGCCCGAGAGGATGCGCGCGAAGAAGCCGGCGCTGGCCGCGACGCGCCCGATTGCGCGGGCGCGGGAGTCGCGGGCGCCGCCTTCGGCACGGTTTTCGAAATCGTGGTGATCACCGGGTGCGTCCAGCTTCCGGTGATGCTGTAGCGGGCGTGCGCGGCGCTGTTCAAGCCTTTGCTGATCGCCAGTCCCGCGGCAGCGCCGATCGGGCCGCCGACCACCGCGCCGACCACCGCGAGCGCGCCGCCGGTGTGGGGGTTGGCATCCACGATCTGATCGTAATCGTGTGTCCGCAGTCCGGTGCGTCCGCGCACGTGGATGTCCGCGGCCGGGCCTTCGATTTCGACATCATCCGTATAGGCGTTGCCGTCTCGCAACTTGAAATCGCCCTTGATGAAGTTGAAGCCGAAACCGGTCTTGTAGACGTCGCCGAAATCCAGTGTCAGCCGGCGCGGCAGATCCGTGATCGAGAACAGGCCGAACAGACGGCCCACACCGGGCTTCACTTCCAGGATGCGGCCCTTGCCGATGCTGAACTTCAATGTGCCATCCAGCGTGGCCAGCGCAAACGCGGTCGGTGCGCCCGGCCAGGAGCCTTCGATGACAGCATGGGTATTTTCACCGCCGGAGAGCAGCCCGCCAAAGCCGAACGCTTCCAGCATGCGACCGAGATTGTCGGCGCGCAGATCGATCGCGAATTGCGAATGGCTGGATTGCGCATCGCCGTTCCAGTCGCCGTGTGCATGAATCTGTACATCTTTGGATTGCGTATCCATGCGCGCAACTCGCATGCCCGACGCGGTCGGCGCGCTTTCAAAATGCGTTTCGCCCAACCTCGCGTCACCCAGGCGCAGATCGGCCACCGTAACGTGCAATGGCGGAAGCGATGCCGGCGCCACGCCGCTCAATGCATCCGGCGCGGTGGTCGGCGCAGCCGCCGAGGAGATCGATGCCGTGCTGTTTGGCGAAGTGGGCGCAGCGGCCCCGGGCTGTGCCGCCGCGTTCGGCGCGGGGCTCTCTGGCCAATACAGGCGCTGCAGTTGCGCGCTGATGCCACGCTGGGCCAGGTTGTTCGCCGGCAAAAGCAGGGTACCCGCGAGGGCGGCGCCATTGAACGTAATGGTGTGCGCATCCGCGCTGCTGGCGTAGTGCAACGACAGCGCACCCAGCTTGTTGCCGAATGCCAGCGCCTGATCGGTCTCGAGCTGCGCATCGGTGAGTGTCGGCAACCCATTCACGGCCGCCGCCGCGGTGCTGGTTTGCGGCATAGCGGAAGAACCGCCAGCGGCGAGTTGCGCCCAGCCGCCGAGATCCAGCGTCGGCGCGCGCCCGCGCACGACCATCCCGTTGGCGGGAACCGCCGGTTGCCCGGTACCGAATGCAATGCCGAGCGACGCGGGCTTGTGCGCGTCCGCATCCGGCAGTCGCCCGCGCGCGCGCAAAAGATCGCCCAAGCTCAAATCGATCTCCGCGCCGGGAAACGGCATGCCCAATTGCAAGGTCATCGGCAAAGCGGTTGATGCGGGTTTGTCCAGCGGCGCCGGCAGTTCCAGCGCGACGCCGCGCAAGTCCGATTGCACGTTGAGCGTCTTCGCAGCATCGCCGGTGTTGCCACCGGCAGCGATCGCGAAACCGATGCGGAAGTTCGCCACACCTCGGGCGATTTTCGCCAACGCACTGAGATCCGGATAATCCTGCAACAGCGCCGGTGGGCTGAACGTGCCGCTCAACGCTGCTTCCAGTTGATGTGCGGGATTGGCCACATCGCCGCCCAGCGCGATCGACAACAGAGCAGGCGTTCCGTGCCATGCCGCCTTGAGATTGTCGGCGTGGAACCCCTTGGCATCGAAATGCAACGGGCCATTGATATTCTGCAGGGCGAGGTTCCACTGCTTCGCCACCACGCCGCCGTTGCTCAATTGCAAATTGCCATCGAGACTGAAGCTGTCCGGTTTGTCGAACGGCAGCACCAGGGTGAAGGCGAGCTTGCCGTCACCGCTCAGGCTCAGCGCCGAAAGCGTGGATGCCGCATCCTTGCCGACCGGGCTGCTCTTCACGAAGCCGAGCAAAGATGCGCCGCTGCCCGCGCCTTCCGCGGCCAACGTCAGCACGCCGGTGCCAAGATCGGGAATCGTCGCCAGCGCATGCGTCACGGTGTTGCCGAGCGTTTGCGCGTGCGTGCATTCGATGATCATCGCATTGTCCACGAATTGCGCGGTGGCATCGATCTGTTCGGCGCGCGGCCAGTCGTCGCCGTAATCCAGCACCGTGCCGCTGACATGGCCAAGCGCATCGAAGCGGCCCTTCCGATTGTTGAACGGCCAGTCGTCAAGATCCCCGCGGATCGCCACCCGGCCCGCGTCCACCGTGCCGGAGACCAGCCCGCGATCCAGCCACGCCACCGTCGATCGCGGCATGCTGGCCGGCCAGAATAATTTCGCGGCCGGCACTTCGGCGTGGGTCACGATCGCGTAGCCGTCGATGAAAGGTTTGCTGCCATCTCCCTGCAACACCACTTGCGCGCGCGCCTCGGCGCCGAACTGATCGCTGTCCAAACTGAGCGCATCGGTGGCGAAATGCCATTGCGCGCCCTCGCGCCAGCCAACCAGGGTGCCACCGAAAGTCTTGAACGCGAACGGCGCCCGGAACACGTCCGGGTAATCCAGAGTGACCGCCTGTTTCGGCACTTCGAACGACAGTGCCTCGTTGTCGCCGCGCAGCGTGCCATTCAGCGCATCCATGCCCGGCAGCTTGCCGTGCGCGGTTGCACCAAGCGCATGCAGATGCGCGACCACCGCATAGTTCCCGTTCGCGTTCCAGCGCGCCGCTGCGGCGACCAGCCGCGCGTGCGGATGCGCGGCGGCGATCCAGTCACCCACGCCCGCCGTTGCCTGTGGCAGGAGCCCGGCCAGAGGCAACAGCGGGGTGAGATCGAAGTCGCGCGCGGACAGCGCGATCTTCAGTGCGGCGCCACTGCCACGCAGCCGCAGCAACGCGCCGCCGACGTCATCGATGTTATCCCCCGGCTTGCCTGCATCGCGGTAGCGCAACTGCCAGCCATCGGCAAGCCGATCCAGTGCGATCACGCCCGAGAGCGCGGGTACTTCGGCGTGCCTTCCTTCCGGCGCGGTCAGCGCAAGCATGCGCAGATCAAAGCGCGCGGCGGCGGATCGCAACCGATTGCCGCGCCAGCTTCCCCACAATTCCAGATCCCCGCGGCCCTGATGTATGCCGAAACCCTGCAGGTCGAGTCCGCTCGCCATGCCGGCCAGATCAAGGTCATGCCCGGCGATGTACAGATCGGCATCCTGCCTGGGCGGATTGAAGCGGCCGATCACGGTGATCGGCTGCGGCGAGCCCTCGCGCGTCACGCTGCCGCCGAAATGCAGGGTGTTGCCGACACTGACCACGCGCAAATGCGGAGACGACAGGACGTAAGCCTGCCGCGCCGGCGCATCGTCGATGCGTACGGTCAGCGCGCGCAGATCGAGATCCACCGGCAACGACTGCAGGGGCGCCTGTTGCGGCTGGTTGGGATTGCCGAGACCCAGCACGCGCCAGCCCGAGTCATCGTGGCGCACGCGCAATTCCAATCCGGTGAGGCGCAGCGTCACCCAACGGTGCGCCGGCTTCAGCCACGCGGCAAAATCCAATTTGATCGCCGCGCGCGACAGCGCGATCGACTCGCCGCCGGAATATGCGGGACCGAGCGTGAGCCCGCGCACCACCAGCAACGGTCCGGAAGGCTGCCAGTCGCCGCGCACCGAATCGAAATGCACCGGTCGCTGCATGCGCTGGGAGAGAAAGCCGGCCAGCCGATCGGGATAATGCGCCGCCAGCGGCAACAGCAATTGCAGCAAACCCACTGCCACCGCCGCCGCGATCAACGCGGCCGCGATCAACGCGCCGAGAAAAAACCGCGCGCGGCGCAGGCGATGGCGCCAAGGGTTCATGCGGCGGCCTCTCTCAAGGATCCGAGATGTCCATAGCCTGCACCGAGCAGGCCATGGACGGCCGTTTTCAGATGAGCTTGGTGCGCTGTACGCGATGCCGTAGCTACGCAGCCGAGCGCGCGAGCAAGGGCGAGCCGGGCTTTCGCGCGGCACTGCCGCGCGCCGGCGAGCGCACGCACAAGGACGTGCAAGCGGGAAACTGTTCCATGGATGGCTGCTTGCGATTTCTTCGCGCCGGCGCGCGCGCGGCAAGGAGCAAGGGCAGTCGAGCCGACACAACGTCGGCGAGACCATCGCGTCCAG
>Ga0134126_10010349_pt1 | contig 11750 bp, 10 predicted proteins | sample KB31752_FD_96881 | JGI IMG/M metagenome (GOLD analysis project Ga0134126, IMG submission 96881) | Terrestrial soil microbial communities with excess Nitrogen fertilizer from Kellogg Biological Station, Michigan, USA - KB3-175-2 | ecosystem: Environmental > Terrestrial > Soil > Unclassified ...
AGTCAGTATGCGTACAGGGTGCGCCGGGCACCGGAAAGACCGCGGTCGGCCTGCACAGAGTCGCTTTCCTCCTCTACACGCACCGCGAACGGCTGAAACGCGGTGGCGCCCTCGTCGTCGGACCTAACCGGCAGTTCCTCAAGTACATCGAGCAGGTGCTCCCCGCGCTCGGCGAGGTCGACGTAGCGCAGGCCACGGTCGAAGAGCTCGTATCTAAGAGTTTTGCGCAGCGATTCGCCGTGCGTGGCGCGGACAGCGCCGAGGCGGCCCGGGTGAAGGGCGACGCGCGCATGGCAGAGGTCTTGCATCGCGCGCTGTGGTCGAGCTTGTCCGCGCCGGCCGAGGCGCTGGTGGTGCCGCGCGGAGTGCGCAAGTGGCGCGTCCCGGCGTACCAGCTCCAGGAGCACATCGACGCGATTCGCGAGCGCAACATCCGCTACGCCGCAGGCCGGGCGATGCTGGCGCAGCGGATCGCACACGCCGTGCTGAGCCAGATGGAGGCGGCGGGGGAGTCCCCGGACGACCGCCTGCAGGACGCGGTGGCCCGCTCCCGGCCGGTCAAGCAGCTCGTCGATCAACTCTGGCCGGCGGTCGATCCGATCAAGCTGCTGTTCGGGCTGCTTTCCTCGGCGCAACGGCTCGCCGAGGCGGCGGACGGCCTGCTCAGCGCCGAAGAACAGGCGCTGATCTGCTGGGAAGGGCCAGCCGTCAAGGTGCCGCGCACGCCCGCCGCCGCCCGCTGGAGCCCGGCCGACGCCGTCCTGCTCGACGAACTCGCAGACCAGCTGGACCGGATTCATTCGCTGGCGCACGTCGTGCTCGACGAGGCGCAGGACCTCTCCCCGATGCAATGCCGGGCAGTCGGCCGCCGCTGCGCGACCGGTTCGGCGACCGTACTCGGCGACGTGGCGCAGGCGACGACCGCATGGGCCGCCGGGTCGTGGGAGGAAACGCTGCTGCATCTCGGCAAGCCGGAGGCGGTGCGTGAGGAGCTGACGCAAGGGTTTCGCGTGCCGCGCCAAGTGATCGAGTACGCGGCTCGCCTGCTGCCCTATGCCGCGCCGCAGCTGGCGCCGCCGACCTCGGTGCGGCAGGCGGCGGGCGCGCTCGATCTGCTGAGCGTCAGCGACGTGCCCACGGCTCTGGTAGCGGCTGCCGCGAGCGCTCTGGACCGTGAGGGCTCGATCGGCATCATCACGGCGGACGGCTCGATCGACGTGCTCGCGAAAACCTTGCGGGAGAACGGAATCGAGCACATGGTGCTCGGAGGCGATGATGACGCGGCGCAGAGCGACAGCGCGGACGAGGATGCATCCAACGGTGCTGAGCCGAGCGCCGACGAGCTCGCGCTAGAGCAGAGCTATGCGACGCCTCGGATCTCACTCGTGCCGGCCAGCCTCGCGAAGGGCCTCGAGTACGACCAGGTGATCGTCACCGAACCGGCTGACATCGTCGAGGCCGAATACGCCGAAGTCCTAGGCCTGCGCCGCCTGTACGTCGTGCTGACCCGGGCCGTCAGCGTACTGACCGTGCTGCACGCTCGGCCGCTTCCGACCCAGCTCGCCGACCGCTAGGGGCGATCACGCAGCTCCCGATCACGCAGCTCCCGATCACGCACCTCCCGATTACGCAGCCGCGTCGCTCGGCGGTGCGTCCAACGCCTCGCGCCAGGTCCTGACCAGGTCCGCGTCCAGCGGCCCGTTCCAATCCCCGGAGAAGCGCGCGGCCGTACCAATGTGGAAGCCGGTCAGGCCCACTGCGCGCAGCGACGGAACGTCAGCCAGCTTCAGCCCGCCGCCGACCAGCAGCTTCAGGCCGTTCGGCGTCGCGGCTTCACGGGCGGCCTCCGCCGCCAGGGTCTCAAGGCCCTGCGCGGCGGGGAACGGGCCCCCTGAAGTCAGCACTGTGTCGAGGCCGGGCAGGCCGCGGATCGCCGCGTACACCGCGTCCCGGTCCGCCGCCTTGTCGATCGCCTTGTGGAAGGTCCACGGCGCGCCCCCGAGCGCGTCCAGCACGGTTTCCAGCGCCGCCACGTCCACCGCGCCATTCGCGTCCAGCCAGCCCATCACGAACTCGTCCGCACCCGCCTCGCGCAGCTGCTTGACCGAAGTCGCCAGCGCGCTCACAGCGCCCGAACCGCCGGTAAGGAAACCGTCACGTAAACGGATCATGACACGTAACGGAACGTTTACCGCAGACCGGATCGAGCCGAACGCCTCGAGGGAAGGATTGAATCCGGAGAACTGCATGGAGCTCACAAGTTCGAGCCGGTCAGCGCCGCCGTCCACGGCCGATCGCGCGTCCGTCGCGTCCAGGGCGATGACTTCGAGCAGCGCTTTTGCCATGCCGCCAGCCTTCCATAGGGGCGTTCGAAGCGGCGAACAGGGGGCGCGGGGCTGGGGCCGTATGCGCGTAGGCGCCCCGGGGCGCGCTACACGCGCCGGTGCACCGTCCGTCTAGGCTGGGAATATATACCAGGACCGAGAGCTCAGGACCGCAAGCACGCAGGGCCGCAAGGCCCGGGAACCGAGACCGGAGAGAGGCCGAATTGCGCGGGGCAGCGACCAAGAGCGCGAAGATCCAGCCCGAACAGCGGCTGTTCGGGTATCTGAGCGAGGTGGCGAACGAGGCTTCCGGCAAGCTGTCTCCCGCCGCCCGCACCAGGCTCGTCGAATCCCTACGCAACAGCATTGAGCAAGAACGTGCGCGCCGCGGCCTCGACCTGGCCACCCTGGACGCCATACTGCGCCGGATCGGCGACCCGGTGACCCTCGTGGACAGCGAGGTGCAACGCGATCCCGACTACCAGGCCCGGCTCAGCGCGCGGCTCGCCCGCGCCACGGCCGGCCCGCAGGTGCCGATCACGGATGACCTGGCCGAGTTGCTGACCCCGCAGTCCTCGACCGGCCCCGGCGTCCCGGTGGCGACCGGCGCCCGCGCCAGTGCGGGCCCGGAGCTGTGCCTCGATCCGGATCCGTTCGCGCCTGATCACTCGGTCGAGACGGTCGGCGCCCTCGCTGCCGTCTCGGTGCCGAAATCCGCGCCCGAGACGGCGACGACCATGACGATGGTCCTACCGGACTTCGGCGAGATGGGCGACCCGAGCGCCCAGTACTCCCCGATGATGACGCGGGTGCGCGTGGCGTGGCTGCAAGGCCCGAAGGCGCGTCCGTGGGAGGCGCTCGCGATCGCGGTGTTCCTGGTCGGCGCGGTGCTCGGACAGTGGGTCGTGCTGCTGATCGCCGGGCTGATCGCCTGTACGTCGCGGTACTTCACCGCCGTGGAGAAGTGGGCCCTCGTCGTGGGCGTCCCGGTGGCGACCGGGCTGGTCTACGCGTTCGGGTTCTGGCTACACCAGCACGGCTTCTGGGGCGGGACGGCGGTGAACACCTCGGACCTGCTATCCGGCGCGGCTTCCTTCTTCGGCACGCTGCCGAGGATCGCCGCGCTGCTGGCGGCGCTGTTCCTGGGCTGGCGACTAGCCCGGGGTATCACCCGGCAATTCTGACCGCTTCGCGTCTGCCGGCCGGGTCCGCCAAGGGTCCGGCGATTCCGAGCAGTCGGTAGCCGGTCGGCGTCTCGACGGTGCCTGTGCCGCACGAGGTGAGGCGGGGGCAGGTCGTATCCTGGCGCGCGAGTGTGACCGTGTGCGTCCCCTGGCCGTTGACGTCGAACCGCACGCGGTGAACGCGGTACGCGGCGCGGGCTGACTTCCCATCAGCTGAGGCTGCCAGAGAGTGCGCATAATGATCGTTATCGCCGTCATCATCACGCTGATCGATGTAACGCACGGCGCTTGCCGCTACCGCGCCGAGTGCACGCCGTAAGAGGCACTCGGCCGCCTGAACCGCAGCAGGAAGCCCCGCGCATCCGCGGAACTGGTCAAGCGTTATCCGGCCTTCCAAGGCCATCTCCGCGACGGTTACCGCGCTACCAGGATCGAGCCTTCCGTAGTAGGCGCCGGTTGGCAGCACGACGAGGTTCGCGGCGAAGCGGTCGCCGCCCACATGTGTCGTCTCCCACACCACCGATCCGAAGCGCGCGGCGAGCGCCCGCGCCACCGGCCTGCCGAATCTCGCGCAACACACCTCCCGCCGGCCGTGCGCGCAGACCAGCAATGCGGCGTCTACCGGAACGCCGAAGCCCAGCGGTTGCGAGTGAGCGATCCGCGACGGGTCCAGGCCACTTAGCAGGTGAGGATCCGTCAGGGCGCGCTGCTCAAGCCACTTGCGGCCAGGGGGGCCGCCGCCGACCATGACGATCGGCGTCCCGGCGCCGACCTGACGCCCCATCCGATCCGGCCGCCGGATCAACTGTGTGCGCACTCCGTGTTCGAGGGCTTGGTTGGCGAACCGGGCGAGCGGGGCGGGAATGTCCGGAGGCAGGCCGAATGCCGGCCATGGTCCCGGATGCTCGATGAGCAGCCACCCCACGGCGGCCGTCGGCGCCGTGCCGATCAGCGGCTCGGCCAGCTGCCGGCAGATCGCCGCGCAGCCAGCGGTTTCGGTTAGCGCCGATTTGGCTGGCGCCGCTTCGGACGACCCCGCTTCGGAGCGGCCGGAGGTGGGTAACCCGGTCTTGAATGACACCGCGCGACCGCCCCATGATGGATAGTTACTTAGGGTCGCCTAACTCTAGCCGGGAACGGTCGGACGGCCTGTCACGTTGGTCCGAACGAGAAGCGGCGCCTTCGGTAACGTGCGCGGGTAACGATGGTGACCGTCGGTTGATCGCCAGCTAGCCTTAACTCATCAGGGTGACGCGAATCGGAACCGCGTTACCCGGCCGACCGCGCGTGGCGCGGGCTCTGCAAGCACTCCAGCGACGACAAGACGGATGAGGTAGTCCCGTGCCAACCGGCAAGGTGAAGTGGTACAACGCCGAAAAGGGTTACGGATTCATCACGCGCGATGACGGCGGCGATGTCCACGTCCACTCCTCGGCTCTGCCCGCCGGGACGACCGCGCTCAAGCCGGGCCAGCGGGTGGAGTTCGGCGTAGCCGAGGGGCGCCGCGGTGAGAGCGCCCTGAACCTGCACCTGCTCGACACCCGGCCGTCCGTCGCCGCCGCGACCCGCAAACCGGCTGACGAACTCGTCGTCATCGTCGAGGACGTGATCAAGGTGCTCGACCACACCTCGAACACGCTGCGCCGCGGCAAGTACCCGGACCGGGACGCGGCCCAGAAGGTGGCCAAGCTGCTGCGCGCCGTCGCCGATCAACTGGACGCGTAGGAGACCGGCTCCAGCTTCAGCACACCTCCAACGTACAGAGCCGAAGCGTTAGGCGAGTTCCAGCACCGTGCCGTCAGGCAGCGTGTCGCCGAGCAGCCGACGCACGGCCGCGTACCCTTCGGGCCCGAGGTCACGGGTGAACTCGTTCACGTAAAGCGCGATGTGCGCCTTCGCGACCTCGGGGTCGAGTTCCTGCGCCTGCTGCATGACGTAGTCGCGGGACGCTTCGGGGTGCGCGAAGGCGTACTCCACGCTTGCCCGCACGACCCGGCTGATTTCGGCGATCCGCTCGTGACCGAGTGCCCGACGGGCCACGATCGCGCCGAGCGGGATCGGCGCGCCGGTCACGGCCTCCCACCAGTCGCCGAGGTCGGCCAGGCAACGCAGGCCGAAGCTCGGGTACGTGAAGCGCGCCTCGTGGATGACCAGCCCCGCGTCCACCAGTCCGTCGCGCACCGCCGGCATGATCTCGTGGAACGGCAGGACCCGGATTTCGCCGATGCCGTCGACGCCGCCCGTGACCTGTTCCTGCGCCCAACGCCGAAACAGCAGGTAAGCGGTCGATTTGAGACTCGGCACCGCCACGATCTTCCCGGCCAGATCGGTGCCGGAGGTCTCGCCGTTCGCATTGCCGGGACCGGCTAGTACGAGAGGTCCGCAGCCACGTCCGAGTGCCCCACCGCACGGCAGCAGCGTGTACCCGGCGAGCGCCTCAGGTAACGCAGCATACGAGATCTTCATCACGTCAAGGCCGCCCTGACGAACCAGGTTGTTGGTCACGTCGATGTCGGCGTGCGTTACGTCGATAGGCGGCGCGCCCTTGATCAGACCATGCGACCAGGCGTGGAAGACGAACGTGTCATTCGGGCACGGCGAGTACGCGATGCTCAGCGTTTCCGTATCCGTCTCGGCGGCGTCTGCGGCAGCGGTATCCGTAGCTCTGTCCGTGCCTGTCGCCGCCGTCGTCGAATTCGCAGTCACCTCAGGAGTCCTTCCACGATCGGCGCCGCCGCGGCCGTCAGCGTGCTCAGCGCCTCGCCGATCCGCCAGGCCGAGCGGTCACGCGGACCGACCAGGTTCGAGGCCGCGCGAACCTCCGCGATCGGTAGTTCGAACTGCGCGGCGGCCACGGCCACACCGTAACCCTCCATTGCTTCGCCTACCGCACCCGGATAGCGCGTACGCAGCCAGGCCGCGCGTTCCGCCGTGCCCGTACCGGTGCTCACCGTCAGCATGTCCCCGCGTACCGCATCGCGTCCGCCAACCGCCTTGAGCGCGTCAAGAGGTAAGGCGCCGATGACCGTCGTACCGAACCCGAGCTCTTCCACAGACTGGAAGCCCTCAGGACCGTCCGCGCCAAGGTCGGCTGCGATGATCCGCTCCGCGATCAACAGGTCCCCAAGCTGGCCGGATTCCGGAAAAACGCCTCCAATCCCAGCGCTGACGACGACGTCATACGGCGCGCGGGCCAGGGCAATCGCGGTCTTCGCCGCAGCTACGGCCGCAGTCACGCCGCCGACCAGCAGCGTGACCGAAGTGCGTAGCTCCTCGGGCAACTGAGCGACGCCGCGATCGAAAGCGTCTCGCTCAGCCTCGACTGCGGTAACGATCAGGCAGCGTTTGGCGCGGTTGGAACTCACCGTCAGGACGCTACCTGAGATGCCGCGGGCTGCCAGCGCAGGTCGTACAGCGCCTTGGTCGTCAGCAGCGCCATGATGCTGAGACCGACTGCGCCGAGGCTCAAGCCGAGCACGCCGTTGGAGGGCAGCGCCAGCCCGAGCGCGCCGCCGAGCACCCATGCGAGCTGAAGCAGCGTCTCCGACCGCGCAAACGCGGACGTGCGTACGCGCTCAAGCGTGTCGCGCTGCAGCAACGCGTCCAGCGACAGCTTGGCCAACGACGGAGCCATGCCGGTGACTGCTCCGAGGATCAGCACCATCGGCAGGCCGTAGAAGAACGCGGCGATGATCGAGGTCACCGACGCGAGCGCGAGCGAGGCGGTGATGATGGTCTCCGGGGCGCGGGTTCGCAGCAGCTTGCCGAGCACCGAACCGATCGCGCTGCCGACGAACACTGCCGCAGCGAAGACGCCGACCGCGGTCAGATCCTTCAGGCCGCCGAGCGGTTGACGGCGCACCAGGAACGCGATGAACAGGCTGAGGAAGCCGGAGAAGGCTCGCAGCGTCGCGTTCGCCCGCAGCGCGAGCACCACCGAGGGGCCGACCGAGCGCAGCCGCCGGTCGGGCATCGATTCGGCCAATTCGGCGTCCGCGCCGCGATCCCGCTTGCGCAGCTGCGCCTTCAGCTCGCCCTCGTTCGAGTCCACGATCTTCGGCAGCCGGATGGCCAGCCACGTGCCGACGAAGAACACCAGCGCGGCGAAGCCGAGGCTCCAGGCCGGGCCGATCGCGCCGAGACCGAGGCCGATCGGCGTTGCGATGATCGTGGATGCCAGCGCGGTCAAGGAGATCCGGGAGTTGGCCCGTACCAGCGTCGTGCCCGGCGGCAGCACGCGCGGAATGACCGCGGCCCGGCTGACGCCGTACGCCTTTGAGGCAGCCAAGCAGCCGAACGCGGCCGGGTAAAGCGCGAGTCCGCCGCCGCTGATCGTCTTGGCCATCACCAGACACAGCAGCGCGCGGATCAGCGCCGTCACCGCCATCGCGAAGCGCCGACCGCCGCGCAGTCGGTCGAGTAGCGGTCCGATCAGCGGCGCGAGCAGAGTGAACGGCACCATGGTGATCAGCAGATAAAGCGCGACCTTCGAGCGCGCTTCGGTCGGCTGCACCGAGAAGAACAGCGAGTTGGCGAGCGCGAGGGTGACCAGGATGTCGCCGGCGCCGATGACCGCGCCCATCTCCAGCACCTGCGCGAGTCCGGACTCGCCCGCGCCCTCGGCGTGGGTAACGCGCTGGATGCGTCCGTACACGGCGTCTGCCGCGTCTAGACCGCGCCCTGCCGAGCGCCTGACCGCGCGCACGCCGCGCTGAACTGGGTCCTCGGGATCTGGCGAGCCGACGCGCGTGGAATCCAGGCTCGGCGTGGCGATAGTCGGATCTTCAGGCGTGGCGAACGCGGCTGTCGTCGCGTCAGGCGAGGAACCGGGCGTGATGCGTTCGGTCAGCTGCGCTGCCAGCGCCGCATCGACCGCACGCGTCGCGTCATTGGCTCCGTCCGTCGACCTTGCCCCTTCTCCGCGCTCGGGAGTTCCGTTAGCCGGCTCTTTGCGCGTCCAACGCTCATCCGGTCGACGCGTTATGAGCGGCTTGTTAACCCTTATACCCACCGACTCCGACCTAGTGGCTTGATCGGACGCTGTTGCTTGATCAGAGACAGTGGATTGAATAGTCGGGTCTTGTGCGCCGGCACCCTGCTCCGGCAGCGTCAGACGCTCGGTCGGTGCCTCAGCGTCCGGCTGCCCCTCCCCATAGCCGCGAGGGTTCCGCCTACCAATACTCACCGCCCTATCCTCGCGCGTCATCGCCTTAGTTGTCTCGTGTCCTCCAGAGGCATCCCGGAACGACTAACATCGACTTCGTGAGCGTGACGACCAGGACCCGGCCGAGCCGTACCCCCGTGCTGGATCAGGCGTGCGCCGAGGCGGTCGATCTCGCCTTTGCCGCCGCCGAAGACGTGGCGGGGATCGGCAAGGTAGGCGAGCACCAGGGCGCGACCGCCGACGGCGAGCGCACCGTGACGCACTACTTCGCGGCCCAGGAGCGCGGCTATATCGGCTGGCGCTGGGCGGTCACCGTGACGCGCGCCTCGCGCTCGAAGCAGATCACCGTCGACGAGACCGTGCTGCTGCCCGGCGAGGGCGCCATCCTGGCCCCGCGCTGGCTGCCGTGGAGCGAGCGGATCCAGCCCGGCGACATCGGCGTCGGGGACCTGCTGCCGACCGCGGCTGACGATGCGCGCCTTGAGCCTGGCTACACCGGTGCGGACGACGCGGAGCCGAAGCCGCTGCGCGAGGCGCCCCCGATCCTGGCCGGCGACGCAGACCCGGCCGCGCCGCAGCGTGACAGCCTGCCGCTGATCGCGTTCGAACTCGGGCTCGGCCGTGCCCGCGTGCTGTCCTTGACGGGCCGTCAGCTGGCCGCCGACCGCTGGAGCGAGTCCTTCGGCGCGACCGCCCCGATGGCCCAGGCCGCCCCGGCGAGCTGCGCGAGCTGCGGTTTCCTGACCTCGCTCGGCGGAGCGCTGAGCCAGGCGTTCGGTGTCTGCGCGAACGAATACTCCCCGGCTGACGGCCGTGTCGTCGGTTATGACTTCGGCTGTGGAGGCCATTCGGAGGCCGCCGTGGTGCCGGACGCAGCGGAAGTCGGCGAGCCGATCGTCGACGAGTACGCGGTCGACCAAGTCCAACTGCACCCGACCGGATCGGTCCACGCGGAGGGAACGGCCGAGCAGGGCGAGGACGCGGAGTTCGCGGACGAGGAAGCCGAACTCGGCCACTCGTAACCCGCTCCGCGCTAATTCACTCTGATTGAAGCGGCGGCCTATCCGCCCAATTCCCCGAGGCACCACGCCCGGACGCTCAACGTGGCCGCGAACCACCCACGGCTGGCGCCTTCTGCGTCCGCCAGCCTCCGCGAGTACCAGCGGCTCGGCGCTGTCCCTAGCCGCCTGCTATCTCCCATGCGTGGGGTCATACCACCCCACGCCATTACAGACCGCGCATTCGCGCAGAGCCACCGTCTCCAATACGCGCGTCGACCGTACGCCGGCGCCGCGCAGCAACCCGAAGGTCACGATGGTGCGGCCCTGCCCGTCGCAGTCTGGGCACAGTGCCATCATGGCGCCCGTCCTTGGACTGCCCGCTGCGGAGCGTGGTGATTCCACACCACACAGTATATGGACGTGGGTGCGATCAGACGACTACTGTGCGTTGACTTTTGAGATCCTTTGCTGGCGGCGGACGCAGTACACCAGGCCGAGCAGTCCGCCGATCACACCCGAAAGGGCGATCCACGGCCAGCGCCCGTGACCCGAGCGCTCCAACGAAGTGCGTAACGCGAGCAGGATGACGAAAGCCACCGCGAACAATGCGGTACCGATCGCGATGATGAGTACGTCGTTCGTCTCCATTGGCTCGATCTCGACGCGCCCCGCTGCAGCACTGTCAGCCTTCGCGTCCGTGGCCTCCGACGCCTCGCCTTGCGTTACTTCATCGCCGATTCCGCCATTCCGGGAATGCCCGTTCCGAGGCGGATCCGATGCCATTTCTTGATCACGGGGAACAGTCACGGTAATCAGCCTATGGAACCCTGGCCCCGGCCGTACACAACCCGTACGCGTGCACGCCGACCACCCACAGTTTGACGGACCCAGACTGCTCGACGACACAAAGGGATTGCTGCCGATGTCTACGACGCTCGACGCTCCGCCCGGCTCCCCACCCGGCAACGTGCTGGACCGCTATTTCCGGCTCACCGAGCGCGGCACCTCGGTCGCCCGCGAGGTGCGCGGCGGGGTCGCCACCTTCTTCGCGCTCGCCTACATCGTGGTGCTCAACCCGATCATCCTGGCCAGCGGCAAGGACCTCTACGGCCACTCGCTCAACCTCGGGCAGCTCACCGCGGCCACGGCGATCGTCGCCGGTGTGATGACGCTGATCATGGGAATCGGCGGAAACCTGCCGCTGGCCATCGCCGCGGGCCTCGGCCTCAACGGCGTCGTCGCGTTCACCATCGCGCCCACGATGTCCTGGCAGGACGCGATGGGCCTGGTGGTGCTCGAAGGACTCGGCATCTGCCTGCTCGTGGTCACCGGCCTGCGCAGGCTGATCATGGACGCGATCCCGGTGCCGATGAAGAAGGCGATCGGCGTCGGCATCGGCCTGTTCATCGCGCTGATCGGCTTGGTGGACGCGGGCTTCGTCACCCGCATCCCGGACGCCGCGCAGTCCACGGTGCCCGTCCAGCTCGGCAACAACGGCGAGCTGACCGGCTGGCCGATCCTGGTGTTCTGCATCGGCGTGCTGGTCACGTTCGTATTGCTGGTGCGAAAGGTGCCCGGCGCGATCCTGATCTCCATCGTCGGCACCACGATTCTTGCGATCATCATCAACTACACGGCGCACCTCAAGGCGGCGGACTGGGGCCTGATCCAGCCGAACTGGCCGCATTCGGTGGTCTCCACCCCGGACTTCGGCCTGATCGGCCACGTCTCGCTGTTCGGCGGCTTCGTCCACGCCGGCGTGGTCACCGCGGTCGTGTTCATCTTCACGCTGATCCTCTCCGACTTCTTCGACGCGATGGGCACGATCGTCGGCGTCACCTCCGAGGCGGGCCTGCTCGACGAAGACGGAAACGTGCCGAACATCGGCCGAGTCCTGTTCATCGACGGCCTCGCGGCGGCGGCGGGCGGCTTCGGCTCGGCCAGCTCCAACACGACGTTCGTCGAGTCGGCGGCCGGCGTCGGCGAGGGCGCCCGCACCGGCCTCGCCTCGATCGTCACCGGAATCCTGCTCGGCCTGACCTCGTTCCTCACCCCGCTGGCCACGGTCGTCCCGCAG
>Ga0134126_10010350_pt1 | contig 11750 bp, 10 predicted proteins | sample KB31752_FD_96881 | JGI IMG/M metagenome (GOLD analysis project Ga0134126, IMG submission 96881) | Terrestrial soil microbial communities with excess Nitrogen fertilizer from Kellogg Biological Station, Michigan, USA - KB3-175-2 | ecosystem: Environmental > Terrestrial > Soil > Unclassified ...
ACCGCTGCCTCTGAAAGAGAATTTGACTCGCATTGGATGCGCCGAGCGATAGTCGCAGGAAGTGAGGCAAGAGAACTCGGCGAAGTTCCGATTGGCACTTGTGTTGTCGTCGGTGAAACAGTTCTGGCGGTAGGGGGAAATAGAACGCGCACCGACGGTGACCCCACTGCGCATGCGGAGATTATTGCGCTGCGAGAAGCTGCAGCGAAGCTGGGTAACTACCGGCTAACTGATGCGGTAGTTTATTCCACGATTGAACCTTGCGTGATGTGCGCAGGCGCTTTGATACAAGCGCGAGTCAAACGGCTGGTGTATGGCGCGCGAGACGAGAGGGCCGGGGCGGTTGAATCGCATTTCCAAGTTTGCGACACCGATTTCCTGAATCACCGCATTGAAGTTACCGCCGGCGTGCTTGAAGAAGAATGCCGGGAGCTGATGCAGGAATTTTTCCGCGCCCGGCGAAGAGGTAATAATGAGTAATGAGTGATGAGTAATGAGTAATGAAGCGCTGTTAGCATCACTCATCACTCAGTACTCATCACTTTTGTTGGATTTCGGAGAGGTCGCATAGTGGCTTAGTGCACCGGTCTCGAAAACCGGAGTGGGGGAAACTCCACCGTGGGTTCAAATCCCACCCTCTCCGCCAGTGTGAAAGGATGAAGGATGAAGGATGAGGGATGAAGGATGAAAAGGCGGGTCTTGCCGATTCATCCTTCCGCCTTCATCCTTCATCCTTGCTTCCGGAGAGGTGCAAGAGTGGTTGAATTGGCAGCACTGGAAATGCTGTGAGCGGGAAACCGTTCCGTGGGTTCGAATCCCACCCTCTCCGCCAGTTGTTATTTGCTATCGCGACAAGGAAAGTAGAAGGAAGCCTCGTCTATGACATCAGCCAGTAAGGATCGCGCCGGCTTTCCGTTCATCTCTCATGTTTCCACTTTCATCCTCGCCTTCGTAGCGGTGGGTGCATTGAATTTGGTTGTGGGTCAATCACATGTCAAAAGTCGAGCCCACGGGTCCGTCTGCGGTAATCCGCAGGTTGCATGCAAAACAACTGTGACTTTCGAACCCCACGATTTGCAGTTTCGCGTGCCGAAGAATTCAGTCATCTTTGACACTGAACTCTTCTACGCTGTGATACTCAAGAGCATCCCGGTTGGCGACTATGATTGTGAAAAGTTTGTCCCCGAAACCGAGCGTTTAGCTGCGCAGGCCTTGTTTCCCGACCATAAGGTATTTAGCTCTCGTTGCGCTGAGCCCGGTAACCTCTTCTATACCACCATCGACGACAAATACCGGATCATGGCTGTCTACGCTGGTGCCACGCTGGCTGAGTCAAAACGCGTGCTCGCCGAAGTGAAAGCGACCGGAAAATTTCCCAGCGCCTACGTGCGCAGGATGCGAACCGGCTTCAACGGCACTTAGCCGGAGGCGCTTTCCCCAACCGTCTGTTAGAATAGCTTCACGCCTTACATCAAACCCCCGCCAGGACAGGCAGCAGTGCTTGTTTCTAATTACGAATGGATGGGTAGACCTGTCCGCGCGGAGTTTTTTATGGACGACAAATTAGCAACAGATGAAGCCAGGCGCTCGGTGCAACATGAATCAGTAAAGGCACAGGTCGAAGGCGAAGTGCAGGCGGAGATCGCGGACCGCGCCAGCCAGGGCCCACCGCCCGGCGAGGGAGCAAAGATTGATCAGGTCGCGGGCCAATTCCGATCCAAGGCTGTCAATGAGGTGGTCGATACGGAGCGTGAAGTTGAGCGTGGCCGTGGTGCCGCGCGAATCTCGCAAGTCGTCGATTACATTTTCTTCGTGATTTACGCGCTACTGGGGATGCGGTTTCTGCTGGCCTTGATGGCCGCCCGCAGCACCGCGGGGTTTGTGCAGTTTATCGTAACAGTGACGAACCCGTTTTACCTTCCGTTTAGAGGAATCGTTGCCAGTCCCTCAACTGATCAAGGCCACACGCTTTTGCTGCCGATCGTGGTGGCGCTAATCGCCTACATGTTGCTGCATCTTGCGATCAACGGCCTGCTGCGAATGGTGGCGCATCGCAAGACTGCGATCTAGTCAAAACAAAAACTCCGATCTTCAGACAGAGTTTTTCACGTTCGCCGGCCATGAAAGAAAACAGCTTCAGTTAAAAACGGGGCCGCTCAAACTGTCATTTGACAATCCGCCTCCGGCAATTCAAGATCGAAAACGTTTTTGACAAGTTATCAGACTTCGGGCTCCGCACAACGCCGCGCCGGTGAACCCCGCCAGGCCGGGAACGGAGCAACGGTAGCCAAGCGCACGTGTGTTGCGGGTAAGTCCGGAGTCTGGCCACATCCAAGGATGAAGGCGGAAGGATGAAGGATGAAAGCATTGACGCTATCCTTCACCCTTCATCCTTCATCCCTCATCCTTATCCTATGACCTACCAGGTAATCGCACGCAAGTGGCGCCCGCAGACTTTCGATGAAGTCACCGGGCAAGAACCGATCACGCGCACTCTGCGCAACGCCATCGAACACCAGAGACTTCATCACGCGTACCTTTTTTCCGGCGCGCGTGGAGTTGGTAAGACAACAACCGCGCGTTTGCTGGCGAAGGCGTTGAATTGCCATAAGGCAAAACAGCCAACCGCCACTCCCTGCCGTACCGACGACCCCAATGCCTGTCCTTCGTGCAACGAGATCTCAGAAAGCCGTTCAATTGACGTGCAGGAGATCGATGCAGCTTCGCATACGGGAATTGATAATGTCCGCGAGACCATCATCGGAACTATTGGCTTTGCACCCGCGCGCGACCGCTACAAAATCTTCGTCATCGATGAAGTGCACATGTTGTCAACCAGTTCATTCAATGCACTCCTGAAGACCATTGAAGAGCCGCCGGCGCGCGTGGTTTTCATCATGGCAACCACCGAACGGCACAAAGTGCCGGAGACGATTCTCTCTCGTTGCCAACAATTCGAGTTTCGTACGATCGCCACCGCGAAGATTTTCGATCGCCTACGTCTGATTGCCGAAGCGGAAAAAATTGCCGTGCCCGATGAAGCGCTGCGCGAGATTGCCCGCTCAGGCGAGGGCTCAATGCGCGACGCGCAATCAGCTTTTGATCAGGTGATCAGTTTTGCCGGGTCGAAGATAAAAAAAGAAGACGTCGAGCTGGCGCTGGGCGTGGCCGGCGCCGATATTCTGATTCGCGTGGTAAACGGCATTGCAAACCACCAACCGGCTGAGGCCCTGGCGGTTGTTGACGACGTGGTCATGCGCGGTCATGACCTGCGAAATTTTTGCCGCGATCTGCTGGCTCACTTCCGCGACCTGCTTGTTGCGAAAGTTTCCGCGAGCGAGGAATTACTGGAGTCGGCTATCTGTGATCGAGACGAGCTTGGGCGACAGGCCGCGCTGTTTTCCGAAGCCGATCTGGTGCGTTTCTTTCATTCGCTCGCCGAAACGGAAACTCTGTTGAAGACCGCGGCTCACCCGCGTTACCAGTTGGAAATCGGGCTGGTGAAGCTGATGGAAATGCGCCGGCTTGAATCGCTCAACCAACTGCTGGAGAGACTTGCCGCGCTCGAAGAATCAGTGCGCACCGGCAAAGCTCCGACCCGAAGTTCAGAAACGGTGGCCAGGGGTACCACGTCTGCAGCTTCCGCGGGCGCAAAGCCATCGCCGGCTCCTTCCATTTCCCGGTCTACAGCAGCAGCTTCCGCTTCATCGTCCTCGGCTGGTCCGACAGAAACGATCGGGATGAGCAAAACAGCCGCGAACTCCGGCGCGGTAGCGGGTTCATATTCCGCAGCCGCCACCCAGACTGCGTTGGCGAATGAGACTGCGAGCAGTCCCGGACCTTCCGAAGGAGATACGGCGCCCGGCTCCGAGATTGATCAGATCAAAACAGCGCTCGGCAGCCGGCGGAAGATGTTATTGGTAACGGCCATCGACGCCGCTCGTCACGCCGGCATCGATGGTAATGAACTGTGCCTGGAATTTGCGCCGGAGACACGGCACTTCCGCGATACCCTCGCGAAAAGCGACAACGTCAAAGTTCTGCGCGAAGTTTGTAAAGAGATTACCGGACGCGACCTCGGGGTACGCTTTATGGTGAGCGATCCGGAAGCGAGCCCCGCTTCTGTTGCCGGGGAGGCTCCGCCGTCGAAGGAAGAAGCCGAGCGTCGCGATAAACAGAGCCTGCGCGAGCAGGCTGAAAAAGATCCCACCGTCCAGCAAATGCTTAAGACGTTTCGCGGCGAAATTGTCGATGTGAAACGCGTAGAGCCCGCCAAGTAAGATTCGTTCGCTCGATCCACCTCGCTGAATTTCCGGCAAAAACAAAGCGGTTTTAGACTTCAGAAATCAAGACCGGCACCATGGGCGCCATGTGCCGGTCTTTTAGGCGCCACGTTCACCCTATGACGTGGCACCACGCGACACTTTTAGTTTCCGTCGAAACCAAAGTGTTCGCGGACCGAGGAGCACGCCGCTTTTTCGTGCCCCTCCGGCCATCAAGATTGTTGAGCGTTCTCAGGCGTCGCCAACTCGCGGCGCGAGCGGCGGCGAATTGGAGTACGTTCTTTCAATAAGTCCTTCTGTCTCGACTCCAGGATGTAGGCCAGGGCCTGATAGCTCATCGATAGAGACGCCGCGGCGCGCGTTAAACTTCCATTCGCCTTGCTGAGCGCTCGTTGAATAACCCGTCCCTCAAACTTCAAGACTTCACTTTGCAAATCGACCGGCTTGTTGAAGAGCGCTTCGATCGGATCTTCGGCAGCCGCTTCCTCACCGCCCAGTTCACCGCGAGATCTGAAAATGACTTTTCTGGCCGCGGCATTCACCCTTAACAAAATATCCTGACTTTGAGATTTCGAGAGCCAGTCACTCGCGCGATCGTAAGCCACGTAAAGTGTCTCGACTGAAAGGTCGTCAAGCTCCTCCAGCATCGTTAGAGCCGCGAGTCCGGCTTTGTTAAGCGCACCCACCTGATGCGCAACTTCGATGGCTTTCTGAAAAATGAACTGGGCCGAGTCGCTGCGCTTGAGCCGCGCGAGCGCGATACCCTGGGTTGTCAGAGCATCGGCAAGTAAACATTGGTGTCCACTTTTTTCAAAAACGCGCACGGCGTTACGTGCTACGGTCTCCGCCTGCTTGAACTTCTTCTCAGCGATGAAGACTTGTGCACGGCTCTCATCGATTTCTGCAGTTTGCATTTTGCTCTTGATACCAACTGCAAGACGACGTGCTTGTTCAAGGTATCGATGAGCCTCTTTGAATCTTGACAGATTCAGCAGAATGAGCCCGACATTATTTTTTACATGGGTCCGGAAAACCTTGTTTTTAGCTAACTGGAGATAATGATCCGCTGTCTCGAATTCACCAATCGCTTGTTGAAGGAGCTTTCCCCTATTCCGGGGATCTGACGTCGCAAGGTGGCGAAGCACCACAGCAAGTTCATTGTGGTAGTTTGCTTTGATGATGTTGTTGGTAATTTTCTTGAAGAGATATGCATTATCATTGAGAATCTGTAGCGCAACATGATGTCTCGAGGCTGCCCACTCGACGGTTGTCAGTTTAAGAAGAGCTCGAGCCCTGGTGTTCCCTTCGGTTGTCAACTTTTGGATTGCTTCAGTCAACATTATTCGTGCTTCATCAAAGGCACCTTCACGAAAATAACAGTAAGCGATTTCAGCGCGTGCGGAAGCAATCTTCTTCACATCGTTGACTGATTCATAGAAGGTGATCCCTTGGCTAATCAGATTCTTGGCGGCCTCTTGGGCTTCCTCGATTCCCTCCTTGCTTCCTATCCAACTGGTCAAAATTCCAGCACAAATAAGCACTTCCGCGGCGACCGATGGATGCAGCCCTTTGATATCTGGGGCCTCGCCCACGCGTTTCCATAATGACCCCATTGCTTCACGAGCTTGCCCGTAGTGACCTTTATCTTTTAGCTCCAATGCAGCTTGGCAGCGGATTAGCGCAAGCTCATTCGCGGTCAGGTGCGAGGCGCCAAGATTAGGCGAGGTTATCTTCATGAGAGATATGCCCTTCAAAGTGAGTGTAAGAAAGCTTGCTAGAACGAGGGGATATTAGTCGTACGGTTGCCAGCTTGCAAGAATTTCCCGAAGTTGGTCTATTCTTTCCGATGTAAGAACTCTTGCATCGTCAAACCTCAAGGAGACCAACATGAAACGCTTCTTGGCAGCACTAGCCATCACATGGGTACTTTCCATTTCTGCTTTAGCGGGCGATATGCCTATCAGCGGCTCTCCGGCACCGGCATCCGGTGGTCCGACAGCGTCAACCCAAGCCAGCGATGTGCCGGCCCCTGGCGACATACCGATCAGCGGCAAGTCGGAGCTCTCAAGCGAAGCACTCTCGGCCTTACTCTCAGTGCTCAGCTTCCTGGGTGTTTAGAGTAAGAAAATCGATAGCTACTTTCGTGTGAGCCTCAGGGCTTAGCGATGCGCTTTGGTAGTTATCGTGTTTTTACTTTCCAGTTAGGTTCTAACAATCCAACCACATTAGCCGCCTCACGGCAGCAGGGGTTGGTGTGTCTTAAATCCCCAGGAGGCTGGAAAGTTCAGATCAAACCTTCAATCGCTCAAAAGTTAGAACAAATTTGAAGACCTCGTCGTATGGATTTTCGCAGTTGACTTAAGGGGGACACGAACGATGCGCGATCCATTTACCGCAGGACTTCTGAGTTTTCTTATTCCCGGCGTCGGCCAGATTTATAACGGCCGCTGGCTCGCCGGAATCCTTTGGCTGATCATCACGCCCGGCTTCTGGATTGGCACCGGCGGCACGCTCGGCTGGATCTGCCACGTCATTGCCGCCTACACCGCTTACTCCTACGCTAAGGATCACCCGGTCCGGCATGCGTATTAAGCGGCGTACGAAAATTGAAAGCGGCGAGCCTCGATAAAGAAACTCGCCGCCTTCTGGGCATGACCTCTGTTCCTCACGTCGGTCACGTATTCGCCTTATATTTTAAATCAAACCAAAAAGCAATATGTATTACTCACGTGGTGCAGACTATAGGTTTGTGAGCTCACTATTCCAACAGTTTATCAGTTGCGACATAAACTGGATCGCTCACTATTAATCAAAGCAGCTTTGGTTAGATTGGCCGGTGCCGTTCAAGCCAGGAGATTTCCCAAGGCTCTCTCTGCTTTTCCCGTTTTTGTTTTTCGTAAGTAATGCTCTGTTAGGAGTTCAGCGTTCTGACGTGTATGATTCCTGTCTCACGCCCCAATCCAGGATAGTTAGCCCGTAAAGGAACACCGCAATGTCCCCCAAATCACGGAGTGTGCAGGAAGTGCGTGAACCACTTTCGTTAGAAGCCGAAGCCCAACAAGTGCTTGATGAACTCTGGAGTGAAAAGGTAATTCCCTTTGAGCTACATGTCGGAAAGCTCACCAAAAGCGTGGGCGAATACACTATCCACTTTCACGACAGCCGGATTCGCACAGCCCTCATTCCCCTGACGAAGGAGACGTCGTTCAAGGATATGGTCAGAGAGGCCGTCCTGGCTCGAGTGGCACATATGAGCGGTCCCTTAAAAACAGAACCCAAAACTCGCAATTGAGCGCTTCACAAAGTCTGTCGAACGTGCGTTCGCTGATCTTTTTTCGCCTTCTCTATATTCCCGTCCGGCTTGCTTTGGCAACAATAGTGAGAGCGACCGTTCAACAGTTTTCGAGTTCACCATTCCGATTAAAATTCATAACGTGATTCCAGCAGTGGTCAGAGTGCGTAAAACCTTCTGGCGTTCCGGTATCAACTTTAAACAATACCCCCGCGAACCGCTGCCAGAGTGTGATTGCCCTTTGATAATCCGGCGCTGCCTCGTGATATCCTTCCCCCATCGCTATTAACGTTAAAGAAGAGCTACCTGCAATCGCGAGCGCTGAAAACCCTTTGCGCGCGGGGATGCGCCTCGAGCCAACGGCGCCGCCCTGTGCCATGGTCATTTTCGGTGCCACCGGAGATCTGACCCGTCGCAAACTCCTTCCGGCGCTTTATCGGCTCGCGCAACAACGCCTCGTTCCCAGTGAGTTTGCGATTCTCGGTACTGCCCGCCAGCCACACAGCGACGACGAATTCCGGACGACAATGAAGGCGGCGATCGCGGAGTTTGGTTCGGACGACGCACTGGATGAAAACGCCTGGCAGAGTTTTGCCAAGCGAGTTTTCTACGTCGAAGGCGATTTCACGGACGCCGCGCTCTATCAGAAGTTAAAGACCAAACTCGAAGAGATTGATAAGGAATACGACACTGAAGGCAATCGCATTTTTTATCTCGCCACTGCGCCCGACAACTTCGGACTGATTGCCAAACAGCTGGGCGAGGTGGGAATCGCACGGCCGCGTTCAAACAAGCCGACGGGAAAAACAAATGCAGGTGTGAAACGGAGTGCGCCCGCGAAGAAACCATGGACGCGCCTCATCGTGGAGAAACCGTTTGGCCGGGACCTGGAAAGCGCGCGCACTCTGAACAAGACGCTGGCCGCAGTTTTTGATGAGAGTCAGATTTATCGCATCGATCATTACCTCGGCAAAGAGACGGTACAGAACCTGCTCGTCTTTCGTTTTGCCAATAGCATTTTTGAGCCGCTGTGGAACCGGCAATATATCGAGCATGTTCAAATCACCAATGCCGAGACAATTGGGGTTGAGGGTCGTGGCTCCTACTATGAAACGGCCGGCGCCCTGCGCGACATGATTCAGAACCACGTCTTCCAGGTGACGTCGCTGATTGCGATGGAACCGCCGGCGTCTCTGTCGGCTAACGGCGTACGCGATGAAAAGATCAAGGCGATGCAGTCCGTGCGTCCCTTGCCTAAGGCGACTAATGAGTTTGCAGTGCGCGGTCAATATGGACCGGGGACGGTGCTCGGAGATACGGTGGTGGGTTATCGCCAGGAGCCGGGGGTCGATCCGAATTCTTCGACTGAGACATTCGCGGCGCTTAAACTCTATTTCGATAATTGGCGCTGGTCGGGCGTTCCTTTTTATCTACGTTCGGGAAAGCGTCTGCAAAAGCACGTCACCGAGATTGCGATCCAGTTCAAGGAAGTGCCGCACCGGCTCTTCAACGATTCTGATTCGCCGCTACAGCCAAACGTGCTCGTGATTCGTATTCAACCAAACGAAGGAATTAGCCTGCGCTTTGGCGCGAAGCTGCCCGGCCAGGCGTTGCGTATTCGCTCAGTCAACATGGACTTTCGCTACGGTTCGTCTTTCGGCGTCAAACCTCCCGAGGCCTACGAGCGTTTGTTGCTTGATTGCATGCTGGGCGATTCGACGCTCTACGCGCGCCGCGATATGGTTGAACGAGGTTGGGAGATCGTGACGCCGATTCTGGAAGACTGGAAAAATCCGGCACCGGATTTTCCCAACTACGAAGCTGGTTCGTGGGGACCACAAGCGGCGTTTGAACTCATCGAACGCGACGGCAGAGACTGGCGGAAATTGTAAAGCGTTGGTCTTTGGACTTTGGTCTTTGAGCTTTGAACTTGGAACTTGGAACTTTGAGTTGACGCAAACGGAAGGGTCTAAGCACAAAGCACAAAGCACAAAGCACAAAAGACCAAAGACCCAAGACCAAAGACCCAAGACCAAAAGCCATATTACCTGATGCAGATCCAACTCGAGAAAACTCTGGATGTAGAAGTTGTCGAGCGGCAACTCGCCGACCTGTGGCAACAAACTGCCCGTGATCCGAAAGCCGATGCAGAGTCAGCTGTGTTGCGCGCGCGTGTCGCAAACCTGCTCGTGTTTGTTTCGCATGAAGCAGCCCTCGACGACCTGCATCAGATGTTGGCTGAGTTGACCGCGATTCATCCGAGTCGTGTGCTGGCGATGCTGGGCACTCGAGAGGCAACGGATCAAGACATTGAGATGTCTGTGGAATCGATTTGTCAGACTGATAAGCGCACCGGCGCTAAGCGACTTAGCTGCGAAGAGATCACCTTGAAGGCGTTCGGAAAGTTTGTCATTGAACTTCCAAGCGCCGCGTTGCCGCTGTTGATGCCGGACTTGGCGACTTTTCTTTGGTGGCGCAACGCCCCGCACCTCTCCGACAAAGTGTTAGACAAACTCCTGCGAGCGACTGATCGACTGGTTATTGACTCGCTTGAGTTTACAAATCCCCAGGTTGATCTCAGCGAGACGAACAGGCTGTTCGGCGCCAAAGACTACGACCACGTCGGCGTTAGCGATCTCAACTGGGCCAGGCTCACCTTCTGGCGCGAACTGCTGGCGGATTTTTATGACGTTGCCGCGTATAGAACGTGGCTCGATGGCGTTGACTCTGTCGAAATCGATTATGTTGCGCCTGAGCCCGACGAGGTAACTGTAGCGCCGCAGGCTTTGCTGTTCGCCGGCTGGCTTGCGAGCCGGCTGGAATGGAGTCTCGCAGAGGAACGGCCGGCTCAGGAGGACAGTCAAACGCTGTCGTTCAAGTTTCGCTGCGCTGACAGTGACGCTGGTCCGACCGCGCAGCGCGAGATTCAATTGAGACTCAAGTGCGTAAAACGAGGCGAGCGAAAGCCGGGCCGGCTCGTTCAGGTGGAGTTGCGGTCGAGTCGCGAAAGAGCGGGTTCCTTCAAGGTCACACGCAGCGACGACAATCTTTACGTTTTGGCCGAAGCCAAGCTGGGGCGACAAACTCACCGCGGGCGCGTCTTGCCTGTTAGAAACCGCAGCGCCGCGCAATTGCTAAGTCGTGAGATGGAAATTCTCTGCAACGATCAGATCTACCAGGAAGCGGTGGCGGTGGTTGCAAAGATGATCGATGCCTTGTCCTAAGGCTCGAGAAGCAACTCGACAAGCGACATGAAACTGAATGTTTGTATTGCTGGAGCTACCGGATGGATCGGAAAGCCTCTGTGCGTGGCTGTATCTGAATCAGTCGACTTGAACCTGGTTGGTGCCGTCTCTCGTACTCATAAAGGTCGTACCCTCAAAGATGTTTTTGCGGACATAGATCTGGGCGTAAAGATTAGCGGGTCAGTCGCAGAAGCGCTCGAGACTCCAACCGACGTCTTAGTTGATTACACCAAAGCAGACGTAGTGAAAGACAACGTCATGACCGCTATTAGAAAGGGCGTTCATGTTGTTATCGGTTCGTCCGGGTTGTCGGATGAAGACTTTGTTGAAATCAACCAGGCGGCTTTGGAGCATAAGGTTGGAGTCGTTGCTGCCGGAAATTTTGCCATTACCGCCGTACTGCTGCAGCGCTTTGCTTGTGAGGCAGCAAAGTACCTGTCGCACTGGGAGATCATTGACTACGCCTCCGACGCAAAAAAGGACGCGCCCAGCGGGACCACTCGCGAATTAGCTTTCCGACTTGCAGAAGTCAGAAGGCCGGAAGTCACGCATCCGATTAGCGAAACGATTGGAGAGCGAGAGAGTCGCGGCGTAACTCTAAACGGAACGCAGATTCATTCGCTTCGTCTTCCCGGTTACGTAATTAGTGTTGAGGCAATCTTTGGCGCCAGGGATGAGCGTCTGACCATTCGTCATGATGCTGGAAGCGGAGCCGAGCCGTACATTGAAGGTACTCTGTTAGCAATTCGGAAGGTAAGACAGCAGGTCGGGCTAATCAGAGGACTGGATAAGATCATGAGCTGACCGGATCGAGCTGTAGCGGGTGATTAAAAAGGAACGCTCGTCTCCCCACCCTAACTTCTTCTCACAAATACCAAAAGCTCTGGACTTATGCAGCTTAAGCAGTATACTGTGCGGCTAGGAAACGGG
>Ga0134126_10010351_pt1 | contig 11749 bp, 9 predicted proteins | sample KB31752_FD_96881 | JGI IMG/M metagenome (GOLD analysis project Ga0134126, IMG submission 96881) | Terrestrial soil microbial communities with excess Nitrogen fertilizer from Kellogg Biological Station, Michigan, USA - KB3-175-2 | ecosystem: Environmental > Terrestrial > Soil > Unclassified ...
ACCGGCTTCAAGCCGGGCGGCTTCGACATGAATCGGCTCGGGAACTTCACCGGCTACCAGTTCGGCCCTGAAAACAGCATCGACTATGAAGCCGGCGTGAAGTCCGACCTGCTGGATCACCGGCTCGGGGCCAGCCTCGCCTTGTTCTGGACCAACTATGACAACTACCAGGCGCTCGCCTGGGATGGCACCAACCTGATCACCCGGAACGCCGCCTCGTTCGTGAGCCGCGGCGTCGAGTTCGAGATCGACGCTCAGCCGCTCGACGGGCTCTCGCTCTCCTTCAACGGCAGCTACCTGGACGCCCACTTCACCTCGTTCCCGAACGGGCCTTGCCCGCCCGGCGTGCCCGGCGTCTGTGAATTGGCCGGCTACCGGCTTTCCGGGGCGCCGACTTGGAACCTGAACTTCTCGGGCAAGTACGAACGGCCGATCAGCGCCGACTGGAACGGCTTCGTCATCTTGGACGCAAGCTACAAGGGCCTGATCGAGTGGACGGACAACGATCCCAACACCTACTGGCCCGGCTATACCATCGCGAACGCCCGCATCGGCGTCAGCAACCAGCACGGCTTGCAGGTGTCCTTGTTCGCCAACAACGTGACCAACACGAACTACATGACCTTCATCTTCGCCTCGCCGCTCGCCAGCGGCCTTTATGTCGGCTTCGACGGAGCGCCGCGGGTGTTCGGCGTGGAGTTGCGCAAGTCGTTCTGATACCTGCGCCGGCAACGTCCCGGGGACCGGGGCGGCCACGCCCGGGACGTCTGACGGGCGACTCATTGGCCTTACAATTATTCTACTGTATTAGTTCGTGAGTGACTCGGCCGCCGCAGTGGTCGCCAAGGTCAGAGGGGCGCTCTTGAAGACACCAGCGAAGGTGGGCGGCGCGTCCGCGAGCCGACGCCCCGACGGCGCAATCCGGGTCCCCAAAGCAGCCGAGCTGATCGCCGAAGCGATTCGCCGGCGCCTGGTGCAAGGCGACCTGAAGGCGGGCGACGCGCTGCCGCCGGAAGTCGAGCTGATGGCCGAATTCCATGTCTCCCGCGCCTCGCTTCGCGAGGCTTTCCGCATCCTGGAGACGGAATCGCTGATCGAGGTGAAGCGCGGGGCTCACGGCGGCGCGCGCATCACCCTGCCCGATGTCGACACGGCCTCCAAATCGATCGGCGTGCTCCTCCAGATCCGCGGCGCGACCCTGAAGGAGCTTTTCGACGCGCGGGTGATCATCGAGCCGCCGCTGATCAACATCCTCGCCGGCGTTCGCACCGACCAGGATCTCGCCGAGCTGCGGGACCTGATCGATTTCGAGGCGGCGAACATCGACGACTGGACGGTGTTCGCGTCCGCGGCGACGGAGTTCCACAACCTGCTCGTGCGGATGGCCGGCAACGTGACGCTGGCGCTGATTGTCGGCATGCTCGACGAGCTCTACCTGCGCCACCTAAAGCGGTTCGTCTCCCGCAACCGTCCCGACCAGCGGGAGCTCAACCAGCAGACCGTGGCGATCCATCGCCAGCTCGTCGACGTGATCGCCGCGCGCGACGGCGCCTCGGCCGAGACCATCTGGCGCTACGCCATGCAGCAGTCGCGCAACGTCATCCTGGCCGAGTTGGGAGAAGATACGCCGCTGGCGGTGTACTGAGCGACAGCGCCCGGCCATCGGCGGTGCGGCGCGGGTCGCCGGCCCCAGGTCCCTAGAAAACGATCGTGCCGCCGCCATCGATCACCAGCGTGGTCCCGTTGATGTAGGACGCGGCGGGGCTGAGCAGGAAGGCGATGGCGCGAGCCACCTCCTCCGGACGGCCGAGACGCCCGAGCGGCGTGCGCCCGATCAGCATGCGGCCGTACTCGGCCTGGGTGATGTCGCCGACGCGCGGGGTCTCGATCACGCTGGGCGCCACGGCGTTGGCGCGCCAGCGGCCGGCGGCGGTGACGGCCTGGAAGCGGGTGAGTCCGGCGATCGCCGCCTTGCCCGCGCCGTACCAGCCGTTGCCGGCGGCCCCCCGGCCCGCGACCATCGCCGGCGGCGGCCCGCCCGACAGCGTGCCGGCCACCGAAGCGACGTTGACGACGGCCGCGCCGGGCGGCGGCTCGGCCTTCGCCCAGGCGGCGGTCATCGCCTCGACGCTGCCGGCGGTCATCGCCAGGCCATCCTCGACCGACAGCGGCAGCGAGCTCGGCGGACCGGCGTTGTTGGCGAGGTAGCCGAGCGGGCCGTACCGGGCGCGCAGGATCGGGAACAGCGCGTCGGTCGCGGCGCGATCGGCGGTGTCATGGCGGTGCCCGCTGAAGCCGGGGCCGAGGTCGAGCGCCGCCAGGCCAGCCTCGTTGATGTCGAGCCCGACCACCGCGAGGCCCTGGGCGAGCAGGATCGCCGCCAGTTCCCGGCCAATGCCGCTGGCGACGCCCGATACCACGGCGACCGAGCCGGCCGGGAAGCCGAGGAAGTCAGCCCCGCCGTTCATGCCACCACCCCCGCTTCGGCCGGCGCCGCGAGTGCGAGGCGCACCTCGGCGGCGAGGATCGCGCCCTTGGCGAGCCGGAGCCCAGCGACCTCGATCGCCGTCAGCTCGGGCAGTTCGAGCGCCGCGTCGCCCAGCGCGACGGTGATGTGGGCGAGCGTCTCGGCGTCCGCCGCGCTCGGCGTCGGCCGGGCGCCCTGCGCGATGGCCGCGGCGAGATCGGGCGCCGACGCCGGGATCTGCGCCATCACCGGCGCGCCGGTTGCGCCGGGCTCGACCACGACCATCGGGCCGAAGCCGTCGTCGCGGTGCAGCGCGCAGCGGGCCGTCAGCGTCGCGGATCGGCCGTCCATTCGATCCACGCTCGCGGAGGGCGAGCCGTAGAGCGCCAGCAGGGCGCGCGCCTGGTCCTCGGGCAACGCGCCGTCCGGACCGCGGTGCGAGAGGACGGCGCGGGCCAGCTCGCGTCGCCTCGGATCGAGCGCGCGGGTCTGCCGTACCGGCGGCGCGCGCAGCGAGAACTCGTCCAGCGCGGCGAGCGCGCGGGCGGCGCGGCGCGGGTCGGTGAAGGCGGGCACGCCGGCGTCGAGCAGATTGGTCGGCGGCAGGGTGGAGACGAAGGCGACCGGCTTTTCCGTCGCCCGGTGGGCGGCGATGTACATCTCTGGGTGGGTCGGATTTCCGATGATCACGGGGATGACCATGTCGGCCGCAGGGCTCGCGCTGACGCCGGCCAGGACGCTGTCGATCACGCCCGGCGTCGCCAGAGCCTGCGCGGTCACGTCGACAGGATTGGCGAGCGAGCCCATGAACGGCTGCGGCATCAGCGCCATCAGCGCGGCCTGATCGGCGGCCGGCAACGTGGGCGTCTCCAGCCCCTCGAGCACGCAGGCGTCGGTCAGCACGACGCCCGCGCCGCCTGATCCGGTGACGATCCCCACGCGCCGGCCGCGGGCGCGACGCCCGCCCTGGAAGATCACGCCGAGGTCGAGCATCTCCTCGAGGCTGCCGACGGAAAACACTCCGTATTGCCGGCAGACGGCGTCGAACGCCGCCGCCGAGCCGGCTACCGAGGCGGTGTGGGCGAACGCCGCCGCCGCGGCTTCGGCCGAGCGCCCGGCCTTCAGCGCGACGAACGGCTTGCCGAGCTCGGCCGCGCGCAGCGCGGTCTCGACGAACAGCGCCGGATCGCGCAGCGCCTCGAACGCGCCGAGCAGCACGGTGACGTCGTCGCGCTCGACCAGCGCGCGCAGCGTCGCGGCGACGGTGACGTCGACCTCGTTGCCGGTCGAGACGAACCAGCCGAGATTCAGCCCCGCGGTCAGCGCCTTGCGGACCATGTAGCCGCCAAGCCCGCCGCTCTGCGAGACGAGCGCCACAGGCCCGCCGGCCGGCAGCGGATCGTCGGGGTCGAGCGTGAAGTTGGCCATCACGCCGTCGGCGAGGTTCATGTAGCCGATGCAGTTGGGCCCGATCGCGCGCATGCCGCTGCGCCGCAGGATCCGCGCGACCTCGCTTTGCAGCTCCACCCCGGCGCCGCCCACCTCGGCGAACCCCGAGGTGATGATCACCGTCCCCCCGATGCCGCGTTCCGCGCAGGCCTCGAGCGCCTCGGGCACGCCGCGTGACGGGATCACGATGATGGCGAGGTCGACGTCCGGCGGCAGGGCGGCGATGTCTGGCCAGGCCTGCAGCCCCTGCACCCGCTCTTCGCGAGGATTGACCGGAAAAATCCGCCCGCCGCGGAACGCGCGGATCACGTTGGCGGTGACGTAGCCGCCGATGCTGGGCATGCGGTTGGAGGCGCCGACGACGGCGATCGACTTCGGCCGCAGCAGGCGCTCGAGGTCGGGGACGGCGGCGGCCGACGCCGCAACTACGCTCATGCCTCAGCGCCCCCTGAACGACGGGGAGCGCTTGGCGAGGAAGGCGCCGGCCGCCTCGCGGTGGTCTTCGCTGACCATGGTCGCTCCCTCGAGCAGCAGACCGGTCTGCAGCACGAGGTTGACGCGCTCGCGGATGATGCGGTTCAGCGTCTCCTTGGTGCCGCGCACGGCCAGCGGCGCAGCTTGAGCCAGCCGCTGTGCGAGCGCCTGCGCCTCGGTGTCGAGCTCTGCAGCGGGCGCGGCCTTCAGCGCCAGGCCGACGCGCACGGCCTCGACGCCCGAGATGCGCTCGCCGGTCATCAGGTACCACTTCACAGCCCCGAGCGGGGCCAGCAGCGGCCAGATCACCGCGCCCCCGTCGCCGGCGACGAGGCCGATGTTGACGTGGGTGTCGGCGATCTGCGCGTCCTCGGCGATCACCACAACGTCGCAGAGCAGCGCGATCGTGGCGCCAAGGCCCATGGCGTAGCCCTGCACCGCGCAGACGATCGGCTGCGGCACGGCCAATAGCAGCTCGACCATGTCGGCCGCTTCCAGCGTCGAGCGCACGGTGAGGGCCGCGCTCGGTCCGGGCCCGTCGCCCGCCCCCTCCATGGTGTTCACGTCGCCGCCGGCGCAGAACGCCTTGCCCTCGCCACGCAGCACGATGGCGCGCACATCCGCGTCCGCCGCGGCCAGCGCGAAGATGCGCCGCAAGGATTCGTGGACGTCGGCGTTGATGGCGTTGCGCTGCGCCGGCCGGTTCAACGATACGGTCAGCACGGCGCCGTCCTTGCGGGCGAGTACGCTGGTGAAATCCTCGTAGGCCGTCATCTAGGCGCGCTCCGTCGCATGGGCGCCCCAGCGCGCGGCGACGAGGTCGCGGGCATGGCCGCGCACCCCTTGCATGTCGAGCCGCAGCGCCTGCAGGCGGGTGGTGAAAAGGTGGAGGTCGTATTCGACCGTGAAGCCGATCGCGCCGGTCAGCTGGTGCAATTCGTAGAAAATGCGGTGCGCGGCCTGGCAAGCGGTGATCGCCGCCGCCGCCGCGAGGTCCGCCGGGGCGCCGCGAAACGCCGCCTCGCGGGCCGTCCACTGGGCCGCATCGGCCGCGACATGGCATTCGACCAGCCGATGCTGAATCGCCTGATAGCTGGCGATCGGCCGATCGAACTGCACCCGGTCCTGCAGGTAGCGGATCGTCAGGTCGACGGCCGCGCGGGCCGATCCGGCCATCTCGGCGGCGAGCGCCACGCGCTGCCAGCGGCGGGCGACCGCGCCGGCGCCGGGCGCAAGCCTGGTCAGACGATAGTCTCCAACGCGGGCCATCGGGTAGCCGAACTTCGTGCGCACAGGGCTCGCCTCGAACTCGCCGCGGCTCGCCACGCCGGCTTCGTCGCCGTCGATCAGGATCAGCGCATCGGCCTGGGCGGCGAAGCGCACGGCCTCGAGCCGGCCGCGCTCGCCGACTGCGATCACCAGCGGCAGGCGATCGCCCATCACCGAGGCGGCGGTCAGCACCCGCGCGCCGATCGGCGCCAGCGCCGCGGCCGTGGCCGACCACTCCGTCACCAGCGCCGCCATCAGCGGACCGGTTTCGGCGTCATAGAAGAGGTCGAGGAAGCCGGCCTCGTTCAGGTCGATCATCAGGAGGCGATCGACATCGTCGGCCTTGCGCAACTCGCGCGCGCGGCTCGGGCCGGCGCGGCGCGCCAGCAGCCTGCCGAGCGACTCCTCGATCGCACGCTGCGTCTCGTTGAGCTCCATGTCCATCACGTCACCTCCCGGCCGCGGCGCCGATCACCTCACGGGCGATCAGGTTCAGCTGCATCTCGAGCGTGCCGGTGGCCGTGCCGGCGGCGAGCGCGTGCGGGTACTGCGCGCCGCTCTGTGCGCCCTTCACCAGGCCGCCGAGGCCCTCGACCGCGATCGTGGCCTCGTAGACCGTCTGCTCGCAGCGAATGGTGGCGACGCGGTAGACGTAGGCGGTGACCTCGGGCACGCGGTCCTTGGCGCGCTCGTCGACGACCCGGTAGATCAGCACGCGCGCCGCGTCGCAGGCGGCCTGCGCCCTGGCGATCGCCTCGCAGACCCCGGGGTCGTCCAGCAGCCCGGCCTTGGCCGCGGCCTTCGCCGTCCGATCGAGCGTTTTCGCGGCGCGGCGGAAGCGGGCGACGCCGACGCGCTCGTTGACCAGCAGCTGGCGGATGATCGGCCAGCCGCCGTTCTCCGGTCCGAGCCGCCAGCTCTCCGGCGCCCGCACGTCCTCGAAGACGCACTGGTTGAACGTGCCCGTGGAGAACATCGAGGGGATCTCGCGGATCGTGACGCCCGGCGCGTCGGTCGGCACGAGGAAGATCGAGATGCCGTGGTGCTTGCGCGCCTCTGGGTCGGTGCGGGCCAGGAGGAAGCAGAAGTCGGCGGTGTCGGCGTAGGAGGTCCAGACCTTCTCGCCGTTGATCGCGTAGTCCTCGCCGTCCCAGGCGGCGCGGGTGCGCAGGGCCGCCAGGTCGGAGCCGGCGTCCGGCTCGGAGAAGCCCTGGCACCAGACCACATCGCCACGGCTGATGCGGTTCAGGTGGTAGGCCCTCTGTTCCTCGGTGCCGGCCAGGATGAGCGCCGGCCCAACCCAATTGACGCACATGTACTGGGCGGTTCGCGGCTCGCCGTGGCCGGCCATCTCCTCGGCGAGGATCAGCTGCTGCCACGGCGACTGATCGAGCCCGCCGTATTCGCTCGGCCAGGCCGGCGTCAGCCAGCGCCGCTCCGCGAGTTTCCCCGCGAAGGCCTTGGAGAAGGCCTTCTGCTCGAGCGGCTCCATCGTGAAGGCGTCGAAGTCGTCGGGGAGTTCGGCGTCGAGGAACGCCGTGAGGTCGCGGCGGAACGCGGCGTCCTCGGGGCTCCAGTCAAAGTCCATGTTCCCTTCCCTCCCTCATCGCGCCCTCGGCAGGCCGAGCACCTGCGTGGCGAGAATGTTCTTCTGGATCTCGGAAGTGCCGCCGAAGATGCTGATCGTGCGCGAGCGCAGGTAGCCGCCGAACGCCGGCTCGTCCGGCTCGATGAAGGCGGCCGCGCCGGCGAGCTCGAGCTCCAGCGCCCGGATCGACTGCTCGGCCCGCGTCAGCAGCAACCGCGCCACCGAGCCCTCCGGCCCCGGCGCCTTGCCGGCCGCGCGCGCCGACAGCTGCTCGACCACGTTGAGGCGAAGCGCCTCGCCGATCACGTAGACCTTGGCGATCGCCTTTCTCACCTCGGGATTCTCGGCCAGGCCGCGGGCCGCGGCGCGGGCTTCGAGCTGGCGCAGGGTGGTCTGGAACGTGGCGATCAGGCCGATGTCGGCGGGGCCCCGCTCGTAGGCGAGCACGGTCATGGCGATGCGCCAGCCGTCGCCCTCCTCGCCGACAAGCTGGTCGGCCGGAACCTCCACCTCGTCGAAGAACATCTCGCAGGTCTCTGGCGCGCCGTCGGAGATGCGGACCGGGCGGATGGTGATCCCCGGCGCCTTGGCCGAGGTCAGCAAGCAGCTGATGCCGCGGTGCTTGGGCGCCTCGCGGTCGGTGCGCACCAGAAGCACGCACCAGTCAGCGTGCTGAGCGCCGCTGGTCCAGAGCTTCTGGCCGTTGACCACGTAGCGATCGCCGCGCCGCTCGGCGGTGGTGCGCAACGACGCCAGGTCCGATCCGGCGCCGGGCTCGGAGAAGCCCTGGCACCACTGGATGTCGCCGCGCAGCATGGGCGGCAGGAAGCGCTGCTTCTGCGCCTCCGTGCCGTAGGTGAAGAGCGCGCGGCCCAGGTAGTTGTGGAACGAGATCCGCGGCGTGTCGGAACGGCCGAGTTCGTCGTTGAGGATCGCCTCGTAAGTGGGGCCGAGGCCGCGGCCGCCGTACTCCGCAGGCCAGGTCAGGCCGACATAGCCGCCGTCGTAGAGCGTGCGCTGCCAGCGCCGCATCATCGCGCCCATGTCCGCGTCGCTCTTCACTTCGGCGCGCCAGTCCGCCGGCGCGTTGGCCGCGAGCCAGGCCCGCACCTCTTGGCGGAAGCGCGTCTCCTCAGGGGTCTCGAAGTAGTCCATCAGCCGCGCGCCTCACGGGTTGCCGCGATGGCCATGAGCTGGCTGGCCTCGTCGCCGAACAGTTTGCGGTCCCACATCGCCCGGCGCGTGCGCAGATGCGCCTCGTGCTCCCACACCTGGCCGATGCCGCCGAACGCCTGCATGACCGTCTCGCTGACCTGCTGGGCGGCCGGGGCGCAGAAGGCCTTGGCGGTGCGGGCGGCGAGGAGCGCGTCGGCCGGCGCCAGCGCGTCGACCGCCCAGGCCGCATAGTTGACCACGCTCGCCGCCGCCTCGACCTCGACCAGCATCTCGGCGCACATGTGCTGCACGGCCTGGAACGATCCGATCGGCGCGCCGTACTGGATCCGGGTCTTGGCGTAGTCGACGACCCGCTCGAGTCCGCCGCGCAGCACGCCGACGATGTCCGCGGAGACGAGCGTCAGCGCCAGCGCGCGCCAGGCGTCGAGGTCGGCGTCGCTCAGCACCTGGCCGATCGGCTCGGGCGCCGCGGCGACGACGGCGATCGGGCGCGTGAGGTCGACGCCGTCACGTTCGGCGCCGCGAGGGATCGCCACGCGCACCAGGCGGGGGGTTTCGCCGCGCGTCAGGGCGAGCACGAAGTCCGCGCCCTGGGCGTCGATGCAGACGCCCTCCCCTTCGCCGTCGGACAGCTCTTCGAGGTTCAGGTCGAGCAGCACGCTCGCGCGCTGGGCGCCCTCGAGCACGGCGGCTTCGAGCTGCGGCGGCGCCTTGGCCCGGGCCAGGAGATCCGCAGCCAGGGCCGCGCCGACGAACGGCGCGGGCGCGAGCACGGCGGCAAGTTGCTGCGCGACCAGCATCAGCTCGACGGCGCTGGCGAGCGGCGCGCCGTCGGCGCCGCGTTGGCGCATGCCCAGCAGACCCGCATCTGCGATCGCCCGCCAGGTCGCGCCGCGGTCGGCGCGCTCGAGGTCGGCGGGCGAGCCTATCTGCGCCGGCGCGGCGATCCGCCTCGCCGTCTCCTTCAGCAGCTCCTGCTCCTCGGTGAGGCTCGTCCGCACATGTACCTCAAAAGAATAATTATTACCCTATATAACGCACGCCCTGATAGCTGTCACGGCGAATTTGCGGACGCGGGCGACGCCGGCACAAGGCTCCTTCGCTGAGGCGCCGCTGTTGCGGACCCTATAAAGAGTATAATATTTATTCCACAGCGGCGATCGGTACGCCGGCAGCAGGGGGAGCACGGATGGATCGGCTGGCGTGGCGCAGTTGGTATGCCGTGGGCCTGCTCGGCGCCCTTTTCATCATCGCCGCGGTCGACCGCCTGATCCTCGGCCTACTGGTCGAGCCGTTGCAGCAGGACCTGCACATCGACGACACCCAGATGAGTCTCTTGATGGGCGCGGCCTTCGCGATCTTCTACGCGATCGTCGGTTTGCCGCTCGGCCGGCTCGCCGACAGCGCCAATCGCAAGCGTCTGATCGTCGTCTCCGCGCTGGTCTGGGGCGCTTGCACGCTGGGATCTGGCCTGGCCAATAGGTTCTGGCTGCTCTGTGCGCTCCGGTTCGGCGTGGCGGTTGGCGAGGCGGCGCTGACCCCGGCCAGCATTTCGATGATCGCCGACCTCTTCCCGCCACAGACACGCGGCCGCGCCACCAGCATCTACGTGGCGCTCGGCACGTTCGGCGCGACCGGCGCCTACATCGTCGGCGCCCTGGCGGTGGACGTCGCACGCAGCCTGCACGTCGTGCTGCCCGTCGTGGGCGCGCTCAGGCCCTGGCAGCTGGTGTTCATGGCGGTGGGGGCGCCGGCCGTGATGCTCGCGGCGCTTCTCGCCCTCACTCTGCGCGAGCCCGCCCGTGAAAGCCCCCCGGCCGCATCGGCTGCGCTGACCTTCGCGTGGCTGAAGCCGCCGTACCTGACCGTGTTCCTGGTCTTCGTCGCGGCCGCGATCGGTCAGGTGATCGTCTACGGCCTTGGCGGCTGGGGACCGACCTACCTGATCCGCCAGTTCCACTGGGATGCGGGCGCGGCCGGCATCGCCATCGGCGCCGGCAGCATGGCCGCGGGCGTGACAGGCGTCCTAGCCGCGCCGGCGCTCGCCGAGCGCTGGATGCGCCGCGGACGGACGGACGCGCCGATGCTGGTGGTGGCGGCTGGCCTGCTCGCCGGCACGCCGCTGGTGGTGCTCTGCGGACTTGCGAGCGGCGTCTGGGGTTTCCTCGGCTTCTTCACAGCCGGGATGGTCTTCATCATGGGCGCCGGGTCGATCCCGTACGTCTGCATCCATTGGGCCGTCCCGGCGCGGCTCAGGGGAGAAGTCCTGGCCGCCAGCCTGCTCGGCGGCGCGCTGACCAGCCTGACGCTGGGCCCGACCGCGGTGGTGCTCGCCGGGCGGCTGTTCCACGGCGCCGGCGCGAGCGAGTTGGGTCGGGGGATCGCTCTCGTCGCCGCAGTCTGCGGTCCGCTCGGCGCCGCCTGCGCCATGGCGCTCCGCCAGCCGCTGACGCGTCTGATCGAGGCTCACGGCGAGAACATGATCGGCGGCGAGTTCCACGCAACGCGGCCCGACGCGGGAGTGGCGCCGGCGTTGCGGCCGCGCGCGGAAGAAAGCGCATGAGGGCCGGCGGACGCGCCCGGGCCGTAGGCTCGCGTAGCCTCAGAACACCAGGCCCACCTGCACGTCGCGGTGGCCAGTGTAGGGCTCGCGCCCGTGCGCCGTGTAGATGTTGTCGAGCAGCATGATATCGCCGCGCTCGTAAGGCAGGTTCACGGCGAGATCGTCGAGGATCGTGTAGAGCGGGGTCACCAGCTCGTCGGGAATCTCGGCGCCGTCACCGAAGAGGATCTCGACCGGGCGCGGGCGGCCGCGAGGGAACGCCGCGACCAGCTCCGCGTAGTTGTCCTCGAGCCGTGCGGCGTTGAAGTGCATGCCCTGCACCTGCGCGAACCAGACGTCCTCGCCGGTGACTGGATGACGGACGAAGCCCGGCGAGCGATAGCGCATCGAGAGCGAGCCATCGTCTTCCCACACCGCCTCGCAGCCGACCGCCGCGCAAGCCGCCTCCGCCTGGGCGGCCGTCTCCACCTGCAGCACCTCGGTCCATTCGCGGCGGAACAGCGCCTTGATCGGGTCCGGCTCGGGCCCCGGCGCGCGGTAGTTGCGCCGGTAGAGAACGCCGCGTTCGCGCACCTCGCGGAGCAGCGCCGCCGGGATCTGCGCCTGGAAGCGGCGCATGTCCCCGATCGTCGTGCAGCCGCCGGTCTTTGCCGGCGCCAGGCAGTAGAACACCACCATCTTCGGATAGGCCGGCAGGTAGCCCATCTCCTGGTGCAGGATGATCTTCTGGTCAGGCGGCACGCGCGAGGCCTCGAACACCTTG
>Ga0134126_10010354_pt1 | contig 11748 bp, 9 predicted proteins | sample KB31752_FD_96881 | JGI IMG/M metagenome (GOLD analysis project Ga0134126, IMG submission 96881) | Terrestrial soil microbial communities with excess Nitrogen fertilizer from Kellogg Biological Station, Michigan, USA - KB3-175-2 | ecosystem: Environmental > Terrestrial > Soil > Unclassified ...
GCGCCTCAGGATTTGTGCGAACGGCGCTTCACGGGTCTCCTCGAGCGCGCCTCGATGAGCACATTCGACGCGCCTTGCCATCGAGCTGGGAGTTACTTTGGATATACTGTTCGTAAATCTAATGACGGGTCAGCGGGCGGTGCCCTCTTGCGCCGCTTTCGCCCGGTGGGAGCCGCTGTGAAGTACCTCATTCTGACCGCACGCGCACTCATCAGTATCTTTGGCATCGCACTCGTGGTGCTCGGCATCATATTCTGGACGGGTCATGCGCTCTCGCTGTTGCCGCTCCACATGTTGCTCGGTGGCCTCTTCGTCATCTGTCTCCTGGTCCTCGCCATCGTCGGTCTCCTGACACCGGGCAGCCGGTCGTTTGCTCTCCTCGTCCTGATCTGGAGCCTGATCGTTCCGGCCCTCGGCGTCACGCAGGTGCGCCTGCTGCCGGATTCCGGCCACTGGATCGTCCAAACGGCCCATCTGCTCGTCGGCATCATCGCCATGGGACTCGGCCATGCTCTCGCCCGGCGGCTCGGCCGTCGACCCGTGCAGGCGGCCGCGCTCCCCGAGACCGCCTGACAGCGGCACCGTTTCTGGTAGGAAGCTCGCATGCAACTCATCGGAATGCTCGATTCCCCGTACGTCCGCCGCGTGGCGATCTCCCTGCAATTGCTCGCGCTCCCGTTCGAGCACCGCTCGCTCTCGGTATTCCGCACGTTCGATCAGTTCCGCGCGATCAACCCCGTCGTCAAGGCCCCGACGCTCGTGTGCGATGACGGCACGGTGCTCATGGACTCCACGCTGATTCTGGATTACGCCGAAGCATTGTCGGCACCACGGTCACTGATGCCGGGCGGGCTCGCCGAGCGCCAGGCTGCGCTGCGCACGATCGGCCTCGCGCTGGCCGCGTGCGAGAAGAGCGTGCAGCTCGTCTACGAGCGGAACCTGCGACCACCGGAGAAGCAGCACGAGCCCTGGGCCGCCCGGGTCATCGGCCAGATGCATGCGGCCTACGGCGAGCTCGAGGCGGAGCTCGCGAGGAAACCGCCACGCCGCGATTCAACGCGGATCGGCGCGGCTGAGATCGCAACGGCGGTGAGCTGGCATTTCACCGAGCGCATGTTGCCGGCAACGTTGAAGGACGCGGCATATCCGCAATTGCGCGCGCTGTCCGCCTGGGCGGAACAGTTGCCGGAGTTTACTGCCGCACCCTACGGTGACGGGACCGTCCAGAAGCGCAGCTGATCGCACATCCGCTAAGGCAGTACGCGGATGCGCATGTCGCGGATCGCGACGCTCCCCGGATGATTGCCCTGAATCCCGATCAACCCCTCCGGGGCGAGGCCATAGCCCGGATAGTCCTTGAACTTCGAGGCCGCGACCCGCTTCTTCCAGTCCGGGCTGCCGAGGTCGTAGTCGACGATCTTGCGCCCGTTCGCAAAATACTCGACATGATGCCCGCGGACGACGATCCGCGCGGTATTCCATTGGCCGTGCGAATGGATGACGCCCGCTGGTGACGGGTACATCGCGTATACGGACCCGGCCGCCGTCAAGCGGCTCTTGCCGTCCGGAGTGGTCGCATCGTCGACGAGCTGATACTCCGGTCCGGTCCAGTAAATCTCATCGTATTGGTGGGTCGCGCGGTAGAAAATGCCGCTGTTGCTCTCCTTGCCGACCTTCCACTGCAGCTCCAGGTCGAAGTCCTTGTACTTCCGTGTCGACTCCAGATCATCCACGTGTCCGTCCTTCGAGAGCACGCCATGGTGCACCGTCCAGCCCGCGGGTAGCCCCGGATGCGTCCAACCCCGCAGCAGCGGCGCGGAATCGCCCCGGATGAAGTACTGCCATCCGCTGCCGCCGGCGAGCAGATCCTGCCCGGCGTTGCGGACAGCGGAATGCCCGGTCTGGGGGTTGGCCGCGGCCGCGATCGCCGCACAACCCAGCGACATGGCCAGAGTCAGCGCGAGCCCCACCGATCGCGGCCTGCCCGCCGCGAGCGCACCGAATTTTCTCATTCTCAAAATCTCCCGCGGACGCAATCCCTCCCTGCGGGAGGGGTGAGCCTCAAGCAAGTCCCAATTTCCTGAGCAGCTCGAGCGGCGGCCCGTCGAACTGCTTCAACGGCACGTTGCCGATGTACTGCACGTCCTTGCGGCCCGCGGCGGTCGTGTAGAACCCCGCGGCGGTCAGGTTCCGATACAGGGCGAAGAAACGCGCCGGTGCCTGGAGGTCAGCGGGGGCGCGGCTGAGATCGCAGACTGGGTCGCAGATCGCGCGCTGCTGCGACTCGCTCAGCTTCGCGAACGGCTGCTCGGAGCGGCGTTGAGCCTCCCCGTCCAGCCAGGTGAAGCCACCCAGCACCGTATCCCGGTCCGCCCGCTGCTGCGGATAGGGCGCGCTGATCCACTCGTCGATGAAATCCACCACGCCCACCGCCGACGCGGACGGGGAATGCTCATCCGCAGGAATGATGAGGTCGGACAGCGCCGCGGCGAGCTGCCGCTGCTGAAGATCCAGCGTCAGCGGCCAGAACGCGCCTTTCTCGTAGGCCTTGATCAGATCCGGATCGGGTCCGTAGCCGTCCATCGTGGGCACGAATTCGCGCAGCGATCCGGGCGGCGCCGCGCCCGGTTCCAGGTTGTCGGTGTAGTTTGCGCGGGCACGCAGGGCCGGCACCGCGGCGGCCGCAGCCATGATCAACTTGATCGTCGCTCGCCTGTCGGTCATATTTCTCTCCTGCGCATCCGCTCCAGGATGTGATCGGACATGCGCCACGACAACGCCATGATGGTCAGCGTCGGATTCTTGTCCGCGTTGTAGGGGAAGACGCCCCCGTCCGCCACGAAGACGTTGGGCACGTCCCAGGTCTGCGACCATCGGTTGGTCACGGAGCTGCGGGCATCCGCCCCCATGATGGTGCCGCCGACCTCGTGGATCATGTACCCGCCGGGCGCGATGGCCTTCACCGGGTCGGTGATGACCGGCGAGGCCATGCGTCCGCCCATCGACTCGATGATCTCGCCGAAGGTCTCCTGCATGTGGACGGCTTGGCGCTGCTCGGACTCGCCCCATTGCCAGTGGAAGCGCAGCACCGGAATGCCGAATCTGTCCTTGACCTTCGGATCGATGTCGACATAACAGTCGTCGTTCGGCACCATCGCACCGCGCCCGTCGAACCCGATGAACGACCCGTAGTACCGCCGGGCATCCTCCTTGAACTTCCGGCCATAGCTGCCGCCCGTCAGCCACTCGAGCCCGGAGAATGTCCCGACCGAGGGCAAGTGTCGGCCGCCGCCATACTCGATGTGATAGCCGCGGGGGAACGGCAGCTTGTGCGCGAGCTGCTGCCGGTAGAGCCACCAGGGAACATAGACCTGCAGGCCGTCGGCCGCGTCGTCGTTGAGAGGCGGCAGGCTTTCGAGCAGCGGAATCTGCCCCGACACGGAGCTGCCGACGGTATCGAGAATATAGCGCCCGACGCGTCCGCTGGAATTGGCCAGCCCGTTCGGGAAACCACCGCTCTTGGAGTTGAGGAGAATGCGTGCGCTCTCCAGTGCGCTTGCGCCGAGGACAACGACGCGTCCAGTAGCGTGCTCGTGGCGTCCCGTCGTAGCGTCGACAAATCTGACTCCCGTCGCGCGCCCATTCTTGCCCAGGGTGACCTCATACACCATCGCATCCGTGATGATATCGAGGTTGCCCGTCGCGAGCGCTGGAGGCAGATGCACCGTGGTGGATTGATAGTTCGCCGCCACGGCACAGCCGCGCCCGCAAGCCGTTGCCCACAGGCACGGAGAGCGCTTGCGCATCGCCTCGGCGAGGATCCTCTGCGCCCGCGGATTGCCGGGGTGCAGCTTGGCCGGGATGGTGCGGTGGTCCTGGGCGCGTGTCAGGACGGCGCGCCGCCCGGGGAGCACCGGGATGCCGAACCGCGGCGCGTACTTCATGAGGAGGTGATCACTGACGATCGGCTTCGGCGGCGGCAGCAGAGTGCCGCCCGGCCCGGCCGGAGTGTTCTCGAGCGAGGTCTCGCCGCCATACACCCCGATCAGCAGCTCCACCTTGTCGTAGTAAGGGGCGACGTCGTCATAGGTGATCGGCCAGTCGAACCCCAGCCCGTCGCGGCTGCGGGGCTTGAAGTCATAAGGCCCGTTGCGCAGCGAGATGCGGCCCCAGTGATTGGTGCGGCCGCCCAGCATTCGCGCCCGCCACCACGTGAAGTGCGAGCCCCACTTGTCGGGAAGGGAGACATAAGGCTCGCCCGGCATATCCCAGCCGCCATCGACCGTTGCGTCGTAGAAGCCCTTGTTCTTGTCGGTGGTGTCCGCGCCGCCGAGCGGTGCCATGTCCGGCGTCTGAAACATCGGGGTCTCGTGCGCAGGGGTGTAGCGGCGGCCGGCCTCGAGCATCAGTACCCGCACGCCCTCCATGCACAAGGTATAGGCCGCTTGTCCGCTGCCCGCGCCGGACCCCACGATGATGACGTCGTAGGGACCGCGTTGGGTGCTTGCCGTCACGAATGGCATCGATGCTCCTTCGTTGCAGTTGTCTGTCTCACGTTCGGTAGGCTTCCCTGCCGAATCCCTGGATCGGGATGTCACGTTGCGCCAGCACTTCGTGCTGCAGCGCATACATCGCTGCCGCCGCCTCGTCGATGGCCCGCGCAAACGCGAGCGAGCCGGCGAGGATGGGTGCGAGGACCGCCTTGTCCTGCACCCGCGCCTTGGGATATTCGTGCTCCAGCACCAGGAAGGTCCGCTGCGGATCGAGATCGAGCAGCTCCCGCGCCGCGAGCTGGTGGTCCAGCCAATCCACGGTCCGGTTCTGCAGGTAGGCGAGCGGGTCATGGCGTGCCGTGCCCGGCAGCTCGTGCTCGGCGAAGACGGTCTGCTTCTTCCAGGCATTCTGCCGGTCGGCCGGGTTCGGCCGCGGCGTGTCGCCGTCGCGGTCGCCCCGCTGCATCGTCTGGCCTCCGTAGCCCCAGGCGGAGATGCCGCGCGAGTCGATCACCTGTCCCTTGACGTGGAAGCGCTGAATGAGGAAGGCATAGCCCGAGTCGCGCAGATACTGGAACACCGAGCGGGAGTCCTGCCCCATGAGGATCGCGTGCGAGGGGTCGTAGTGGATGCGGAACTGATCGCCCACGCCGTGACGCTCACAGATGCGGTGCAGGGCGATCCAGGGGCCGGGGGCGTAGGCGATCTGGTTGTGCCAGGCGTCGGTGACATTCCACCCCGGCATCGGGCATTGCTCGACGAGGTAGGTCAGCCCGCGCGCCTTCGCCTCCCGCAGCAGCGGGATGAACACCTGCTCGAACATATCCAGGTTGGCGTCCATGCCGATCTCGGGGTTCCGCCCGACGAAGCCGACGACCGCATCGCAACGCAGCAGCACAGCGGCATCGAAGACGCGCAGCATCAACTCATGCTTGATCCTGCGGGCGCCGTCCTCCGCCGCCAGCATGTTGTCGAAGTAGCCGAGCTCCGACAGTCCCACGCCGGTGGCGCGCATCGCGGCTTCTACGCGCGCCGCGCGAGCGGCCGTGAACGGCCTTCGCAGGTCGAGCGTGTTGGCGACCGGGTCCAGCAGCGCGGCCGCCGGGACGTCGCTCTGGGTCGGGTGCAGCGCGCAGGACAGCTCGATGTAGGGTGCGCCGATCTCGGCCGCGAACGCCAGCCATTCCTCGATGGCGAGATCGGGGTCCGCCTCCCGTCGCTCCCGGGGCGTCAGCTCCTGCAGCGCCGCCGTGAGGATGCTGAGCTTCATGGGCCGCGGCCGGAATGCGCCGGCCGGACCCGGCTCAGTGCTGGGCGACGGCATGCCCGACCCTCTCGTTGCGGAACGAGAACAGGAAGATCACCGCGACGCCGAGCGCGAACACCGCGGGGTACGCCCACACCGACACCCAGTCGTGACCGCCCGCCACGCTGTACCGGTCGGTGATGAAACCGGCCGCCGAAAACCCGATGAGCATCCCGACGCCGTAGGTGGCCAGCGTGATGAGCCCCTGCGCGGCCGCCTGCCGCTCCTGGCCCGCACGGGTGTCGGTGTAGATCTGGCCGGAGACGAAGAAGAAGTCGTAGCAGGGTCCGTGCAGGGCGAGCCCGACGAGCAGCAGCCACTCGAGCTGCGAGGCGTCCCCGAAGGAGAAGAGCGCATAGCGGACGGCCCAGGCGACCATGCCCATGAGCAACGTCGCCTTCATCCCATAGCGCTTCAGGAAAAGCGGCAGCAGCAGCATGAAGCAGAGCTCGGATGCCTGTCCCAGGGTCTGCTTGCCGGTGGCGTGCGCCACGTGCAGCTCGGTCAGGAACTGGTTGGCGTCCTGATAATAGAACGCGAGCGGTATGCAGATGAGGATCGAGGCGAAGAAGAAGATGGCGAAGTTGCGCTCGCGCAGCATCTCGAGCGCATCGAAGCCGAGCAGGCTCCCCAGGCTCCGCCGCTGCTGGGTAGCGCCGCGGGGCGGCGTCGGCGGCAGCGAGAAGCTGTATACGCCGAGGAGGAAAGAGCTTGCCGCGCACATCGTGAACGTGTTGTGGAGCGCGCCGCGGGCGAGTGCCGAGCCCGAGTCCCAGTGAAACACATAGCTGATGGCCAAGCCCACGACGATCCACCCGATCGTTCCCCACACGCGCACCTTGGGGAAGTCCTGCGCCGGCACGGCCATCTGCCGGAATGAGACGGCGTTGACCAGCGCCAGCGTCGGCATGAAGAGAATCATGTACGCCAGCAGGTACGGATAGAAGTGCGCGAAATCATGCGCCCTTGCGAGCATCAGCATCAACACGCCGCCGATGATGTGAATGATGCCGAGCAGCCGTTCCGCGTGAAAGTACCGGTCCGCTATGAGTCCGACGATGAAGGGCGCGATGATCGCACCCCAGGCCTGCGTCGAGTAGGCAAGGGCGCTCAGCTCTCCGCTCACGTGCAGATTGCGCTCGAGGAAGGTCCCCATGGTGACGAACCACCCCCCCCACGTGAAGAACTCCAGGAACATCATCACGCTCAACCGCACGTTCATGGTTGTCTTCACGAGAGACGCCTCAGTCGGAAAGCGTGAGTCCGGTCAGCCCGCAGAGGACCGTGGGATCGCCCGCAGTCGCATCGCCGCAGGTTATTGCAAGACAATTTCGCTGTCAAAAACATTGGAATATTCATTCCGCCGCTCGCGGCCGCCGTCTCATGCGGCGGGCGGCGAGGGAACTTTGCGCCAGACACCGCCCGCGGCGTGACTCGCGAGCATGGCTTCGACGAGCAGGTCGCTGCGGTATCCGTCCGCAAACGTGGCGAGCGCCGCAGGCCGCGCCCGCGGCCGAGCCCCTTCTCGAATCCATTGATAAGCGTCCGCGATCACATTGCGGAATGCGTCCGCCCAGCCTTCCTGGTGTCCAGCCGGCAGATGCGCGTAGGGCGCGGCGTCAGCGGATAGGATGGCAGGATCCTTGCCGATCACGGTGCTCGGCTGGCCGAACCGCCCGACCCAGAGCTCATTCTGCCGCTCCTGCAGCCAGCGCACCGACGCTTTGCGGCCACTGATCTCGAGCTGCAGATCGTTCTTGTGACCGGGAAGCACCTGGCCGATCGCGACGTAGCCCTTGGCTCCGCCCCGAAACCGCAGCAGCACCGTCGCCAGGTCCTCGCTCCGGATGCGCACCCGGCGCTTTCCCCGAGCGGCCACGCGCGAGAACGTGCCGCCGGCGGCGCGCGAGACTTCCCTGCGCCCCACCACCGTGCCGAGGTCGGCCAGCACCGCCTCGATCGCCAGGCCCGTCACGTGCTCCGCCAGGTCGCACCAGTGAGAGCCGATGTCGCGCAGCGCGGAGCTGGCGCCGCCGCGCGCCGGATCGAGCCGCCAGGAATACACCCGCTCGTCGGTCAGCCAGTCCTGCAGGTACTGGCCGTGCACGTAGCAGAGCGGGCCGAGCTCGCCGCGGCGCACCATGCTGCGGGCCTGCTGCACCAGCGGATTGCCGCGGTAGTTGAATGTCACCACGTGGGCGACGCCCGCGCGGCGCGCCGCCTCCCACAGCACGCGGCTGTGCTCGGCGTTGTCCGACAGCGGCTTGTCCGAGATGACGTGCTTGCGCGCCGCGAGCGCCGCGAGCGACACCTCCAGGTGCAGGTGATTCGGCGTCGTGTTGTGGACGACGTCCACGTCCGGATCCGCGATCAGCTGCCGGTAGTCCCCGTACGCCCGCTCCACGTGCCATTCCGCGGCGCGCCGGCGCGCGGACTCGAGGCTCGAGCCCGCCAGCGCCGCCACCTCCACATCGCCCAGGCGGCGCACCGCCTCGATGTGCTGCGCGGCGATGAAGCCCGGACCGATCAGACCCATCTTCAGCCGTTTCAAGTCAACCCCCGTGGCTCAGGCACTCGTTGCGTCGCATTGTAGTCGATCGCAGACGATCGGGCGGCCGCGCGGTCGTCGCCGCCGGCCTGCTGCGCAAAACGTCTGTTCCAATGGTCTTGACATCGAAATTTTCATTACAGTATGCTCGCGCTCCTGGCAATTGGGGGAGTGCATGCCGATGAGAACCAACAGAGTGTCCGGCAAGAGCGCGCAGTCTGTCCGGCCGTCGAGCCGCCCCGACGCAAACGCCATCTGCTCGTCCGTCGCCTCCTGGCCACGCTCGCGCTTCCGTGGCGCACGCGCCGGCAGCGTGGCGGCCGTGGTCGCCGGCATTCTCGGCGGCGCGGGACTCGCCATCCCGGCGCATGCGCAGACCGCCCCCGGTGGCACCCAGTCGGGCGGCTCCGCGCAGACCTCGCAGAACCTGCAGGAAGTGGTGGTCACCGCCACGGCCACCGGCGTCAGGAAGCTGGATGCCAGCTACAACGTCGTCCAGGCCGACGACGAGCTGATCAAGGAATCGAACCCGTTGAGCTCCGCCGACATCCTCAAGATCGCCCCCGGCATCTGGCCGGAGGCCTCCGGCGGTCAGACCGGCGCCAACATCGAGGTCGCCGGCTACCCGAGCGGCGGCGACTCGCCGTTCTTCACCAACATGATCCAGGGCATGCCGCTCTACGGCGCGCCGAACCTCGCTTACATGGATTCCAGCTCGCTCTTCCGCCTCGATGACACGATCGAGCGCGTGGAGGTGGTGCAGGGCGGCCCGTCGGTGGTCTTCGGCCCCGGCCAGTTCGGCGGCACGGCCAACTACATCCTCAAGACCGGCAAGAACTCCCCGGGCGGGCAGATGGGTGTCACCTACGGCACCGAGGGCTCGTGGCGCGGCGACGCCTACGATGGCTTCGAGATCGCCGACGGCTGGTACGGCAGCGTCGGCGGCTACTACGAGAAGTCCCAGGGCGTGCGCAACTCGCAGTTCCCCGCGCTCGATGGCGGGCAGTTCACGGCCACCCTGGCGCACGACATCAGCGGCGGCACGGTCGTCGCATGGGCGCGCGTGCTCGACGAGAAGGACGAGTACATCACCCCCATCCCGATCATTCAGAACGCCAACGGGTCGTATTCGGCCTATCCCGGCTTCGATCCGCTGACCGGCACGTTCAACGGCCTCGCCAACCAGAACATGACGCTGGCCAATCCCAACGGCGGCTTCATGAACGCGAATCTCGCCGATGGGCGCGGCAGCCGGCTCGACTATTTCGGCATCAACTACGACCAGCGCATCGGCGGCTGGACGCTGCACAACGGCTTCCTCATCGACGGCGGCGGCCTCGATACCAACGGCTGGTTCTCGGGTCCCACCCCGCGGCCCCTCAGCATGTATCTTTATGGCTGCAACATGCCGGAGCCGGCCGGCTGGTGCAACGGCACGACCCCTATCGACAAGAACAACCTCAACAGCACGGGCTACGATCCGGCGACCTACGACATCCAGGCGCTCTACGCCGGCAGCGGCGCGCCCGTACCGCTCTCCACGAACGTCATCCAGTTGAGCTACCACCTCATCCAGAAGTCCCTGCAGAGCATCACCGACGAGTTTCGCGCCAGCCGCGAGCTCTTTGGCGGCAATACGCTGACCGGCGGCGTGTATGTCGCGTTCTACAGCGACAATGACAACTGGGCGGCGGACAACGCGCTGATGACCGCCACCTCGAACGCCCGGCCGATTGCCTTGAGCTACGTGCTGGGCGGCCAGACCTACAATCTCACGAGCCCGCAGGGCATCGTCAACGAGAACGGCACTTACACCACGCCGGGACGGCATGGCGACGGCCGCAACATCGCGCCCTATTTCTCCGACAGCTGGCGCTTCGGCTCGTGGCTGCTCGACTTCGGCGCGCGGGTGGAGCACATCGACCTGCATCAGCGCACCTGCCAGACCAGCCCGCAGCAGCTCGGTACGGCCAACGACCTCTACGACAACAAGGTACCGATCTGCAACGGCCAGTACGACTTCGAGCACTATGAGCGCACCATGCCGGAGTACACCGCCGGGTTGAACTACACCTTCACGCCCAACATGAGCGCGTATGTGCGGGTCAACAACGGCGTGCATTTCCTCGACTTCGACGATATAGCGAACACGGCGCACAATACGCCGCCGACCTTCCACCCGATCGAGACGGCGCACAACTACGAGATCGGCTACAAGTTCCAGGCCCGGTATCTGTATCTCGACCTCAACGCCTGGCACCGCACCTTCGACGGCATCTTCTATCAGGAGACGAACCTCTCCGGCGTCACCATTCCCGGCGGCTACGGCACCTACGGCTCGACGGCCAACGGCTTCGACGTGGACGGCTACGTCGGGCCGTTCGCCGGCCTCACGCTGCGGTTCGTGGGCGATTACATGGACGGTCACTACACGAACAATCATTCCTGCCTGGCGTTCGTGGATCTCAACGGCAATCCTCAGTGCGTGTTCATCAACAACTCGCCGCTGCAGCGTCAGCCGAAGATCCAGATCCGGATCACGCCGAGCTATTCGGTCGCGGTGCCCTGGGGCGATGTCAGCGCCTGGCTCACCTTCGAGCACGCCGGCCAGCGCTACAATGACACCGCCGGGCAGCAGCCGCTCGGCAGCTACGACATGCTGAGCGGCGGCATCCTGACCGACGTCGGCGATCACTGGCAGATGCGCGTGCAGGGCACCAACCTGACGAACACCATCGCGCTGACCGAGGGCAACGCACGCGAGTTCGGCCGGGCGCTCGGGGTCGGCAACGTGTTCCTGGCCCGCCCGTACGAGGGTCGCGAAATCAACCTCACGGCGACCTATAAATTCTAGGCCGCCCTGCGAGAGATCCTCCTTGCAATCCCCTCGCAAGGAGGTCGTGCAGCGGCGCCGCGGCGGTCATCGGATCGCCGCGGCGCCGGTCTTTCTTCAGCCGTCGCTATAGCTGCGCTGCAGCAGCTCCTCGATCGCCTCGAGGGAGCGGCCGCCGGTCTCCGGCACGTAGCGGGCGGAGAAGGCGACCGCCAGCAGGCCCACCACCACGAACCCGAAGAACGTCGGCGACACGCCGAATCCCGCCACGAGCTGCGGGAAGGAGAACGCCACCACGAAGTTGGCGCCCCAGAGCACCAGCGTGGCGGCGCCCATCCCGAGCCCGCGGACCTTGAGCGGGAAGATCTCCGAGAGCAGGAGCCACGTCACCGGCGAGACGAAGCCCTGCTGGAAGCAGAGGAAGAGTGACATCGCCCCGAGCACCAGGTAGGCGAGCGACGGCGAAGGCTGGAAGAGGAGCGACACGACCCCGAGCAGCAGGAGCGAGGAGGTGGTGCCGATGAGCCCCGTCACCAGCATCGGCCGGCGGCCGATGCGGCCGACCAGC
>Ga0134126_10010355_pt1 | contig 11747 bp, 8 predicted proteins | sample KB31752_FD_96881 | JGI IMG/M metagenome (GOLD analysis project Ga0134126, IMG submission 96881) | Terrestrial soil microbial communities with excess Nitrogen fertilizer from Kellogg Biological Station, Michigan, USA - KB3-175-2 | ecosystem: Environmental > Terrestrial > Soil > Unclassified ...
TCGACGCGGGCGCGATCTCGGTGCCCGGGAAGACGATGCTCGAGCGCAGCTGCGCGCCCTCGCCGACGCTCACGCCGTCGCCGAGCACGACCGGGCCCGTGAGGCGCACGCCGCTGCCGAGCTTCACGTCCTCGCCGATCCAGACGGGGCCGTCGACGGCGGCGTCGGCGGGGATCGCGCTGCGCGCGCCGGCGGTCACCCGCGGGCGCACCTCCTCGCCCGCGATCTCGAGGTGCAGCGCGCCTTCGAGCGCGTCGAAGGTCCCCTGGCGCAGCTCGGCGAGCGAGCCGACGTCGTTCCAGTACTCGGCGATCTCGTGGATGTGGAAGGGGACGTCGTTCTCGAGCAGCGCCGGGAACACGTCGTGCGCCCAGTCGGCGAAGGGAGCCTCGGGGAAGTAGTCGAAGATCTCCGGCGAGAACACGTAGATCCCGCAGTTGCCGAGATCCGAGAGCGCTTCCTCCGGCGCGGGCTTCTCCTGGAAGCCCGTGATGCGCCCGTCGCGGTCGTGCAGCACGACGCCGTACTCGCGCGTGTCGGCGACCTTCTTGACCGTCAGCGTGGCGATGCCGCCGGCGTCGCGATGGCGCTGGGCGAGCGCCTTCAGGTCGATGTCGGTGAGCGCGTCGCCGGAGATCACGATGAACGGCTCGTCGCCGAAGAACTCGCGGCACGCCCGCACGCCGCCGGCGGTGCCGAGCAGCTCCTCCTCGAAGCGGTAGGAGATGCGCTCGCCGAAGTACTCCTTGATCGAGTCCGGGAAGTAGTGGAGGTTCGCGATCACGTCCTCGAAGCCGTGGCGCTCGAGCAGCTCGATGATGTGCTCCATGACGGGCCGGTCGAGCACGGGCACCATCGGCTTGGTGATCTCGTATGTGAGCGGACGGAGGCGCGTGCCGAGTCCGGCCGCGAGGACCATGGCCTTCATCGGCCGCATCCTTTCAAGTTACGGGCACGCGCAGCGGGCCGGGCGTGGCGCCCGACCCGTTTCACGGCGGTGACGATCAGCGGACCGCTGACCAAGTCAGGCAAGGACGCAGGGAGCGAAATGTGCTCTGCACATGAGCGACCGAGGACGCCGCCTGACGCCGGTCAGCGGTCCGCTGATCAGTAGCGGTAGTGGTCGGGCTTATACGGCCCCTCGACCGGCACGCCGATGTAGGCGGCCTGCTCGGGGCGGAGCTTCGTGAGCTTCACGCCGAGCGCGTCGAGGTGCAGCCTCGCGACCTTCTCGTCGAGGTGCTTCGGCAGCACGTACACGCGCTTCTCGTACTCGTCGTTCTTGGTGAAGAGCTCGATCTGGGCGATCGTCTGGTTCGAGAACGAGTTGCTCATCACGAAGCTGGGGTGACCCGTGGCGTTGCCCAGGTTCAGCAGCCGGCCCTCCGAGAGCATGATGATCGCGTGACCGTCCGGGAACACCCACTTGTCGACCTGCGGCTTGATGTTGATCTTCTCGATCCCTGACACCTGCGAGAGGCCGGCGATGTCGATCTCGTTGTCGAAGTGGCCGATGTTGCCGACCACGGCCTGGTGCTTCATCCGCGCCATGTCGTCGGCGGTGATGATGTCCTTGTTGCCCGTCGTCGTGACGAAGATGTCCGCGGTCGAGATCACTTCCTCGAGCGTTTTCACCTCGTAGCCCTGCATCGCCGCCTGCAGCGCGCAGATCGGGTCGATCTCGGTGATGATCACGCGCGCGCCCTGGCCGCGCAGGGATTCCGCGCAGCCCTTGCCGACGTCGCCGAAGCCGCAGACGACGGCGACCTTGCCGCCGATCATCACGTCGGTGGCGCGGTTGATGCCGTCGATCAGCGAGTGGCGGCAGCCGTAGAGGTTGTCGAACTTCGACTTCGTGACCGAGTCGTTGACGTTGATCGCCGGGAACAGCAGCTCGCCGTTCTCGACCATCTCGTACAGCCGGTGCACGCCGGTCGTGGTCTCCTCGGTGACGCCTTTGATGCCCTCGCCGATCTTCGTCCAGCGCTGCGGGTCCTCACCCAGCGAGCGGCTCAGCAGCGAGAGGATCACTTTGAACTCCTCCGAGTCGGCCCCAGCCGGGTCCGGGACGGCGCCGGCCTTCTCGTACTCGGTGCCCTTGTGCACGAGCAGCGTCGCGTCGCCACCGTCGTCGAGGATCATGTTCGGCCCGTCGCCCTCCGGCCAGCGCAGCACCTGTTCGGTGCACCACCAGTACTCCTCGAGCGTCTCGCCCTTCCATGCATAGACGGGGATCCCGCGCGGCTCGGCGGCGGTGCCCTCGGGACCGACCGCGACCGCGGCGGCGGCGTGGTCCTGCGTGGAGAAGATGTTGCAGCTGCACCAGCGCACCTCTGCGCCGAGCGCGGTCAGAGTCTCGATCAGCACAGCGGTCTGGATCGTCATGTGCAGCGAGCCGGTGATGCGCGCGCCCTTGAGCGGCTGCGCGTCGGCGTACTCGCGGCGGATCGCCATCAGGCCGGGCATCTCGTGCTCGGCGAGCGTGATCTCCTTGCGGCCGAAGTCGGCCAGCGAGAGGTCGGCGACCTTGAAGTCGGAACCTGTTGCTGTAGGCGTTGCCATGAGTGACTCTCCTGTTCTGGTCAGGTGAGCGCCCGTCTAGCTACAGAGGGGTGCCGAGCGTGGCGGTCACCAGAAAAAGCCCGGCGCATCGCTCCTCGGCCGTGTTTGAAGGTATCACCGGCCGATTAGACCTCTGCGGTCGAACGCAACGGCGCCACGATGGGCGTTTCGACCGCTAAATCCGCCCCCTAGACCGCTAAACTGCACGACGCCGCCCCAACGACGCACTTCAAACGATGGCCGAGGACGTAGGAAAGCTCCAAAAACACGCGGAAGCCGCGCGGGTGTTCAGTCCCGCCGCCCCAATCGACGAGTATCGCCTCTTTGCTGGCCGTCGCGACCAAGTGCGGGAGATCCTTGTGTCCGTCAATCAGCGTGGTCGCCACGTCGTGCTGTTCGGCGAGCGCGGCGTTGGGAAGACATCCCTCGCGAACATCCTCACGGAGCTTTTTGACGGCGACGGCTTGCGTGCACTCAACTCCGGGACGGTGAACTGCGACGCATCCGACGACTTCTCAACGCTCTGGCGAAAGGTGTTCCGAGAGTTGAGTCTTTACATGGAGGACGGCGAGGGTCAGGTGAGCGAGGGAACCGTCAGCGAGATCTTGAGCAGCGAGAACATCACGCCGGACGACATCCGGTTTCTGCTCGACCGGATACCGCAGCCTGTAATGATCACCATTGACGAGGTCGACCGCTTGGCAGACGGGAGCGCGACAACGCTGCTCGCCGACACGATCAAGACGTTGTCGGACCATTCCGTAGACGCCACCCTCATTTTTGTGGGCGTCGCGGACTCCGTAGACCAACTGATCGCCGAGCATCAGTCCGTAGAGCGCGCGCTACGTCAGATTCGGATGCCGCGGATGTCAATGAACGAGCTCTACGAGATCCTCGATAAGGGGGCCGACGAGCTAGGACTCACCTTCGCTCCCGATGCGCGGGAGCGCATTGCGCGTCTTTCCGAGGGTCTGCCCACCTACACACATCTGCTCGCATTGGAGGCAGTCCAGCGAGCAATCATCGACGATCGGTCAGAGGTTTCGCTAGCGGATGTAGACGCCGCAACCAAAGAGGCTGTGGATGGGAGCCAACAGAGCATCCGAAATACATTCCATCGCGCGATCAGCAGCCCGAGACCTGACAACATCTTCGGGCAGGTGCTGCTCGCCTGCGCCCTCACGCCAACTGACTTCATGGGGACCTTTCGCGCCACGGACGTTGAGGGCGTTCTTACCGCTATCAAGGGCAAGGAGTACAAGAGCCCTGCTTTCGCCCGGCACCTCAAGGAGTTCTGCGACGCTGCTCGCGGCCCTGTCCTGCAGCGCCTCGGCACAAAGCATCGTCCGCGCTATCGCTTCATAAATCCGATGATGCAGCCATACGTCATCCTGCACGGCCTCGCCCACGATCTGATCTCTGAGGAGCTGTTGCTTGAGCTCCAAAATCGGCAAGCCCGCACCGATCCCTAAGCCTCTTGTCGGTGTTCTGCGTCGGCGCCTGACGCAGCTTCGCTCGCATGTAACCTGCGAACAGCTATTCCGTCTGAAGACGCCGGATGTCTGGATTACTCGGACGGACCTATCGCCCTGAAGGGCCTCAGACCTTCGCCAGCGCAGCCTTCAGCTCGTCGAGCGCCTTGACCGGCCCGGGGTCGACGCCCCGCAGCGCGGCGAGGTAGATCGAGACGAGATCGCCCAGCAGCACCAGCGAGACCACGCGCTCGATCGCCGTCGTCCCGCGCGTCTCCAGGCGGAAGCTGGCGGCGGCGTCGTCGGCGATCATCTGCTCGGTCAGCTCCATCCGCTGCTTGACGCGCGGGTGGGCGTCGGAGTCGTCCAGGAACACCGCCGAGAAGCGCCCGAGCGCCGGCGCGCCGTCCCAGCCCGCCAGCTCGTTGTGGTCGAGCTCGGGCAGCTCGCCGAAGAACGCCGGCTGCTTGGCGTTCTCGTTGATCTGCGTCTTCCAGCGGTAGGCGATCGGCGAGGTCAGCCCGGCACCGGCGATCACGGGGGTGGTGCCGTGCAGGCCGCGGGCGACCTCCTTGGCCAGCGAGTCCTCCGGCGCGTCCGGCCCCCACTCCTCGACCAGATGCTGGGCGTGCGCGGCGGCGACGTCGATCTCGGGCGTCAGCCGCGGGCCGACACCGCAGAGCGCGGCGACCTCGAGCGCCGCGACGGTCATGTAGGCGACCGCGGCACGCGGCTGGAAGCCGGCGGGGAGCGGGATCACGGGCACGCCGTCGGCGCGCGCCATCTCGGCGAGCCGGCCGCCGGTCGTGACGACCGTGCGCTGGGCGCCGAGCGCGCCGGCGGACTCGTAGCAGGCGAGCGTCTCCTCGGTCTCGCCGGAGTAGCTCGCGCACAGCACCATCGTCTCGGGCGTGGTCCAGGTCGGCAGCCCGTAGGCGCGGGTGACGAAGATCGGACGCGAGGCGTGGTCGCCGAGCGCGGCGCGCGCGAGCGCCCCGCCGATCGCCGAGCCGCCCATGCCGGCGACGACGAGCCCGGCAGGCGTGTCGGCGTCCTCCATGATCGCCGACTCGACGCGCCAGACGGCGTCACGCAGATGCTCGGGCAGCGCGAGGACGTCCGCCAGCTGACCGGTCGAGTCGACCTGTCCGATCAGCTCGCGCGAGATGTCCCCGGCGGCCGGGGTGGCTGTCACGTCGCTCATCGGCGGCGCTCCTCGATCGTTGGAATCGTCGTCATCTCCGTCTCGGTCAGAACTTGATCGCGCGGTCCGGCAACTGCACCCCAGGGAAGATACGCGCCCCGCGCGTTATGACGTTGTCAGCGCCGACCTCGACGCCCTCGCCGAGCACCGCGCCCCCCGTGATGCTGCTCGAGGGCCCGATCGTGCAGCCGGGCCCAACGATGCAGTCGCGAAGCTCGCAGCCCTCGCCGATCTGGGTTCCATCAAGGATAACGGCGCGTTCGACGGTGGAGTTCGCACCGATCGCCACGTCCGCTCCCAGCACCACGAGGCTGCCCACCTGGGCGCCCGCGGCGACGCGGACGCCGCGTTCCAGCACGGCCGGCGGGATCGCCTTGCCGAGCACCTCGGCGTCCTCGTCCACCGAGATCCAGCCGTCCCCCAGGCGCTCGCGGACGGCCGTGGCGACGTTGCCCTCGATGATGTCGAAGGTCCCCTTCAGGTAGCGCTCGGGGGTCCCGATGTCCATCCAGTAGCTGTCCGAGGGGAACCCGTAGAGCCCGTCGCCCACCAGCCGCGGCCACACCTCCCGCTCGATCGAGACGTTGCGGTCGGGCGGAACCATGTCGAGGATCTCGCGCTCGAGCACGTAGGCGCCGGCGCTGATCAAGTTGGTGGGGAGGTTCTGCTCGGAGCTGGGCTTCTCGATGAACTCGCTCACCGCCCGGTCCTCGTCGAGCACCACGAGCCCGTAGGCGCTCGGGTCCGGGACCGGGACCAGCGCGAGCGTGCCGCGCGCTCCGGTCTTCTCGTGCTGGGCGATCTGCGCGCCGAGGTCGATGTCGGTCAGGACGTCGCCGTTGAGCATCAGGAAGCGCTCCTCGAGCATCGGCTCGGCGAGCTTCACCGCGCCCGCCGTCCCGCGCGGCTCGGGCTCCTCGACGAAGCGCAGCCGCAGCCCGTAGTCGGACCCGTCGCCGAGGACGTCGCGCACGCCGTCGGCGAGGAAGCCGCAGGACATGATCACGTCGCCGATGCCGTGCCCGCGCAGCCACTCGAGCATGTAGGCCATGAACGGGCGGTCGACGAGCTGGACGATCGGCTTGGGCACGTTCGAGGTCAGCGGGCGCAGGCGGGTGCCTTCGCCGCCGACCAGGATCACCGCCTGGTCGATGCCCACCCGCTCACCGCCTTCCGATCCCCTCGTAGGCGAGGCCGGCGGCGCGCACGGCGTCTGCGTCGAGCGCGTTGCGCCCGTCGACGATCAGGGTCCCGCGCATCGTCTTGGCGACCTCGTCCCAGTCGAGCTCCAGGAACTGCTGCCACTCGGTGACGAGCACGGCCGCGTCGGCGTCGCGCAGGGCCGCGAGCGGCTCCTCGGCGAACTCGATGCCGCCCATCAGCGTGCGCGCCTGCTCCTCGGCGACGGGGTCATAGGCGGAGATCTGCGCGCCGTCGGCCTGCAGGCGGGCGGCGAGCACCAGCGAGGAGGCCTCGCGCATGTCGTCGGTGTTCGGCTTGAACGCGAGCCCGAGCAGCGCGACGCGCCTGCCGGCCAGCGGACCGAGATGGCGCTGCAGCTTGCCGATCACGCGGCGCTTCTGCAGGTCGTTGACCTGGATCACCGAGTTCAGGAGCTGGAAGTGGTAGCCGGAGTTGCCGGCGAGCTGCTTCAGCGCGTCGACGTCCTTGGGGAAGCACGAGCCGCCGAAGCCGATCCCGGCCTGCAGGAACTTCGAGCCGATGCGGTCGTCGAGACCCATCCCGCGCGCAACCTCGACCACGTCCGCGCCGGTCTCCTCGCAGACGTTGGCGATCTCGTTGATGAACGAGATCTTGGTCGCGAGGAACGCGTTGGAGGCGAGCTTCACCATCTCTGCGCTGGCGACGTCGGTGCGCACCAGCGGCGCCTGCAGCGGCGCGTACAGCTCGACGACCGCGTCCCCGGCCCAGCCGCCGTCGTCGCCGACGACGACGCGGTCGGGGTGCAGGAAGTCCTTGACCGCCGAGCCCTCCTTCAGGAACTCCGGGCAGGAGACGTACTGCAGACCCTCGCGGCCGCGCTCGCGCAGCACGCGCTGCAGCGACGCGCCGGTCCCGCACGGCACCGTCGACTTCATCACCAGCGCGTGGCGGTCGGAGGCGGGGATCGCGTCGACGACGGCGTGCACCGCCGAGAGATCCGCGTCGCCGGAGTAGGTCGGCGGCGTGCCGACCGCGACGAACAGCAGCCGCGCATGGTCGAGCGCGTCAGCCAGCCCGGTGGAGAAATGCAAGCGCTCGCGGTTGCGCTCGAGCAGCTCCTCGAGCCCGGGCTCGTAGATCGGCACCTCGCCGCGCTCGAGCCGCTCGATCTTCTCGGCGTCGATGTCGACGCACCAGACCTCGCTGCCAAGCTCGGCGAAGCCGGCAGCGGTCACCAGCCCGACGTAGCCGGTGCCGATGACTGCGATGGGCTCGCGCGCGGCGCTCATCAGGCCGGAAGGCTAGCCGCAGCGGGGGCGTTATTCGCCGACGGCGAGGAACGCCTCGTAGCGGCGGATGTCGCGCAGCGCGCGGGCTTGCTCCTCGCTGTCCTCGGGCGCGCGCTCGGCCGCGGTACGCGAGTCCGCGAGTTTCGTCTCGATCGTGGCGCGGTCCAGCCGCGCAGGGTCGATCGCCTCCTCGACGAGCACCAGCGCGCGGTTCTCGGCGAACTGGAGGTAGCCCTCGGCCTGGGCGAAGCGGACGATGTCCTCTTCGGAGCGGTAGAGCCGCAGCTCGGTCGGTTCGAGCATCGCGAGCACCGGCTCGTGGTTCGCGAGCACGCCGATCGAGCCGACGGCCGTGCGCGTAGAGAGCAGTTCGACCTCCTCGGAGAAAACCTCGCCCTCCGGGGTGAGGACTTCGGCTTGGAACTTGGCGTGGGCCATCAGTCCCCACCGGAGGCGGCTCGAGGACCAAGCAGATCAAGGACACAGGGAGCGAAGTGTGCCGGACCGGGAGACACTCGCTGCGCTCGCGTGCCCCGAACCGGCCAGCACACGAGCGACCGAGGACGCAGATGTGCGCCGGTCATCGAGCCGCCTCGACGACTTCCTCGATCGTGCCCTTGAGGAAGAACGCGCTCTCCGGGACCTCGTCGTGCTTGCCTTCGATGATCTCCTCGAAGCCGCGGATCGTTTCCGCGATCGGCACGTAGGCGCCGGGGGTGCCCGTGAACTGTTCGGCGACGAAGAACGGCTGGGAGAGGAAGCGCTCGATCTTGCGCGCGCGCTGCACCGTCAGCTTGTCCTCGTCGGAGAGCTCGTCGATGCCGAGGATCGCGATGATGTCCTGGAGCTCCTTGTAGCGCTGCAGGATCTCCTTGACGCGGTTGGCGACGCGGAAGTGGTCCTCGCCGAGGATGTCCGGCTTGAGGATCGTCGAGGTCGAGTCGAGCGGGTCGACGGCCGGGTAGATGCCTTTTTCGGAGATCGAGCGCGACAGCGCCGTGGTCGCGTTCAGATGCGCGAACACCGACGCCGGCGCCGGGTCGGTGTAGTCGTCGGCCGGCACGTAGATGGCCTGGATCGAGGTGACCGAGCCGCGCTTGGTCGATGTGATCCGCTCCTGCAGTCCGCCCATCTCGGTCTCCAGCGTCGGCTGGTAGCCGACCTGCGAGGGCATGCGGCCCAGCAGGGCCGAGACCTCGGAGCCCGCCTGGACGAAGCGGAAGATGTTGTCGACGAACAGCAGCACGTCCTGGCCCTGGTCGCGGAAGTATTCGGCCATCGTCAGGCCGGACAGCGCGACGCGCATGCGCGCTCCGGGCGGCTCGTTCATCTGGCCGAACACGAGCATCGTCTTGTCGAGGACGCCCGACTCCTTCATCTCCAGCCACAGGTCGTTGCCCTCGCGCGAGCGCTCGCCGACGCCGCAGAAGGCGGACAGGCCGCCGTGCTCCTTGGCGAGGTTGTGGATGAGCTCCTGGATCAGCACGGTCTTGCCGACGCCCGCGCCGCCGAACAGCCCGACCTTGCCGCCCTTCGCGTAGGGCGCGAGCAGGTCGATGACCTTGATGCCGGTCTCGAACATCTCGGTCGTCGGAGTCAGGTCCTCGACGCGCGGCGCCTCCTGGTGGATGCTGCGGCGCTCGACGTCCTTCGGCAGCGGCTCGCCGAGGTCGATCGGGTCACCGAGCAGGTTGAAGATGCGCCCGAGCGTGGCGTCGCCGACCGGCACCGTGATCGGCGCGCCGGTGTCGAGGACCTCGACGCCGCGGGCGAGCCCGTCGGTCGTGTCCATCGCGACCGCGCGTACGCGGTCGTCGCCCAGGTGCTGCTGCACCTCGCAGACGAGCAGCTGCTCCTCGGCGCCGGCGCTGATGCCCTCGGCCTCCCCCTCGCGGTTCGCGGCGGAGCGCTCGATCGTGATCGCGTGGTTGATCTCAGGCAGGCGGTCGGGGAACACGGCCTCGATCACGACGCCCTGGATCTCCTCGATGCGCCCGACGTTGCGGTCGCCCTTCTGGGTGGCGGGCGGCTCGGTGGTGGTGCTGGCCATCTTGGTTCTTCTCTCTTTCTCTTTCTAAATCTGGTCGAGTCGGCGCCTAGCTGAGGGCCTCTGCCCCCGCCACGACCTCCATGATCTCCTGGGTGATCTCGGCCTGGCGGGCGCGGTTCATCTGAAGGGTGTAGTCGGTGATCAGCGTCCCGGCGTTGTCCGAGGCGCTTCGCATCGCGGTCATCTGCGCGCCGAAGAAGCCCGCCGTGGACTCCACCAGCGCGCGGTAGATCGAGATCTCGATGTAGTCCGGGATCAGCCGCTTGAGCAGCTCTTCGGGGCCGGGCTCGTATTCGACGAGCGCGCGCGGGCCGGCGCTCTCCTCGGCCGCCTCCTCCTCCTCGCCCGCGATCGTCGCCGCCGAGATCGGCAGCAGCCGTTCGCGGGTCACACGCTGGGTCAGGGGCGAGATGTAGGCGTTGTAGATGATCTCCACGGCGTCGAGCCGGCCGTCGACGTATGCGGTGATCAGGTCGTCGGCGATCGAGCGCGCGTCGGCGTAGGTCGGGTGGTCGGCGAAGCCCGTGTAGGTGCCGCTCAGCTCGTAGCCGCGGAAGCCGATCGAGGAGACGCCGCGGCGCCCGCTCGTGTACCAGGCCGCCTCTTTGCCCTGCTCGCCCAGCTCAGCCGCGGTGCGCACGCCGGCGCGGATGATCTGGGAGTTGAAGCCGCCTGCCAGGCCGCGGTCGCCGGTCACGAGCATCAGCCCCACGGTGCGCGCGGACTCGTGCTCCTGCAGAAGCGGCAGCCTGGCGGTCTCGGCGCCCGCGGCGCGAGCCGCCTGCCGGGTCATGCGCCGGATCGCGCCCGCGTAGGGGCGCAGCGCCTCGATGCGCTGCTCGGCGCGGCGCAGGCGCGCCGCGGCGACGGTCTCCAGGGCACGGGTGATCTTCTGGATGTTCTTGACCGAGTTGATCTTGTTCTTGACGTCGCGCTGTGAGGCCATGATCTCTGGGTCCCGCCGGTCTAGGCGGCGGCGGTCGTCTCCTCGCGCACGCCGGCAGCCTCCTCCTCGGCCGCGCCGGCCTCGCCGTCCTCGGCGCTCTCGGCGGCGTCGCGCGTCTGCAGCGACGGCGCCGGCGAGTCGTCCATCGGCTGGCCCTCCTCGTCGAGGTCGTAGCCGAAGTCGCGGGCGAACTCCTCGACCGCCTTGCGGACTTCCTCCTGGGTGCCCTCCGACCAGTCGCCGCCGCGGATCTTCTCCCGCGCGCCGCCTGCCTGCGAGTGCACCCGTTCGATCAGCTCGGTCAGGAACTCCGGCACACGGTCGACGTTCAGGCGGTCGAGGAAGCCGTTGGTCGCGGCGTAGATCTGGATCGTCTGGTCCTCGACCGGCAGCGGCGAGCGCTCGTTCTGGTTGAGCGTCGACACCAGGCGTTCGCCGCGCGCCAGCGTGCGCTGGGTGTCGGCGTCGAGGTCCGAGCCGAACTGCGCGAAGGCTTCGAGGTCGCGGTACTGCGAGAGCTCGAGCTTGATGCGCCCGGCGACCTTCTTCATCGGGCTGATCTGGGCGTTACCGCCGACGCGCGAGACCGAGATGCCGACGTTGATGGCAGGCCGCACGCCCGAGTTGAACAGTTTCGACTCGAGGAAGATCTGCCCGTCGGTGATCGAGATCACGTTCGTCGGGATGTAGGCCGAGACGTCGCCGGCCTGCGTCTCGATCACCGGCAGCGCGGTGAGCGAGCCGCCGCCGAGGTCGTCGTTGAGCTTGACCGCGCGCTCGAGCAGCCGCGAGTGCAGGTAGAAGACGTCGCCCGGGTAGGCCTCGCGGCCCGGCGGGCGGCGCAGCAGCAGCGACATCTGCCGGTAGGCGTAGGCGTGCTTTGTGAGGTCGTCGTAGATGCACAGCGCGTGGCGGCCGTTGTAGAGGAAGTGCTCGCCCATCGCACAGCCCGCGTAGGGGGCCATGAACTTGATCGGCGCCGCCTCGTCGGCGGGCGCGGCCACGATGATCGTGTTGTCGAGCGCGCCGTATTCGTCGAGCGTCTGGGCGATCGCGACGA
>Ga0134126_10010356_pt1 | contig 11746 bp, 10 predicted proteins | sample KB31752_FD_96881 | JGI IMG/M metagenome (GOLD analysis project Ga0134126, IMG submission 96881) | Terrestrial soil microbial communities with excess Nitrogen fertilizer from Kellogg Biological Station, Michigan, USA - KB3-175-2 | ecosystem: Environmental > Terrestrial > Soil > Unclassified ...
CCGATCGCGACGTGCGCGCCGACACGGTCGGCCCCGTCGTCGCCGATGTCGAGGTGCGCATCGCCGCGGACGGCGAGGTTCTCTACAAGAGCGCGAGCCAGTTCCTCGGCTATCTCAAGGATGCCGAGCGCACCGCCGAGGCGATGACCGGCGACGGCTATGTCCGCACCGGCGACGCCGGATTTTTCGACGCGGCGGGCCATCTCCACATCATCGACCGCGCCAAGGATGTCGGCCGGCTGCGCGGCGGCGCGCTGTTCGCGCCGAAATACATCGAGAACAAGCTCAAATTCTTCCCCAATATCCGCGAGGCGGTCGCGTTCGGCGACGGGCGCGATTTCGTCACCTGTTTTCTCAACATCGACCTCACCGCGGTCGCCGACTGGGCCGAGCGCAACGGCGTGACTTATGGCTCGTATCAGGAGCTGGCGGGGCATGACCGCGTCATCGCTCTGCTCGCCGAGCATGTCCGCGCCGTCAATCGCGATCTCGCCGCCGAGGAGGCGACGGCGGGCGCGCAGATCAGGCGCTTTCTCGTCCTGCACAAGGAACTCGACGCCGACGACGGCGAGCTGACCCGGACGCAGAAAGTGCGCCGCCGCTTCATCGCCGAGCGTTACGCGAGGCTGGTCGATGCGCTGTATGACGGCTCGGAGACCGTCGATGTCGAGACCGAGGTGATGTTCGAGGACGGCCGCAAGGGTACGATCGCGGCGCGGGTCAAGATTCACGACATGGCGTCCGGCGCGGCGCGGGCGGAACGGGCGGCGGCGTGACGGAAGCGGCGGGGCATGTCGCGGCGGGGGAGACGCTGCTCGCGGGCGAGCGGATTTCGCTGCGTTTCGGCGGCGTCACCGCGCTCAACGACGTCTCGTTCGACATAAGGCGCGGCGAAATCCGCGCGATCATCGGCCCGAACGGCGCCGGCAAGACCTCGATGCTCAACGTCATCAACGGTTTCTATCACCCGCAGCGCGGCGCGATCCGGTTCCACGGCGAGAATCTCGCGCGGATGAATCCGGGTTTCGCCGCGCGCAGCGGCATCGCCCGCACGTTCCAGAACGTCGCGCTGTTCCGGGGCATGACGACGCTCGACAATCTGATGGCGGGCCGCGCCCTCAAGATGAAGCGCGGCCTGTTCTGGCAATTGCTGCGCCACGGCCCGGCGCTCGACGAGGAGATCGCGCATCGCCGCGTGGTCGAGGACATTATCGACTTCCTCGAAATCGAGGCGATCCGCCGCGTACCGGTCGGCCGTCTGCCTTACGGCCTCCAGAAGCGGGTCGAGCTGGGCCGCGCGCTGGCGATGGAGCCGGAACTCTTGCTGCTCGACGAACCGATGACCGGCATGAATCTCGAGGAGAAGGAAGACATGTGTCGGTTCATCCTCGAGGTGAACAGCCAGTTCGGCACCACCATCGCGCTGATCGAGCACGACATGGGCGTGGTCATGGATCTGTCGAGCCGGGTCGTCGTGCTCGATTACGGCCGCAAGATCGCCGACGACGTGCCCGACGCGGTGAAACAGGACCCGGCGGTGATCGCCGCCTATCTCGGCGTCGCGGGCTAGGGCGGGGCGATGCATTTCCTCTATCTCGTCTTCATCGACCCGTTCGTGCAGATGGGCATGGCGCCCGACCTTCTGGCGCAGACGCTGTGGGAGGGACTCGTCTCCGGCGTGCTTTATGCGCTGATCGCGCTCGGTTTCGTGCTGATCTACAAGGCGTCGGGTGTGTTCAATTTCGCGCAGGGCATCATGGTCGTGTTCGCGGCGCTGACGCTGGTCGGGCTTTACGCCGCCGGCGTGCCCGCGCTGCTCGCGCTCGCCCTCACCGTCGCGGTGATGTTCGTGCTCGCCGTCGCCATCGAGCGGCTGGTGCTGCGGCCGCTGGTCAACCGGCCCGACATCATCCTGTTCATGGCGACATTCGGCCTGACCTATGTGCTGGTCGGGATGGGCGAGCTGGTGTTCGGCGGCGACACCAAGCAGATGATCGCGAAACAGCTTTATCTGCCGAGCGGCGCCATCGACCTCGCCATGCTCGGCGGCCGCGTCACGCTGCAAAAGCTCGACATCGCCGCCGCGATCATCGCCTCGGTCATGGTCGCGGCGCTGGCGGTGGTGTTCCAGTACACCCGCATCGGGCGCGCGCTGCGCGCCGTGGCGGACAGCCATCGCGCCGCGCTGTCGGTCGGCATCTCGCTCAACCAGATCTGGGTCATCGTCTGGTTCGCGGCGGGCATCGTCGCGCTCGCCACCGGCATCATGTGGGGCGCGCGCTCCGAAGTGTCGTTCGCGCTCGAAGTGGTGGCGCTCAAGGCGCTGCCGGTGCTGATCCTCGGCGGCTTCACCTCGATCCCCGGCGCCATTGTCGGCGGGCTGATCGTCGGCCTCAGCGAAAAACTGTTCGAGCTTTACTGGGGGCCGCTGATGGGCGGCGGCACCGAGGCGTGGTTCGCCTATGTCGTCGCCCTGATCGTCCTGCTGTTCCGGCCGCACGGCCTGTTCGGCGAAGTCATCATCGAGCGGATCTGACATGTTCTATCGCGAAGTCGGGCAATACCGCACCAGCTACCGCGCCGACATGGCGATATTCCCGATCCTTCAGGACCGGATCGGGCTTCTTGTGATTCTCGCCGTCGCTTTCGTCGGCCTGCCGCTGGTCGGCGGCTCGTTCTTTCTCGACGTGGTCGCGACCCCGTTCCTGATCTACGCGCTCGCCGCCATCGGACTCAATCTGCTGACCGGCTATACCGGCCTCCTGTCGCTCGGCACCGGCGGCTTCATGGGGATCGGCGCGTACGCCTGCTACAAGCTGACGACATGGTTTCCCGGCGTCGATATCGTGGTGTGGATTCTCGCGGGCGGCTTCGCCGCCGCCGCGGTGGGCGCGCTGTTCGGCCTGCCCAGCCTCCGCATCAAGGGATTTTATCTTCTGGTCGCGACCCTCGCGGCGCAGTTCTTCCTGCAATGGGCGTTCGAGCGGATTCCCTGGCTCTATAACAACAATGTCTCCGGCACCATCGAAGTGCCGACCCGGACCCTGCTCGGTCTGCCGATCACCGGCGCGACCGCGACGCCGGTGACGCGCTACGAGGTGGCGCTGTGCATCGTCGTGGTGCTGACCTGGCTCGCGTCGAACCTCGTGCACGGCCGCATCGGGCGAAGCTGGATGGCGGTGCGCGACATGGATATCGCGGCCGAGCTGATCGGCATCCGGCTCCTGCCGACCAAGCTCCTGTCCTTCGCGATTTCGTCCTATCTGTGCGGCGTCGCCGGCGCAATGCTGGTGTTCCTGTGGTACGGCAGCGCCGAGCCGAGCGTGTTCTCCATCGACCTGTCGTTCACCATCCTGTTCATGGTCATCATCGGCGGCCTCGGCAGCCTGCTCGGCGCGTTCCTCGGCGCGGCGCTGATCCACGTCCTGCCGATCGTGCTGCGCGGCGTGCCGCCGGCGCTCGGCATCGACATCGCCTCGTCCACCGTCGAGCACCTCAACTTGATGATTGTGGGCGTCCTCATTATCCTGTTCCTGGTTGCCGAGCCTTTCGGTCTCGCAAGGCTCTGGCAAACGGGAAAACAAAAGCTGCGGGTCTGGCCGTTTCCGTACTAGAGCCGCGGCGACAATAACCGGGAGGTCGATATGTCGCTGAGATGGACGTCGCTCGCCGCCTGCGCGGCGCTGATGATCGGGCTGGCCCTGCCGGCCTTCGCCGCGGATCAGCTTTACATTCCGCTATTCTCTTACCGTACCGGCCCGTTCGCCGGCTCGGGCATTCCCATCGCCGACGGCATGCACGATTACCTGACCATGCTGAACGAGCGCGATGGCGGCATTGGCGGCGTGCGTCTCGCCATCGAGGAATGCGAGACCGGCTACGACACCAAAAAAGGCATCGAGTGCTATGAGGCGGTGAAGGGCAAGAATCCCGTTGTCGTGAATCCGTGGTCGACCGGCATCACGCTGGCGCTGATTCCGAAAGCCGCGGTCGACAAGGTTCCGATCCTGTCGATGGCCTATGGCCTGTCCGCGTCGGCGCTCGGCAACACCTTTCCGTGGATCTTCAATCCGCCCGACACATACTGGGACGGTCTCTCGGTTCTGGTGAAGCAGATCGCGGCGACCGAAGGCGGCTTCGACAAGCTCAAGGGCAAGACCATCGGCTTCATCTATCTCGACGCGCCGTATGGCAAGGAGCCGATCCCGCTGCTGCAACAGCTCGCGGCCAAATACGGCTTCAACGTCAAGCTCTATCCGGTCGCCGGCGCGGAAATGCAGAACCAGTCGTCGCAATGGCTCAACGTGCGCCGCGACCGTCCGAACTACATGATCATGTGGGGCTGGGGCGCGATGCAGCCGACGGCGGTCAAGGAAGCGGTCAAGACCGGCTATCCGATGGCCCATTTCTATTCGGTCTGGTGGCCGGGCGAGGACGACGTTCGCGGCGCGGGGCCGGGGGCCAAGGGGTTCCGTAACCTGAACTGGCATGGCGTCGGCGCGAATTTCCCGGCGCTGGCGGACATCAGGAAATTTGTCGTCGACAAGGGCATGAGCAAGGTGCCGAAGGACAAATTCGGCGAGGAGCTTTATGACCGCGGCGTTTACAACTCGGTGCTGATCACGGAAGCGATCCGGGTCGCGCAGAAACTGACCAAGACCAAGGTCGTGACCGGCGCCGATGTGCGGCGCGGGCTTGAGAATCTCGACCTGTCGGCGGCGCGCTGGAAGGAAATCGGACTTCCCGATTTCGCCAATTCGCTCGCTTTGTCCTGCGCCGACCATAACGGCCACGGCAATCTGTTCGTGCAGGAATGGGACGGCGCGAAATGGGTGAAGGTGTCGGGCGATCTCAGCCCGATGAACGACGTCGTCGAGCCGCTTCTCGCCGCCGCCGCCAGCGAATATGTCGGCAAGAACAGCGGCTGGCCGAAACGGACGGAGGCCTGCGACCACACGAGCTGATGACGCTCGCCCCGCCGGACGCGAAGAACGCCGCCGCCTCCACCGGGGCGGCGGCGCCCATTCTGGCGGTCAACAATATCGAGGTCATTTACGACCATGTGATTTTGGTGCTGAAGGGCGTATCCCTGACCGTGCCGAAAGGCGGCATCGTCGCACTGCTCGGCGCCAACGGCGCGGGCAAGACCACGACCCTCAAGGCGATTTCCAATCTCCTGCGCGCCGAACGCGGCGAAGTCACCAAAGGCTCGATTTCCTTCAACGGCGTGCGCATCGACCGGCTGACGCCGAACGAGCTGGTGCGGCGCGGCTGCATCCAGGTGCTCGAGGGCCGCGCCTGTTTCGGCCATCTCACCATCGAGGAAAATCTGCTGACCGGCGCGTTCTCCCGCCGCGACGGCGCGGCGGCGATCCGCCGCGATCTCGAAATGATCTATGCAAGCTTTCCATCGCTGCGCACGCGGCGACATTCGATGGCGGGCTACACCTCGGGCGGCGAACAGCAGATGTGCGCCATCGGCCGCGCCATGATGTCCCATCCCTCGATGATCCTGCTCGACGAGCCGTCGATGGGCCTGGCGCCGCAGGTGGTGCAGGAGATTTTCGACATTGTCGGCAACCTCAATCGCGAGCAGGGCGTGTCGTTCCTGCTGGCCGAGCAGAACGCCAATCTGGCGCTGCGCTACGCCCATCACGGCTACATCCTCGAAAACGGCCGCGTCGTGATGGACGGCTCGGCGGCGAGCTTGCGCGAAAATTCCGACGTGAAGGAATTTTATCTCGGCGTGTCGGAGGGCGGACGCCGCTCGTTCCGCGACGTCAAATCCTATCGCCGGCGCAAACGGTGGCTGGCGTGAGCGGCGCGTATTTCGACGCCGCTGAAACGCGGGATCCCGCCGAACGCGAGGCCGCCCTGATGGCCTCGTTGCCGCGCGCCGTGGCGGCGGCGCTCACCGCCCCCGGCTGGCGTGCGCATCTCGGCGACGTCGAGGCGCACGGCATCGCGTCCCGCGCGGCGCTGGCGGCGCTTCCCGTCCTGCGCAAGTCCGATCTGCCCGCGATGCAAAAGGCCGCGCCGCCTTTCGCCGGCCTCGCGCCGGCCGGGGCGGGGGAATTCGCGCGGTTGTTCACCTCGCCCGGCCCGATCTTCGAGGCGCAGACCGGCGACCGCGACGAATGGCACTCGGGGCGGGCGCTGTTCGCCGCCGGCTTGCGGCGCGGCGATATCGTGCTCAACACCTTCGCTTATCATTTGACGCCGGGCGGGTTCATGATGGATTCCGGCGCGCGCGAATTGGGCTGCGCGGTGATTCCGGCGGGACCGGGAAACACCGATCAGCAACTCAGCGTGATCGCCGCCTATCGCCCGACCGCCTATGCCGGCACGCCCGACTTTCTCAACATCCTGCTCGACGCTGCCGCCAGGGCGGGGGTCGATGCCGGCTCGATCCGCAAGGCCTCGGTCGGCGGCGCCGCGTTCCCGCGCTCCCTCCAGGACAGTTTCGCCGCGCGCGGCATCGCCGCTTATCAGACCTATGGCGTCGCGGAAATCGGCGTCATCGCCTATGAAACGCCGGCGCGAGACGGGCTGGTGATCAGCGAAGAACTGATCGTCGAGATCGTGCGGCCCGGCACCGGCGACCCGGTGCAAGAGGGCGAGGTCGGCGAGGTCGTGGTCACATCGCTCGATCCGCGCCATCCCATGTTGCGCTTCGCGGTCGGCGATCTCTCGGCGGTCATGCCCGGCCGGTCGCCGTGCGGCCGCACCAACGCGCGCCTCCGGGGCTGGATGGGGCGGGCCGACCAGACCACGAAAATCAAGGGCATGTTCGTGCGGCCGGACCAGGTCGCGGAGATCGCGCGGCGGCATCCGGCGCTGGCGAAACTGCGGCTCGTCGTGACGCGCGAGAACGAGCTCGACGCCATGACCCTGCGCGCCGAATGCGGACAAAATGACACCGCGCTCGCCGACGCGGTCGGCGCGACGCTTCTGGCCGTCACCAAGCTCAAAGGCGCGGTGGAACTAGTGCCGCCTGGAGCCCTGCCGAATGACGGCAAGGTGATCGCCGACGAACGCCCGGTGTGACTAAAGCTCGGCGGCGGGCAGCGGGGGCTTGCCGAGGATCATGTCGGACGCTTTCTCGGCGATCATGATGGTCGGGGCATTGGTGTTGCCGCTCGGGACCAGCGGCATCACCGACGCATCGACCACGCGCAGCCCTTCGATTCCATGCACGCGCAACTCCGGATCGACCACCGAGTGACCGTTGGTTCCCATCGAGCAGGTGCCGACCGGATGATGGCAGACTTCTGCTGTCTTTCTGACATAGGCGTCGATGTCGTCGTCCGAGGTCACGTCGGAGCCCGGCATGAACTCGTTGGAGATCAGATCGGACAGCGGCTTGGTATTGTAGACTTTCCTTAACATCCGCAAACCGTCGCGCGTGGCCTCGCGATCGGCGCGTTCCTTCATGAAATTCAGGGTCACTTTCGGCGGATCGTTGGGGTTGGCCGAGCGCAGCGTGACGTGGCCGCGGCTCTCCGGCCGCAACAGGCAGACCGAGCCGCCGAGGCCGACTTTCTCCGCCGGCCTGATGCCCGGGAACCAGACCTTGGTCGTGAACGAAACCGGCGAAAAGAACAGCTGCATGTTCGGCGTGTCGAGTTCCGGCCGCGTCCTGACGAAGGCGTTGGCCGAAATCACTTGATTGCCGAACGGCCCGCCGCGCGTAAAGGCATAGCGCACGCCTTGCGCCAGCAGCCGGTCGAAACGCAGCTGCTGGACGAATGTGTCAGTGGTGTTGGCCTCGAATTGCAGCGGCACGATCGGGTGCTCGGACAGATTCTTGCCGACGCCGGGCAGGTCGTGGATCGGCGCGATGCCGTGCGACTTGATTTCATCGGCTGGGCCGATCCCCGACAGCATCAGCAGCTGCGGCGAATTGTAGGAGCCGCCCGACAGAATCACCTCGCGCCGCGCCCAGGCACGAAAGCGCTGGCCGTCCTGGACATATTCGATGCCGACCGCGCGCCCGTTCTCGACCAGAACGCGCTGGGTCAGCGCGTTGATCATCACGAATAGATTGGGCCGCTTCATCGCCGGATAGAGATAGGCGCGGGCGGCGCTCGAGCGGCGCCCGTTGCCGACCGTGACATCGAGCCGGTTAAAGCCCTCAGGATCGGCGGCAAAATCGTTGGTCAGCGGAATGCCGGCATTGACCGCGGCCTGCGCCATCGGTTCATAGGTATAGTGGGTGACATCGACCGGGGTGACCTGAAGGGGCCCGCCCGCGCCGTGAACTTTGGTCTCGCCGCGCCAGTTGTTTTCGGAGCGTTTGAAGTAGGGAAGGACCTGGTCGTAGCTCCAGCCGTAATTCCCCAATTGGCGCCAGGTGTCGTAGTCGCGCGGATTGCCTCGGATATAGAGAAGGCCGTTGATAGTCGAGGAGCCGCCGAGCACTTTGCCGCGGGGCAGGGCGATGTTGCGATTATCGCAATACGGCTCCGGCTCCGTCTTGTACATCCAGTTGTAGAGCGGTCCCTGCCAGATCGTCCGCCACGTCAGTGGCATGTGGACATAGGGGTGAAGGTCGCGGCCGCCGGCCTCCAGAACCAGGACCTTCAGACTAGGATCGGCGGTGATGCGGTTTGCCAGCACGCAGCCTGCCGAGCCGGCGCCGACGATAATGTAATCGTATTCCTGCATGGAAAACGCCTCCCCGTGTTTGGCGGGAGAATACAGGGAGGCGCCCGGACCGCTAATAGTGAATTTCGTACTCGAGCTGCCAGCGTGGCGTCACGACGGGGACCGCCTTGGTCATGCCGATCAGAATGCCTCCGTTCCACTCTAGCGTGCCAGGGCCGAGATTAAATATCTTGCCGAACAATTGTGGGCCGCCACGATTGTCCTGATTGCGCCAGGCGGCGAAATGACCGAATGCGCCAGGCTCGCCGTAAATCTGGAACCCGGGGGTCACCGTGAATTGCCGACCGAATTTCATGGTCAGGTTCTCGAACCGAGTTTCCCATGCCCAAAGGAATTGCGGTCTTCCGGAAGCATGTTGGCCCAGGTCCTTTTCGATGAACAGATTGACCGTGTTGCTGAGGCCCCAGAAATCTTTGCGCAGCACCGGGCCGAATGTCGTTTCGTTGGGGTCTCCTTTTAGGAGGGCGTGGCCGTATTCGGCAAAAAAGCCGGCATCGAGCCAGTGCTCGCCGCGCTGCGTGAACTGGAACAGATTCTCGGAGGTGATTTGACTGAAATAGGTCGCGCGGCCGATGCCGGGATTGCGTTCGAATTCGAGCTCCAATTCGGTCTGCCACCAAGCCGTGACGCCGTATTCGAATTCGGCGGTGAAGCTTTTTTCGCCGTTCTTGGCGGGATCGCCATCGGCGCCGAAATCGCCGACATGCTCGACAGCAAATTCGCTCTGGTTGACATCGGGCGTCCAGACTTTGAAGTCCGCATGGGCCGAGATGGCGCCACCTATCGTCAGCGCGAAGACATACAGGAGTCGTTCGGCCCAATTACCTGTCCGCATAATTACCCCCGAAAAACGAGTTGCAAGAAGGCGGGTTATTTCACCGTCAGGTGGCCCCGTGTCTCGGGATGGAAATCGTCGAAGAATTCGTAGGTGCCGGCGTCGAGCGGGCCGACGAACAGCACGATCTCCTTGCCCGCCGTCACGACCTTCTCGCGATGAAAGTCAGAGCTCTCGAACTCCGAATTGCTCGTGCCTTCGTTCTTGACCGTGATCTTGATCTTCTGCCCGGTGTGAGCGGTCACTTCGGATGGCACGAATTTGTGGTCCTTGATGACGATGGTGACGGCTTCGTCAGCTCGTGCGATCGGCGCGGCGGCGAACGAGGACAAGGCCGCGCCGACAAGCGCCGACGCCAGGATTTTGCTGTTGATCATATGGGTTTCCTAGTTGCAACTAACAATCATTCGCATGTCATAAGGCTATTGCGAATCGTTCGCAAGCAATAAACCGTAACCTCGCGGCAGATTCTCGCATTCGTGACACAGCGGGCGCGGCGCGATTTCTTTCGTGGCCGGCATCCATTACGGTCCCGTCAATTGGGAGATACGCCATGATCGAAGCCATCAATCCGACCGACGGCAGCCGCATCGCGGCTTATGACGCCATGTCGGCGGCCTCGGTAAGGCAGGCCATCGAGACAGCGAACGAACGGTTCCTGGCCTGGCGAGGCACGAGCTTCGCGCACCGGGCCGAACGGATGCGCAAAGCGGGTGCGATCCTGCGCGCCAATGCCAGGGAATACGGGCGGCTGATGGCGCTCGAAATGGGCAAACCGATCAAAGACGGCATCGCCGAAGCCAACAAATCGGCGCTGGGCTGCGACTACTACGCCGAACATGCCGAAAAATTCCTGACCCCGGAGATGGTGCCGACCGACGCGAAAAAGAGCTTTGTCGCGTTCCAGCCGCTCGGAGTGATCCTAGCGGTGATGCCGTGGAACTTCCCGTTCTGGCAGGTCTTCCGCGCCGCGGCGCCGGCGCTGATGGCAGGCAACGCGATGGTGCTGAAACATGCCTCGAACGTGCCGGGCTGTGCGCTCGCCATCGAGAAAATCTTTGCCGAGGCGGGTTTTCCCGAGGGTCTGTTCCGGACCTTGATGATCGGGTCCAAGGCGGTCGACGCCGTGATCGAGCACCCCCTGGTCCGCGGCGTCACCCTGACTGGCTCCACGGCGGCGGGCCGCGCCGTTGCGGCGAAAGCGGGGTACATGCTGAAAAAGACCGTGCTCGAGCTTGGCGGCAGCGACGCATATGTCGTGCTCGACGACGCCGACATCGCGCAGGCAGCCGCGATCTCGACCAAAGGGCGCCTTGTCAATTCCGGCCAGAGCTGCATCGCCGCCAAGCGCTTCATCGTCACCCGCAAGACCAAGGCCGCGTTCGAAACCGCCTTCGTCAAGTCCATGGGCGCGGTGAAAATGGGCGACCCGCTCGACGAGACCAACGCGGTCGGCCCGCAGGCGCGCCACGATTTGCGTGACGAACTGCATCGCCAGGTCGAGGCCAGCATCGCCAAGGGCGCCAAATGCCTTCTCGGCGGCGCCGTGCCGAATAGCAAGAGCGCATTTTATCCGCCCACCGTCCTCACCGACGTGAAGCCGGGCATGCCGGCCTATGACGAGGAGATGTTCGGTCCGGTCGCGGCGATCATCCCCGTCGCTGACGAAGAGGCGGCGATCGCGGCGGCGAATGACAGCGTGTTCGGTCTCGGCGGCGCAATCATCGCCAAGGACGTGGCGCGCGCCGAACAGCTCGCGGTCGAGCGGATGGAAAGCGGCACGGTATTCGTCAACGACGCGGTGCGTTCCGACCCGCGCCTGCCGTTCGGCGGCATCAAGGAATCAGGGTATGGCCGCGAGCTGTCGGGCTTCGGCATTCGCGAGTTCGTCAATATCAAGACCATCTTCATCGCTTGACCGGGGTCTTCGCGGTCTTTTCCGCGACGCAGTGTTCGGCGTCGGCGCAGAAATGCTGGAAGCGGATGACCAGCGGGATCAAGCCGATATCGATGACCAGCTTGGTCGGAAACCGCTTTTCGTCGTCGCGGAACGTGACGTCGAGCGGCCGCGCCGAATCCTCGGCCTGGCCTTTCTCGGGCTTGATGTCCTTGAAGCCGGCAATCGGCAGCAAGTCGATATGCAGATCCGTGAGTTTCGTCGCGGCGTCGGACTTCACGACGGCGATCTTGGCGTCATAGCGCCGCACGTCGTCGAAAATCGGAATCACATCGGTGTCGCCGGTC
>Ga0134126_10010357_pt1 | contig 11746 bp, 9 predicted proteins | sample KB31752_FD_96881 | JGI IMG/M metagenome (GOLD analysis project Ga0134126, IMG submission 96881) | Terrestrial soil microbial communities with excess Nitrogen fertilizer from Kellogg Biological Station, Michigan, USA - KB3-175-2 | ecosystem: Environmental > Terrestrial > Soil > Unclassified ...
ATTGCGGGATACTTGCCGTGTTAACCTGTCCGCTGTTGATGGCGCTGCAACCCATAACCAGGCCATGGAACACCGGTTTGGAAAGCCCGGCCGGCATTATCGCCAACAATTATATACTCCCCATCGCTATCTGCTTCTTTTTTTATGGGCTGCTTACAGAGGCTACCCGGTTAAAAAGAATACTTGCCGCTCCCTTTACCGAACTGTTGGGCAAAAGCTCCTATATATTTTACCTTATTCACCTGGGATGGATATATACGCTTTTACATGGCGGCTTAAATTGGTTAAACGACCGGGTCTTTACGCTTTACGATCAATGGGGCATTGATTGGCATTCCCCTTTCGAGTACGATGGGTTAAACCTGGTGTACATATTCATATTGATGAACCTGCTTTCAGTCGCGTTATTTAAGCTGATCGAGGAGCCCCTTAATCGTTATATCCGCAGGTCTGGCTTTTTAGTGAAGTACAAGCCCCGGCCGAAGGGAATTTTGGATTGAAGCCGGCTCTGATCTTCCCCGGGTTGCTGCGGTGTATAAACATGTTTTGAGGCGAATTAGATCAATGACCTGTAGGGATCTACCTTTTGGAGGATAAAATAATAAAAAAAATATCTGCCTCGTAGGGGCTATCCTTAAACGCATGGGTGAGGGGTAGCCTCTACGAGGCAAAAATATCGCATATGGATTTCTACAAACTGGCAGACCCCTACGGGTCAGGTTATTGGTAATTTATAAAGGATGTGTACATCCCGCAGCCGTTTAGGGAAGATTTTATTAGCCAATTAATCCAGACCATTTGAATCTCCCATGTGCACCAGGTGCGTCACCTGCGCCACCTGCACCGGGTGCACCACGTGCACCAGCTGCACCACGTGCACCACCTGCGCCTCTCTCATAAAATGGTGCAGTGGAAGCTGAATCTATTAGCTTAATACTTCCTCGAGCACTTCGTGCGAGCGGATGCTGCCAAAGCTTTCGATATGCAGGGCGTAATACTCCAGCAGCTTTTGGAGCAGGTAGCGGCGCTCGTCGTTATTTAGTTTTACCTGCGCGCTGTTCTCAAACCCGCATCGCAGCAGTGTTACAAAATTTTGGGTATGTGGCGGCGAGAGATAGTTAACGCTGTCGGGCTTGTACCGGCAAAATACGCCGTTGCGCAGGTCGAAATAATCGGCCTGGCCCGCCAAGGTACGGTCGGGGTAAAAACCGAGGTACCGCGTTAGCTGTGTCAAAAATGATAAATGAAAATTGGCGAGGCCTTCTGTTTGGTGGTCGAGCCATTCTATCGCGCTGAACACAAAATCAAACAGGCTTTCATCTTCCGACTGCACTTTTACCGCTTTATACAAAACTTCGTTTAAAAATATAGCCAGGCTGCTTTTGATCACGTGGTAAGGGACGGATTGCAGTACCGGCGAATTTTTCAGCTCCTTTATCCGCTGCACATTGCCCGTATTTTTATGATAAACAACCATATCAAGCAGGTGCAGGGGCTGCAGCATATTTGCTGGAATTTTAGCCCGCGGCTTTTTGGCGCCGTTAATGATATAGGACTGCAGTCCGAACTTTTCGGTAAAAACCTGGACGATAAGGCTGCTTTCGCCATAGCCGGTGGTTTTAAAAACAATGCCGCGGGTTTTATGCAGCATGGCTAAAAAAGTAACAGCAGTTTCGGTAAAAAAATAATCAAGCCGGTAACGAGGGCAAACAGCGCCACGATCACTACCGTGCCTGCGCTCATATCCTTAACCCGGCCGGCTGTTTCATTAAACTCCGGCGAAACAAAATCGGTAAGGGCTTCGATCATCGTATTAAATAATTCGGTAACCAATACCAGCGTAATGCCTAGGGCCACCCATAACCACTCGGCGGTTGATATTTTTAGAAAATATCCGAGCAGCAGCGCGAGCAATGTAGCCGCCAGGTGTATCCTGAAGTTTAGCTGCGTGGCGGTTGCAAAAGCCACGCCTTTAAAAGCATAACCAAAACTGCGGATCAATTTTTTCATAATGTTTCTTTTCACCTATTGGCAGTGATACAAATCTGCACAATTGTAAACATTGTCACAATCGGAAATACCACGATTGATCTATTTTCGTAGTTTAGCAAACCCATTTACAGGTACCAAATAATGATTTGGAAAAAGCTTGCTGATCTCATTTTAAAAAACCGGGTTCTTTTTTTAACGGCGATAGCTGTGTTAAGCACGGTTATGGGTTTTGAGGCAAGCAAGGCGCGTATCACATTTAACGGCGGAAAGGTGCTGCCCGTCACCGATTCGGCCTATATCCGGTACATGCAGTTCAAAAAAATATTCGGGCAGGATGCAACTACCACGGTGATCGGCATGCGGTCGCCGGATATTTTCCAAAAAGACGTTTTTAACGATTGGAACCAGGTAGGCGTCCGCCTTCGGCATATCAGGGGCATAAAGGCCGTCATTTCTATCGCAAACATCTATAATCTCGACAAGGATACCTTAAACCATCGTTTTGTATTAAAGCCTTTGGTTACGCATTTGTTATCCAGTGACGAGGAAGCCGACAGCGTAAAACGCGCATTGTTATCGCTCCCGTTTTATAAACGGCTGATCTTAAGCGACGACAACCAGGCAACTTTAATGGCCATCACTTTTGATGGTACCATCATTAACACGCCGCAGCGCGTACCCATTATCGACACGATATTGGCCGAGGGTCGCCGGTTTGAGCGAAACCGTCATATCCGCGTGCATTATTCGGGTTTGCCTTTGATCCGCACCGAAGCGGGCAACCTGATCTCGCACGAGTTTCTTTTATTTTTAATGCTTTCGGTGGGCGTTACAGCTTTGCTGCTATTGCTCATCTTCCGCTCGGCATTCGCCGTGATCTTCCCGATGATCGTGGTGATGCTTGGGGTGACGTGGAGTTTGGGCATTATGGTTTTATTGCATTTTGAGATCACTATACTTACCGGCATCATCCCGGCGCTGGTGGTTATTATCGGCGTGCCCAACAGCGTTTTCATCTTAAATAAATATTATTTCGAATTCTCGGCCACAGCCAACAAGATGCGGTCGTTACATACGGTGATAGAAAAAGTGAGCATCACAACGTTTATCGCCAATATAACCACGGCTATAGGCTTTGGCGTTTTGTATTTTACCAACAGCCAGTTGCTTACCGAATTTGGCCTCGTGGCTTCGTTAAGCATTATGACAACGTTTGCCCTGAGCCTTATTCTTATCCCTATTATCTTTAGCTATTTACCCAGTCCGAAGCCGGCACAAAGCGCGATCAAAGACCGGAAAATGATTCGCAGGGGCTTAAAAAATATCGACGGGCTGGTTAAGAATAGCCGCGGGTCGATATATGCAGCGACGCTTGTACTGGTGGCCATTTGTTTATATGGTTTAACCCGGATAAAAGTAAACAGCTACGTTGTTGACGACTTGCCGAAAAGCAGTAATACGCTGAGTGACCTTAAATTTTTTGAAGCGAATTTTAAAGGCGTACTGCCGCTCGAGGTGAGCATCGATACCAAACGTAAAAACGGCATTATGAATGCGGCAACGATACGGAAGATCGATAAAATGGAAAACATGATCTCTTCTTACCCTGAATTTAGCCGGTCATTATCGCTAATACAGGCGCTTAAATTTTCGACCCAGGCGTTTTATGGGGGCAACAGCCATTTTTACCGGCTGCCCGAAGGCATAGAGCAGGCGTTTATTTTAAGCTATGCCGGCAACTCGGGCAAGGGCACCAATATGCTGCACAATTATATCGACAGCACCAGGAGGTTTGCGAGGGTAAGTTTCCAAATGCCCGATGTCGGGTCGGCGCGGATGAATAAGGTATTGGGAAAGTTACAGCCCCGCATCGACTCGATATTCGATCCTCATAAATACCATGTCGAGCTAACCGGGTCGAGCATTATATTTATTAAAGGGGCCAACTACATGGTAAAAAACCTTTATGAAAGCCTGGCGCTCGCTATCATATTAATAGCGGGTGTGATGTGGGTATTATTCAGGGGAGCCGCCATGATCGCTATTTCGCTGTTGCCCAACCTTATCCCGCTGGTAATTACCGCGGGTATCATGGGATTTTTCGGGATACCGCTTAAACCGTCCACTATCCTCATCTTCAGCATCGCGATGGGCATCTCGTCCGATCAAACCATTTACTTTATTACCCGGTACCGGCAGGAATTGAGCGGGACCGATAAAAGCATATCCAAAATAGTGTCAGACACTATTCGCGAAACCGGCATTAGCATGATATATATTGCCATCGTGCTGTTTTTTGGTTTTGGCATATTTACGTTTTCCACTTTTGGCAGCACCAGGGCATTGGGTATATTATTATCCGTTACGTTGCTGGTAGCCATGTTATGCAATCTGGTGCTTTTGCCGGCATTTTTGCTTAGCCTGGAGCGGAGAAGAGCAGGGAAGGTGAAAGGCGAAAGGTAAAGGGTGAAAGGTTTCTGGCAGTTGAAGGTCAACATTTTTTAATATGGATTTAAAACTAAACAATAAAGTGGCTATCGTTTTAGCCGCCAGCAAAGGGTTAGGAAAGGCGATAGCCACGGCATTATCTGCCGAGGGCGCCAAAGTTATTATTGGCTCACGCAATGCAACGGAGTTGAACAAAACAGCGGGCGAGATCAAAAAGTTAACCGGCAACGAGGTTATTGCTATCCCGGTTGATGTATCAGATGGCAAAGAGGTGAAATCGTTTATTGAACAAGCGGCATCGCGTTTTGGCAAGATCGATATTTTGATAAATAACGGCGGGGGCCCTGCTTTTGATAAATTTGAAAACTTTGATGACGAAGCATGGCAAAAAGCTTTTGAGCTTACACTGCTCAGCTTTGCCCGTACCAGCAGGCTTGTGCTGCCGCATATGCAAAAAACAGGCAGCGGGCGCATGATTAATATTATAAGCGGCTCGGTAAAATCGGTGCTCGCCAATTCGGTGCTTTCAACCAGTATGCGGATGGGCGTTGTGGGGATGGCTAAGATGATGGCCGATGAATTTGGCCCCTATCACATTACGGTAAACAATGTAGCGCCCGGGATGATATTAACCGACAGGTTAAAACACACCTTGCCAAAGGATGCAAATCCGGAAGAAGCTTTAAAAGAGAAGGCCAGGAACATCCCCCTGGGCAGGATAGGCAAACCCGAAGAGCTGGCCGCGCTGGTTACCTTTTTAGCGTCGGAGCAGGCGGCTTACATCAGCGGCACGACCATCCAGGTCGACGGCGGCGCTAACCGGGGTGTCTTTTAACATCCATACCCAAACACTTGTGGCAGTTGTTGGTTATGGCTTATACACATAAGCCGATGCTGATGATACAATTTAATATTTTCTCTTCTGCAACAATCGTTAGACCTTTCACAAATGCCGTCAACAAAATAACCCTATCGTTTTTATCGGTTCTATTGTCGGCAGTCACCCTGTTTGCACAAACTGCGCCCGTTGATACGGTAAAGCCAGGTAAAGGAACGCCAAACCAACAGGTAAAAGAAATTAAAGCCGTAAAAGCAAAAACCCTTTCGGATTCAACCGGCAACCAGCCTAAAAAAAGCCCGCTCATCGATACCACGATTCAAAATAAATACGGCGACCTGTTAAACGATGATAGAAATCTGAACAAAAAATATCCCTTCTGGAAACCTGCTGTCGAGGTTATTGGCATAAATGTTTTTACATGGTCGATGGATAGATTTATTTTCAATGCTGATTTCTCACATATAGGCCCGTCGACATGGAAATATAACCTGGAAAAAGGCTGGGAATGGGACGATGACCGGTTTGGCGTAAATTTTATTGCCCATCCATATACGGGATCGATGTACTTTAACGCGGCGCGCTCCCAGGGCTATAGCTACCTGCAATCTATTCCCTTCGCAACCGGCGGCAGCCTGATGTGGGAATACTTCGGCGAAAATACCCGGCCATCATACAACGATCTTATAAATACGACGGCCAACGGTGCTTTTTTGGGCGAAATATTTTACCGTTTAAGTTCAAATATTTTAGACGACCGCACAACAGGCGGTGAAAGGGTGTTTCGTGAAATAGCTGCCGGCCTTATCGACCCGGTACGCGGCCTTAACCGGCTGCTGCAAGGAAAGTCGTTTAGAAGAACCACCACCGAGGTTTATCAAAAAGAACCGCTCAACATCACTTTATTTGCCGGCGTACACAAAATAAACGACAATAATACAGCCTTCGGTACCGGCCCGACCAATGCTTTGATAAACGTGCAACTCGATTATGGGAACCCGTTTGAAGAAATAAATCGCAAGCCATTTGATTTTTTTAGGTTGCGTACCGAATTCAGCTTTGGTTCGGGCCGTAAAATACTGGACAACGTTTTAGGTTACGGGATATTATTTGGCGACAATGGCCACATCGGAGATCTTTCTATATTATATGGGGCATTTCAATACTACGACTATTGGGATAATAAAACTTTCGAGCTTGGGAGCATAGGCCTTGGAGGCGGGTTATTCACAAAATATTCATTCACCAAAGGTATTATATTATATACCAGCGCACACCTCGCCGCGGTTCCCCTTGCCGGTAACAGCACACGTTTTGGGCCGGATACATCGCAGGTTAGGGATTATACTTATAACGATGGTTTAGAGGCCCAATTTGAAACGAGACTGAATTTAGGGCGCTTTGTAAGCTTATCTTTCGCCTATAACTATTACCTGCTGCACACTTTCGTGGGACCGGGCGGCATGAATCATGTAAACATTTTGAAACCCCGTATTACAGCAAATCTGACCAAAAACCTGAGTTTAGGATTTGAGCACTTTATATATTATGACGACCGCTATTTGAATAATTTCCCGGCGATATTCTCGGTGAGGACAGAACAAAAGATATTCCTGTCATTGTTCCTGGAAGACCCCCAGCGAAAGGGACGTTACAACTAATTTGAAAAATAAATTTCGGGTTTGCATCTACCAGGCAGCGGGCAAAGGTTTAAAAAGCAGCGGATAACGATCCGCTGCTTTTTATTATAATAACCGCGGGTTCAGTTCCGAATCGATCAATTCGCCGACCGGTTTTCCCATCAGCCACTTTTGGTTATCGTTCTTTTGCCACTCGTTTTTAAACGGGGAAACGCGGGCGCCATCGGCGAGGTAAATAACCGTCATTATTTCGCGCCTGGTATTCGAGTTATTTCCGGGGGCATTGTGGATGGTAAAACCGCGATGCCAGGTGGCATCTCCCGCTTTCATGGTTTTAGCCCTGCTTATCGGGAACTTATGTTCGTTCACATAATCATCAAAAGCGCTGTCCGACTCATCGGAAATCTCAAAATCAAACACAGCGCCATTTTTGTACGAGCCCGATGCAAAGGTTAACATACCCATATCCACATCGATATCCACCAACGGCATCCACATGGTGATCGTGTTATTTGTATCGATCGGCCAGTAGTACTGATCCTGGTGCCAGGGCGTTGGGCCACCGCCAGGTTCTTTAAAAAGGGCCTGATCATGGTAGAGTCGTACATTTTCAACGCCTAATAAATCGGCGGCTATTTTGGCTAAACGTTTCGATAATACGAATTTCCGGGCATCCTCGTCACCTTGCCACAGATTCATGATCTGTAAGAAGGCCTTACCATAGGTATCCCTATCCTGCAACTTTCGTTTTTCGGTATTATAGCGGTCGGCAGCGTCCACAATTACCGGGCGATAAGCAGCTATCTCATCAGGACTTAGTATGTCCTTAACTAAAGTGTGCCCCTTTTCCTGAAATTCCTGTACGTTTTCGACGGGTAATTTTATAAAATTATCCAGCATCGGTAAATCGGCAACCTGTTTATTCATAATTCTTAAATTAATAAATTAAAGGTAAAACACAATTTCGTTAAAAAAAAAGAAGAAAATGGTATATTTATGGATTATTTTATCCGTAAATTTACCAACAATACAAGAATGAATTAAAATACACCATGATCAAAGCATCCTACGAGGTTCTTCAACCGGTAACCGGCCAATCGTTTCTGCTTCGAAAGTTCGATAAGCTGGCGTTTAACGCACCCTATCATTTTCACCCGGAATATGAGTTGACGTACATATTGCAAGGCAGCGGCAAGCGCTTTGTCGGCAGCCATATGGAGAATTTTGAAGCGGGCGACCTGGTTTTACTGGGCCCTAACTTGCCGCATTGCTGGAAACTGGAAACCGAGGGAGGAAAGCAGGCCGATGCCGGCGCGATTGTAATTCAGTTTAATGCGAATTTTTTAGGCGAGGATTTTTTTAACAAAACCGAGCTGCAGCATATAAAGAAGCTTTTAAAAAAGAGCGGATGTGGTGTAAGCTTTCATTCGGCCACGCAGACTGCCGTAAACCAGGGCCTGGCGAATTTAAGCAATGAAACGAACAATTTTAAGCTGCTGATGGGTTTACTGGAGATGTTGCAGCGGCTTGCCTCATCTGCCGAATATACACTGCTTGATCAAAACCGCATGGTGGCCGAACCCTCATTAGCCGAGCAGGAACGCATAAACCCGGTGCTTGCTTACCTGGTTGAAAATTTCAGACGCCCCGTTTCGCTGGAAGTTGCGGCCGGTATTGCAAACATGACCACCAATGCGTTTTGCAAATATTTTAAAAAGATAACCCGCAAAACCTTTATGGAAACTATTATCGAATACCGCCTGAATTACGCCATACAACAGCTGGTGCAAACCGATAAGCCTATATCGGATATTTCGTTCGACAGCGGCTTTGGCGATGTGTCGCACTTTTATAAAATGTTTAAGGTAAAAATGCACCTGAGCCCGCTTAATTACCGCAAAAAATTTATGCGTGGTTTAGAGGAAGAAGAGAAACGTATTGTGGCCTGAGATACCCGTTGATAGCATCAATATATTATTCACTGAATACCGCGATCCCATAGGCAGGAAGGGAAATGGCGACTACATTATCACCCTGCGACGAAATTGATGGGCTGCCATATAGTGTCTTGATCGGCGCGGCTGATCTTTTTAGCGTGATGTCTGTTTTAACCGTTTTATCAGCAAGATTTACCGCCACAATGATCTTCTTGTTTCCGTCATAACGCATAAATGTGAACACTTGGTCATTGTCATTTTTTAGCGTTTGATAATTGCCTGTGGAAATGACGGGATTTGCCTTCCGGATACTTATCATTTTACGATAAAAGTTCCAAAGCGAATTAGGATCGTTCCGTTCTTCTTCGAGTGATATGCCGTCATTGGGCACATCGTTATTGAATTTATCCTTCCATGGCCCCTTCACCTTGTACCAGTAGGCCATCCCTTTTCCCTGGTCGCTTTTGTACCATTCGAATGCCGCACGGTTGGGGATATCGTTGGCATCTGTTGCGCCCAACGATGCATTGGTGCCGGTCATCCCGAGCTCCTGCCCGTAATAAATGGAAGGCACGCCGCCCAGCAGCAGGTTCAAAGCTGCGCCGATTTTTAACTTATCAAGATCGCCTTTAACGCCATAGCTAAACCGCGGTGTGTCGTGATTTTCAATAAATACCACCTGTTGTTTGCCTTTTGGCGTCGCCAAAAAAGTTGAATCGGCGGCGGCGATAAGCTGGTTCTTTTTGAAGGACCGGATCGCAAATGCTAAACGGAAAGCAAACACCCTGTCGACGCCGCCATTTTTTAAGTAGTCAAGCCCAAGCGAACCCCAGTTAGCCTGTTCGGCAACAATATTAAGTTTTGGATTAACCTGCCGCAGCCTGCTCAGCAACGGGTTCCAAAAAGTATGGAAAAGGTTGGTAAGCGCGGCTTTATTATCCAGGTTATTCATCATATGGTCGAGCCGGAAACCGTCTACCCCATCGTCAAACCGGCCGTCATTATTCGGGTCCATCCAGAATTTAAACAGCCGGTAGTTATAGTCCAGAACTTTGGGGCTGTTTAAATTTACCGTTGTAATTCGCGTATAAACGCTGTCGTAGCCCATAAAGCCGCGCAGGTTGTATACGATGGACGATGGCTGCGTGTGGGCTTTATCATCATATAAAATATAGTCGCTATAGCGGGAATGAGGGTTCCCGATACCGTCCTTCCACCAGATATGGCCATCGGTCACATACTGCGTTTCCATATCCATGTAAAACTTCATACCCCGTCGGTGAAGCTCTTTAATCAGCCTTAAATAGTCCTGCATGGTACCGTATGCCGGATCAATCTTTTTAAAATCGCTGGCAAAATAGTTATGATAAAAAAGCGACTGGTACAAGGGGGTAAGCAAAATTGCCGTTACACCCAGCTGCTGCAAATAATCAAGCTTTTGCCGTATGCCGTTTAAATCGCCCTGCATGTCGCCGTTGCTGTCGTAAAAACTGCGTTGAAAGATGTGATAAATAATCTCCTGCCTGTTAGCATCGGGGTTGCCGGGCTTAACGGAAGCAGCATAGCTGCCTGATCCCGTCAGACCCGCCACAATTAAAATCATTAAAATTTTAAGCTTCATTTTTCACCAGCGGTTTTTCCATTCAAAGTAAAACATCCTTCGAAGTAAAAACAATGTAGAATTTAATATAATAATGGAGCATTTTATCTTTAAATTGCATTTATAGCAGGTGTTGAGTAATATTCGCCAATAAAACGCCAATTATGTCATACTTTTAAATGCATAGTATAAGTTATTTTGAAAGGTGGAGAAGCGGAAAAACATTACATTTAAAAACCAGGGACATGGTAAATAATTCATTTGACGCTATCGTGATCGGCTCGGGGATCAGCGGCGGCTGGGCAGCCAAAGAGCTCACTCAAAAAGGGCTTAAAACCATCCTTCTGGAGCGTGGCCGCAACATCGAACACGTAAAAGATTATGTGAACGCCACAAAGGCGCCCTGGGATTTTCCTCACCGGGGCGGCCGCACACAGCAAATGAGCAAGGACTATCCTGTTTTAGGCCGCGACTATTTTTTGAACGAAACCAACCTGGATTATTGGGTAGATGAAAAGGAAAGCCCGTACGTGGAGGTTAAGCGTTTCGACTGGTTCAGGGGATATCATGTGGGCGGCAGGTCGTTAATGTGGGGCCGGCAAAGTTACCGCTGGAGCGACCTGGATTTTGAGGCAAATGCAAAGGACGGGATCGCAGTGGACTGGCCCATTCGTTATAAAGATATTGCGCCGTGGTATAGCTATGTAGAAGGCTTTGCAGGTATTAGCGGTAACCGCGATGGCCTGCCTCAGCTGCCCGACGGTAATTTCCAGCCGCCGATGGGTATGAACTGCACGGAAAAATTCATTGCCGACAATTTGAATGCCCATTACAAGGGTAAGCGAAACATGATCATCGGGCGAACAGCCAACCTCACCAAAGCGCTGCCCGGCCGCAGTCATTGCCAGTACAGGAATCAATGCGCGCTTGGCTGCCCGTTTGGCGCGTACTTTAGCACACAGTCGTCTACGCTTCCAGCTGCTTTTGCCACAGGCAACCTCACCTTACGGCCTTACAGCATCGTTACCCGGATACTATATGACAAGGACACGAAGAAGGCGACCGGCGTCGAGGTTTTGGATGCGCAAACCAACAAAACATATATTTTTAATGCTAAAGTGATATTCCTGTGCGCCTCCACCTTAAACAGCGCGTGGGTGCTCATGAACTCGGCCACCGACGTTTGGCCCGGCGGGCTGGGCAGCAGCAGCGGCGAGCTTGGCCATAACCTGATGGATCACCATTACCGCGTTGGCGCCTACGGCGAGGTGGAAGGGTTTAATGATAAATA
>Ga0134126_10010358_pt1 | contig 11746 bp, 4 predicted proteins | sample KB31752_FD_96881 | JGI IMG/M metagenome (GOLD analysis project Ga0134126, IMG submission 96881) | Terrestrial soil microbial communities with excess Nitrogen fertilizer from Kellogg Biological Station, Michigan, USA - KB3-175-2 | ecosystem: Environmental > Terrestrial > Soil > Unclassified ...
AATGGAACCGTTATCATCAAAATCTTTATAATAAAGACTTACGGGTTCCTTTTCGCTGGCGCGGAATTGTGTATTCAATCCCATGTTGCCGATTACCAAATCTGTGTCTCCATCTCCATCCATATCTGCAGCATAAATTGTATTCCACCAGCCACTGCTTGGAAAGTGTATGTACTTATCCGATTCATCCAGCAATTTCCCATCTTTATTAATAAATACTTTAATGGGCATATATTCTCCTACAACTACAAGGTCAGGTTTTTTATCACCATTAATGTCTATCCAAACTGCATCTGTAACCATGCCCATGTTTTGAAATTCGGGAGCGATAGACGCAGTTGCGTCAGTAAATTTTCCTTTGCCATCATTCAATAAAATTTTGCTACCGGGCGACAGCGGATATTTTCCCGGAATAACTCTACCTCCAATAAATAAATCCGTATACCCGTCTCCGTTAATATCGGAGGCTCTTACACAACTTTTGCTGAATGGCATAGAAGGCAATGCTATCGGACTCCTCGTAAAGTGGCCTTTCCCATCATTAAGATATAACCTGTCTTCCAGGACCGGGCTATTAGTTCCCAATTCATAACCACTGCTTGCAATATACAGATCAGGGTCACCATCATTATCCGCATCAAAAAATACGGCTGAGCTTCCTGCATACATTGAATCCTTCTTGAAAGCAGGCTGGGGTAGGGCAATAAATTTTCCGTTAACGGTTTGGGTAAACAATTGTGCAGCCTGGTTACGGCTTCCGCCAAAAAAGATATCCTGCAGGCCATCTTTGTTTACGTCGGCCACAGCCATGCATGGCCCTGTTTTGGAAAGAAAGTTGGTCAATAATGGCTGAAGATTAAAGTCATTAAAATTGTTCTCACGGTGTTGCATACCCGAAGGAGGAGTTACCGAAGTGAGATAACCTGGCGCACTTTTACCCGTTGTGTCATATACCCATTTGCCGGTTGCGTCCGCCAGTTTAAGATCCAGCGTCTGATTCACTTTTACATTCAGTAATTTTTGCATTTGGTCGCCCGGCCATATTACTATCATAGAATCAATTACTGTATTATCGCCAAGACCAAAATGAAGCACCTGGTCCACCGATGATTGAAAACCTCTCACAGGAAATTGCTCCAGGTAATACTCCTGTCCTTTGCAAAATACTTTAACCTTTGAACCTATTCCGGTACTATTTTTTGCATTACCATGCAAGGCTACTCTCAGGTAATGGCTTTTATTTAATACTTCACTGTTATTCTTAAAAACTCCCGCAACATCGTTTGTATTATTTACTACCAGGTCCATGGCGCCGTCATTGTTCAGGTCTGCATAGGCGGCTCCTGCTGAGACCGATTTTTGATCCAAGCCCCAATCTTTGGTTTCATTTGCAAAAGTGAGATTGCCATTGTTTCGAAAGAGATAACTGGGCAAAGTATTGTCCGGCATTTTCTTAATGTAATCTTCAACTGCATTATTTTGACCACCAGTTTGAACATGGATGGATTTGTCCATGGTATATTTAATAAAATCCATGTCAGTGTAATCTTTCACATAACCGTTAGATATAAAAATATCTTTGTTGCCATCGTTATCAAAGTCGGAGAAAAGAGCAGACCAACTCCAATCTGTGTTTGAAACACCGGCCAGTTGGCCTATTTCACTGAAAGTCCCATCTCCATTATTTTTTTGAAGCATATTCCTGCTGTATTGATAATAGAACCCTTTATTAAAAAGCATTTGGAATTTGTCAAAATTCTCGGAGCCGGTGTGCATTTTTTGGGCTTTGTTGCTTTCCGGCAACATATCCAACGTTAACAGATCAACTAATCCGTCATTATTAAAATCAGCTGCATCGCAGCCCATAGAGTATAGGGAGACTTCGTCCATGCAGGAACTGGTTTTTTCAGTAAAGGTTCCGTTTCTGTTATTGATAAATAAATAGTCGGGTTCATTAAAATCGTTGGATGCATAAATATCCGGCCATCCATCGTTATTAACATCTGAAACAACCACGCCTAAGCCAAAGGTTAGTACGTTAGAGGTGATGCCTGCCTGGGTCGATACGTCCGTAAATACAGGGTGATGCAGGTTTTCATTCCAATCATTACGGTATAGCTTACACGAAAAATCACTGTTTTTTTCCTGGCGCCAGGAGGGATTCTGAATAGCCCCTGTTGTATATTGGTGCAGGGAGTGATTGATAAGAAACATATCAAGATCGCCATCTTTGTCGTAATCGAAAAAAACAGCTTGCGTACTATAACCCGCATCCGCCAGTCCATATTCTTCTGCCTTCTCTGAAAAGGTGAGATCTCCATTGTTGATAAACAAAAGGTTTTTCCGCATTCCTGCTTTTCCATCCGCAGAACGGCAAATGTAAATATCCATTTTGCCATCACCGTTGATATCTACCATGGTGGCTCCAGTGCACCAGCCCTGCTTTTCTGCTATGCCACTCTTATCCGTAATATCTTCAAACTTAAAATTACCCTTATTCAGGAACAACCGGTTTTTTACCATGTTGCCGGTGAACAAAATATCCGGTAAACCATCATTATTAATATCGCCGATGGCTACCCCGCCACCATTATAAAAATAAATATAGTTAAGTACGTTAAATGCATCGTTTTCAAAGAGCTGATTCCTGAAGTTTATCCCCGTTTGGCCTTCACCAAGTTTAGTAAATAGTTTAGAAGCATCATCTTTACATCCAAAGAATAAAATGATGATTAGCAGGAAAGATGAAAGTTTACTGATTTGCAACATCCGGAAGATTTAAAAGGTCGCCGCCACGGTTATAAAACAAAAAGATTCCACTTTTATAAAATGGAATCTTTAAAGTATGCATTTTTAGAATATTAATTTTTATCCCACCATAAAGGCGTTGTTACCTTATCGGGTCCGCCAAGCAGTGCCCCCGCTGCGCTTACAGCATCACCATTCGTTTGCTGCTCGGAAAGCAGAAATGGTATTCTTCTTATCCATTGGGTAGATGTGTTCGTGATATCGGGGTTATCCGAGTTCACTACAGGGTACAATTTTAATACGTGGCTTCTTCTGAAGTCGGCCCATGCTTCCATACCATCAGGATAAAGAGCCAGCCACTTTTGGGTAGCAATTTGTTCCAAAGCGACGGCATTATTGCTGGTATTAAAAAGTACCGGAATATTTGTCATTGGCGGGGAATTCAGCCCATCACCGGGGGCCACTGGTGTATTCATGCTATTGATATAGGCATTCTGCACAGCAGCGTTTGTAACGTTCCATTGAATCAAGGAATTGGTAATCCCTGCATTATACAGATCTTTAGCTGTACCACCCATATTCCACCCGAGAATAGCGCCTTCGGCACGGTTGAAATACGTTTCAGCAACAACCATTACGTTTTGAGCAGTTGCGATTGAATTAGCTGAGCCCAATACATTACCATTTTTATCTACAACGTTGGTGGAGGCCCAGCGCTGGCCATCATGAGAGTTATTAGCAGCCTGGTTCGGGGCAAGGCCAAGTTGGGCAACTGAGAGTCCGTTACGTATCCCAGAATATAAACCCGTATTTAAAGCCGGTAAAAAATATTGCGGCAGACGTGGATCATGGTATCCATTTAAAACGGAAGCCATAGATGCGCTCATCCTAAATTCATTCCAATCGGACATAGATTGAAGTCCGTTGCCATCGGGGCCGCCCTTGGCACTTCTTTGTACAAAAGCATCGTCTCCCGATGTTTGGGCAGTTGGATCCGTTATAGGGGCGCTTGTAGTCATAATCCATTTACCACCTCCGTCAGCAACGGCGGCTTCACCAACTGACTTTGCAGTGGTAGGATCAACTTTAGATATCCTGATTGCTATTCGAAGGCGAAGTGAATTGGCAAATTTGATCCAACGGTTTACATCGCCGCCATAAACGAGGTCATAACTTCCATAGTGATTTTCTCCCTCATGTTTATGCAATACTGCTACTGCACCCGAAAGCCGGTTAATGAAATCAGCATAAATATCTTTTTGAGCATCGTAAGGAACCGAATTTCCAGCCGTACCGACAGAAAAATAGGGTATAGGTCCCCAATAATCTGTTACCCTTTGAAAAGTATAAACCCACCATACCTGGGCCATCGCATTTTCTGCGGATGTTGCGGAATCTGTTGCTGCGAAAATAGATTGCAGCTGCGGAGCAACCGAAGTATACATTGGGTTAAAAGCAGCCCCAACCCAATCTTGCCTTATTACCAACCTGTCAGAAGGGAAATAGGTAGCTTCACAGCCAAAATATTGACAATATTGATCAGCAAAAAGATTTTCTGCAATCTGGTAATTCCAATAAGAACCCGGCGCTGTTGACTCTGCCTGTGAAAACAGGAATGGAAGATCTGCAGCCCCTAAAGTAGCAATACTGTTTTTATCAATATTAATGCTGTCATATTTTTTTGTACAGGACTCCGCCAATACAATACTAAAAATCAGCATCGATGCGTAAAAGAAATTCTTCGTGAAAAGGTTTTTTATATGTTTCATACATTTAAGTATTTAAATATTTAAAAAGTGAGTTGAAGATTTAATCCGTAGCTGCGGGTTGCAGGCAATGTACCATAAGAAATACCCTGGAAATTACCATTACCAAGGCTCATATCCGGATCAAATGTCATTTTGCGTTTTCCTATTCCAGGTATATCTAAAATCGATTCACCACGGTATAGCCAGAACACGTTTCTTGCTACTGCTGATATTTTTGCTGCTTTGATAATAGCGGTAGAGTGCAAAGGTATTTCATATCCAAGAGAAAGTTCTCTAACCCTGAAATTGGTAGCATTGTAAGTGAAGAATTCAGCAGTGCCATAACGTTGATTGGAAACAGTTTGCCAGAATGTCTGTGCGTTTATGGTTGTACTTACGGCAGTTCCATTTGCATTTACTCCGTTAAGATTCAGGCCTCCTTCGCGATATTTGGAAGTGACGTCAGGAATACCGCTAAATGCGAGATTCATTTCTGTACCATCAACAATAACGCCCCCGATCCGGCCATCCATCAGCACCCGTAAAGAAAATGCTTTGTATCTAAAAGTATTAGTGAAGCCCATGGTTTCTTTTGGGTTAAAGTTTCCAATGAGGCCTTGGGGGTTACCTATTCCATTGGCCGTAACCGGTCTGCCAAGGCTATCTACCTCATGCTGTCCCTTCGAATTTTTCACCCACTGAAAACCAACCATATCACCATAACTTCCACCTTCTGCAACTTGTGGGGTAGCGGAGCGGCCGAAACCTCCACTCAAATATACAACTTTAGCGTCCGGGCTTAATTTAATTACTTTATTGCGGTTAAGCGCAAAATTTAAAGCCATATCCCAATTAAAATCTTGCGTTTTTACCGGTGTAGCATTTAATACCAACTCTAGTCCCTGGTTTTGTATGTTCCCGGCATTTATATATTTGGTGTTGTACCCCGTAGCAGTAGGAAGCGGTATTCGCAGTAATTGGTTAAAAGAGTTACTCTTATAGTAGGTAATAGTAAAACCAAGGCGGTCGTTCACAAACCGCGCTTCCACGCCTGCCTCCAGGTTTTTTACAATTTCTGGTTTTAAACCGGGAAAAGGAAGTGTAGTACTGCGACTTAAAAATCCGTTACCTGCCCCCTGGCCATAACCGTAACTACTGTTAAGCAGACCAAACTGCCCGCCATTTCCCACTTCAGCATAACTTAAGCTAGCCTTTAAAAATGAAATGCTGGTAGGCAACGCCATCAAATCTGATAATATTGCTGATCCTCCAACGGAATAATACTGAAAGGCATAAGGCGAAGCAAGACGTGAATCCCAGTCGTTGCGCAAACTTGCATCTAAGAATATGGCATCTTTATAGGCAATATTTGCCTGGCCAAAAACAGCTTGAGTCTGAACCTCATCACCATACGAAAATATGGAAGGGTTCGATGCATAGTTTAAACTAAACTTATTTGTCACGTTTAATCCATCGGCTGTATTAGTTAACTGATCTGATTTCGAGTCCTGGTAAATAACACCCGCATGATAATTTATTTTCAAATTGTTTGTGATATTATTATTACCCTCAAAAATTCCGTCAAGCCATTTTTGGGTTGTCACAATATTTTGCTGTTGATAATAACCGCCTGTATGGGCCCAAAGTGTCGTACTCTGATCATACTGGGAAGTAAGATCATCAAATGTCTTGTCAACATTGACCCTTCCAGTAAAACTTAGCCAGTTTGTTATCATATACTTAGCCGATAAAAATCCCATAACTCTGTTCCTGGTTTGGTTTAATGCAGTATTATAAATCATCCAATAGGGATCCTGGTAAATGCCCGTATTAGTTGATGGATAATTAGCGTATGCGCTTGGAACACCTACATTATTTATAAATTGATATTGTTTAGCATCCGAGAGTGGCATATTCCTCGGAATACTGAGAATATCAATCACCGGTGCATTTTCTTCACCCGTGCGTGGCTTGTTTTTAATCTGCTCGTTTATGTAAGTAACCTTCGCATCAGTAGAAAATCTTTTACTTATCTGGTTAGAAATCCGAAGGTCAATGTTATGGCTCAACAGGGTGTTACGAGGAATAATACCCTGAACATCTTTATTGGTATAAGATAAATAGGTCTGGGCCTTTTCGGATCCCCCCGAAACACTTATAGAATTATTTAAGCTAAGGCCGGTATTGAAAAAATCCTTTATGTTATCTGGCTGCGCAGAATAGGAAGCACTTTTACCAAGAAAATTGGTAAAAGTCTGACCTGTCATTTTCGCCCCCCAACTTGCGCCCGCCGCAGAATCAATGTTGCCGCCGCTGCCCTGGCCATATGCGTTTTGAACTTTGGGCAGTGCAAATGGTGATTCAAAAACAGCTCCGGAGTTAACACTCACAGTCATCTTATCTTTACTCCCTTTTTTAGTAGTAATAACAATTACACCATTACCGGCCTGGCTTCCGTACAGCGCAGCTGCAGATGCGCCCCGTAAAATGGTAACGGATGCTATATCGTCTGGGTTTATATTAGATGCTCCATCGGAACCTTGTACAGAACCAAAATCGCTTCCGGCAGCACTGTAAGTGCTGTTATCAATTGGCACGCCGTCTACCACAATCAAAGCATTGTTAGATCCCTGTATTGAACGATTTCCTCTAAGAACAATCCTCGCCCCGCTACCCGGTCCGCCGGAACCTTGCGTAATTACAGCATTCGCAACCTTTCCCGTCAATGAGTTCAACATATTATTCGGATCTCTTACACCCGTAATTTCCGCTGTCTTTACACTTTGGGTGGCATAAACCAGTGTTTTACTTTGCCTGGCTATACCTAATGCAGTCACCACAACTTCATTTAGTCGTTGAGAAGAGGCATTTAAGGTGATACTAATGTCGTCAGAAGAAGCATTTACCAAAACATCTTTGTTTTCGTACCCGACGTAGGAAACAACCAGAGTAACATTCCCCACGGGCGCCGCGATTGAAAATTTTCCATCATCTGTGCTAGTCGTAGCTTTTCGTGAGCCCTTTATGGTTATGGTGGCTCCGGTAACAGGAGCTTTGGTGCCTTCAAACAAAATCTGCCCGGTTATGGTTCTTTGCTGGGAGAATGCCGAAGTGATAAAGAATGCCGTCACGATGGTCAGTAAAAATTTCAATCTGTTCATAAGCAGTAGTTTTTAAAATTGAGTGGAAAGAAACAATAACAAAAAATTAATATTATCCTCACAAATATGATTTTTTTCTTTGAAAAAAAAGTCATACAAATTCTATTGTTTCATTATTAGAGACCAACAAACGTTTGCATGCTGCATGCAAACGTTTGCGTTATTTTAATCCTTGCCGCCAATTGTGTCAATTAAATTGCAAAAATCGGAATATTTTTTTTGGTAACATTATTTTTTTAAATCTTCCCGAAGAATATAACACACTGCCTGGTGGAAGTGGTGTTATTAATAATGATAATATTATTGGTTAATTTAATTAGATGAAAAACCATGTTTAATTAAATGATATATCGGTTGTGGGGCCGCCTGGGTAACTTCTTTCGTAGTAGTTGAAAAAGAATAGATGGTCTTGCTCTAAAACTGTTGACCTTGCGGAAGTATAATTTATAGGAAAGTGTGCTTTGTTTGAAGATTATTGGTATTTGCGTTTCGAGGGAAAATCCTCCTCTGTTGTTGTAAAATGCACGCTGTTATTTCTTATGAACAACGATTGTGCGGCGTCTCCGCAATTAGTTACCTAATGCTTTGTTCCTCGTTTATTTTGCAAACAAAACAAATAAATTTCTTTGTCGGCAACGGTGCTCCAAAGTTTTTTTTTAATTTACCCAACGTCAATTCCATGCTGTATCATACCTTTATTTTTCTGCAGAATATTGAGAAAGATCTTTACCTTTACACTACTAACATATCCTACGCTTGCTCAGGTAATTTTTTATGCTGCCACTTATAAATGTATTTTTATTTAACGCTGATAGTTTGATGTAAATCATTATAGCCGGTGTTATTTTCCCACGTATCCAGGTTCGCCAAACGTAAACAATATTCAGGTCTGTTAATTAGCCCAATATTTGCATCGGGTAAAATAAAAACAAGTGGTATTTGCCGATAGGTAAGTTTTTACTTATTTGTATTTCTTCCTTTATTTCATGAAGCCCGGTGAATAGAAATCTCACATCAGTTTTCAATAAAATAATCTTTTCTTCTTTTGTCTGTTCATTGCGAAGCACCAATTCCAGTGGCCTTGGGTTGAATGGTGACGCATAACCGGCATTATCCATTTCAAAAAAAATATTAAGCGATTCGCCTCTTTTTACTTTTTTTTGGAAGCGGGTTTCTTTTAAAACAAAGCGATAGCCAAGCTTTCTTTTGATACTATTCATGCATCCACTGCTATCCCAATCATTATCCACATCGGTGTTGTACGCTGCATTTAAAAAACTGTAGTGCATATTTTTCATTTCAGTTTCCGCGTGGCCTGCTGGCTCACAATCGTTTTGAGGACTGAAAGTATCGTCACACGTTTCGCCGCCAACTGCCGTAAACTTCGTATCTGCTTCAATATATTTTCTTAAAAATTCGTTAGCTGGTTTTCTGGATTGAGTGGAACTTCCATAATCCATATAAGTTCCATAATCATCCGGTGATGACAGGAAACAATCATTATGAAATCCTATTCTCGATTTGTCTTCTCCATTGAATGCCTCCTGTAATTCGAGCGGGGCGCTGGTTACAGTTGCGGAGGGTCCATAAGCATATTTCTGTTTTATTTGCGGTGTGCGTACTTGTACCATTCTATCTTTCGGTAAAGCATCAAGCAATCTTTTTAATAATTGGTTCCTCAAATTCCATCCACTGTCTGTTATTTTTCCAATTCCGTTGGTTGACGCATCTCCAAAATAATCCGTGAAATAGTTTTCGCCCCAAATGCCAATAAAGCCTTCCTGCATTACTGCAATTACATCAGCATTTTTTTGGAGCAATGGTTTCAATTGTTCAATGTGATGAAACACCACTTGCACAGGAGCGTCCCCATACGGGGGACAAATTTTATATTCGCTGTTGCAATTGCCATCTTTTGCTGTGTTTGTATAAGCAAAGCGGATTATCATCTTTAGACCGGCACTTCTTACCGCATCAAAATCTTTTTGAAGGTTGTTCAAAAATTCCTGCGAGATAGGTTTGTCTTTGAAAATATCGAGTACGTATCCACGGTAGATTAGAGAGGCATTAACTTTGTAAGTTGCTTTAGCTATATGTTGAGGGCTTTCCCTGTAACTCTTTAACATTGCAGCATCGAGCGGGACAAAATTGCTTGCTCTTGTTCCGGATGGAATATAGAAACCTCTTTCAGGGTTTACAATATCGGCATTATCCTCGTTATAAGTAAGCCTTCTGTAAGTGGTGCAGGAACCTAAAACAAAAGTGGCAGACAAAAGAAGAAGGAGACTTTTCAAAAGTAGACTTTAAAGTTTAAGAATAATTTGTATAACCAATAACTTACATGCAGCGTTGCAAAACCTGAAACACAGGATGATCTTTTCGGGCACCACATCCGGCGAAAGCAATTGTTGATGCTGCATTTTGCAATTAATATTATATCGATAAAATTTGCCGTTGAGGAAAATTATTAAAAGCTTTATATAAAAATGAATGCAAACGTTTTACCTTGTTTTACCGGTATCACTAAAAAAGAATATACTTTAGAGTTATGGAAGAAAAACCAACAACGATTAAGGAGATTGCCAAGATACTTAATATTTCGTTTTCAACTGTATCAAGAGCTTTGCATGATCATCCGAATATTGGGCTGCGTACCAAGATGCGTGTACAGCAATTAGCTAAAGAATTAAACTACGAACCCAACCAGGCTGCGATATTTTTTCAGCGCGGAAAAACATACACTATTGGTGTTATTTTACCTGAGTTGTCTGAAGCTTTTTTTTCAACATCAATAAGCGGCATTGAAAATACAGCAGAGAAAAATAACTATACAGTTTTTTTAGGACAGTCGCATGATAGTGAAGAAAGAGAAAAGAAGATTGTAGAGACGATGAAGAATCACCGTGTAGATGGATTGATTATTTCGATTTCAAAAAACACGGTCAGTTATGATCATTTCGAAAGCCTGAAAAAATATGGAATACCGGTTGTGTTCTTTGATCGCATTCCCAAAATGGATGATATTCATTATGTAGCCTGCAACATGATTTCGGGTACGGTGCAGGCAGTGTCGTATCTTCTTAAAAAAGGCCATCGTGTAATAGGTATGATCAACGGCCCCGAGAAATTATTTGCAAGCCAGGAAAGAAAAGATGGATACATACAAGCTATGACCAGGAACCGTTTGAAGTTTGATCCATCCCTGGTTGTAAACAGCGACCTTACGTTGGAAGGAACACAGCGAGCGATGGAAGAATTATTACTCTCTAAACGCAAACCCACAGCTGTCGTAGCTTTTAACGATTACGTAGCGCTTGATGCCATACAATTTGCACTCAAAAGAAAAAGGAAAATAAACAAAGACATCTCCTTCGTTAGCTTTGCCAATCTTCCCATAAGCAGTTATAGCGCCTATCCTCCGTTAGCTTCCGTAGAGCAATATCCGTATGTACAGGGACAAAAGGCAACAGGAATATTAATCGAGCTTATGAACAAATCGAAAGAACAATCCGCTCACAAGGATACTTACTATAAAATTATAGTTGAGTCACAACTGGTATTACACGAGAAGAAATAAATATAGCAAACGTTTTACTTCACGCTACGTTGCCTTATTATTTAAGTTTGATGATTGATCATTAATTTATCCACTAACTACCTCAAATGCTCCAGGCCGTTTTTAATGCTTTCGGTATATCAGAAAATATTAATAATGCAATTCCATTTGGCAATGGATTAATCAATCGAACATGGAAAATCAATCGTGGCGGTAATGCATTTATACTGCAGCAGATTAATAATAAAGTTTTCAAAGATCCGGAAGCTATTGCTTACAACATCAATGCAACCGGAAACTATCTTCATAAAAATTTTCCTTCTTATTTATTTGTTATGCCTGTTACCTCCGTTCATAACGATGATATCTTTTTTGATGAAAATGCAGGCTACTACAGGCTTTTACCATTCATTGAAAATTCACATACCATTGATGTAGTGCAGGATCCTCAAATGGCATTTGAAGCCGCGAAGGAGTTTGGTAAGTTTACAAAATTGTTATCAGGCTTTGATGCAAGTCTTCTTAAAATAACG